>CEPZ01083556.1_pt1 | contig 12420 bp, 10 predicted proteins | sample 530461 | NCBI WGS metagenome assembly CEPZ01 (sample SAMEA2620106, study PRJEB7988) | marine metagenome | isolation source: saline water (ENVO:00002010), including | reverse complement strand
CCAATAATGGTTATTCCGTCGTCATTGTGTTGCCGTGGCGTAAAGGCATCGAAATCGACATGGTTTTCTAACATTTCAACATCCGATACGTTTAATTTATTTTTTGCTTGTTTATACAAAAACGGTGTAGAAACAACCACTAGGCTGGATGCTGCAAGAACCTTTCTATAAATATCTGTATTTTCCTCTTTATTGTTCTTTGGGTCAACCATTGATTTGGCCAGATGGCGATCATGAAGACCCCAATACCAATCGTCTAAATCATTTATAATAGTTTGACCGTTACTCTTTGCTATTTTAATATTTTCTGGAATACCTTTTATCATCCAACGTTGCATGTAAATAACATTACAATCAAAATGGTGATTACCTTTCTGATCTGTTACGCCAAAGATTCCCAAATCATTGTTGAACACAAGTACCCCTATAACGTGGGGCACCGTTAGGTGTTTGGAATATTGACCTATTCTGATCCAGCCAGAGCCACCCATCGTGGGTGTACCGTCTTTTTCCGTAATGCTGGAAGACCAGTCTCCAGAAGCAAAACCAACTTTTAATTCCATTGGTTTTTTATATTACTAGTGGGGGCGGTGGGGGTCGAACCCACGATCTTCGGCTTAAAAGGCCGCTGCCGTACCACTTGGCTACGCCCCCTCTGTGGCGATGGCGGGATTTGAACCCGCATGATCAAAGTGATCGGCAGATTTTAAGTCTGCTGTGTATGCCTGTTCCACCACATCGCCCAGCAAAGTCACTCCGGCCATTCGTTGATTTGTTTTTCCAAATCCACAAAACCCCATACGCCATCGATGGAATTCCACAGTGCGTGATCTATGGGCGTCGGTTCAAATTCATACTTTTCCATAACGGAACGATGTTCTAAAATGACGTTTCTATAGAAACTTGCAAGACGCAATTCCTCTTCTTGACCGCTTTCCCCTAAAACAATCAGACGTTCTGCCTCTGAAAGTTTTTGGGTAACGTAAAAACGAAACCGACCAATCTTCGTTTTCTTTTCGTCTGCTTCTATCCTGTGAGAAGAGATCATATTTGTTGGAAGTTTTTCCGTAACCACTTTTTCGTTGTGATTAATTTCCAAAATTTGTTCGTCAAGATTGTCTAGCAACTTGAGAAGTGATTTCTTCCAGTTATCTAGATGCTCAGGCAATCTAAGATAATCTTGTTTTTCCTGAGGTAACACATTTTTGACATCTTCGGAAACAAGTCTATCGAATTGTTGTTGATCCATTATTTTTACTTCCTTAATTCCATGCAGGACAAATATTTTTATAGGCACACCAATTGCATAGCGGCCCTGTTTGTGGAGCGAACTGACCTGTTTGACAGCCAGACGTTACTCCGTCCCACGTTTGGTTGATAATTTTTAAGACTGTATTTCGCCGTTTGGGTGTTGGGACATATCTTTTTCTTTCTTTGAACTTTACATACATTATTTCAGCGTTACTAATTTCTAAATCATTTAGGCGTTCAAGCATTTCTACATAAAGAACAATTTGAAAAACTTTATCACCTTCGTATTGAGGTTTAGAAACCTTTCCACTTTTGTAATCCGTAACAGTTAATGAACCGTCCTCTTCCTCAGTCCAACGATCAATGAACCCCAATAGAGGAACATCGTTAATGGAGGCAGAGAATTTGTCCTCTATTCCACGGATTTTTACATTTGGTGGCTTCTCCATACCAAAAACGTTTTCGATACACCACCATGCCTGCCAACGGAAATCATTAACGGATTTAATCCGAACCGTGCTGGTTTCTTTCGCAAACTTATTTTCCCAAAGTTCTCTGGCAACGCGTCGGGCTTCCGGAATTGTCCTATTTTCTGGATCTAACTTATACAGTTCTTCCAAGATCTCATGAACAAAAGTTCCTAAAATCATTGCTTCTGTTGTTGGTTCCGGTATGCAATCTATTCTAGAAAACCTAAACCGAAGGGGGCATTGTTGATAAGTGCCAATACTAGAAGCAGATAAATGCGTAGGTAACGGCAGGGCCGTACCCATTAGTACATTTCTCGTTCGTCAGGCGCTGCTGCGTCGTTCCAGTCCTTACTGCGGGGATCGGCCTCGTCGGCTTTGAACGACAATCTAATGACTTCGATTTGACACTTTTCAAATTCGTCAGCCTGCATGGCACGGCTCGGCTTTTCAGAAGAAAACCCCTGCTTCTTGAACCACTCACGGAACTCATTCTTCTCACTTTCGCTAAGCGACTTGAAGTTCCCAACGAATACATTCCATTTCTCTGCATCAACGGGATAGGACTCTTCGATTTCCAATGTCAAGGCTTCCTCGCTTCGCGCCAGATGCAAAGCGATGCCAAGACCTTGACATGCCTTTTTAAAGGCGTCACTGGTTGCAATCTTGAAATCGTTTCCAAGATCCATCACCCCGCCGCCCTTAAGCATCTTGATCTTGGTTCCGCCATACGCTTCCTTGACAGCAGTCACTCCATCGACGTTGGCGACAACCCGAACATGAGAAATTACATGCTCTTTGTATTCAGGCTGGACATGGCACTTAAGGACTTCGTAATTCCATCCACCCGTACCAAGCACCTTGTTCAACCGGGCGATGTATTCCGCCACGGCAACATAATCAAAGGTACGCCCTCCAAGGGAACGTTGGTAGATCAATGTTTCGTCAAAGGGTTCTGCTAATTGATCGGCTTGCGAATTTTCAGACATTCTCATTACTCCTATAAATAAGGTTGGTATTTGGTTCTCCAACATCACAATAACTGTCGGCGTCTATTCCTAAATCTCGTAAAGCCTGAACTCGCCAATAGGATGGTGCCGCATATTCCATAAGTTCTTTAATCATCTGCTGGGGAGTTTTGGTAATCTCTCCGGTGTCCATGTCGATGGCCGTATCAGTAATTTTCTGAGCCACCACTTCGACTAATCCTTGATGATTCCACTTTTTGCGCGGGGCACCGGTTTTAGTTTCCATGCTGAACTGTTGCGCTTGAATCGGACCCCGATCCCAATCGGAATCCAATAGGATCGTTTTGGCTTCTTCTTGCAACGAAGAAATCATTCTCTTTGCTTCATTCAAGATAAAACCCAAATGCACCAAACGGTAAATTCGTTCGGGATCATTGGTTGTCCGCTCAAGATGAACTGACTCATCTAGCCTGTTGAGGGTTTCGGAAAGTTCTTCTTCAATACTCATAAGGTTCCTCTCTAATAGTTAGTTACGAAGTCATGATAACACAAGGGTTCGACAAGCGCAAATGGAGCAGAGCGAACAGATGTTCGATTTTGCGCGTTTTTGTTAATGTAGTTATAAAGTAATAATACTTATCAATGCATTACTCTGGGAGCAGGAGGGCTAGAGTTTTTGGCCCTCCAAGCGGAGAGCCAAAATTACTCCGGTCACAATCAGACTGTCGTAATGGCAACCTTGCGCTTTGAACAGAAGCGGTCGGTCAGCGGGCATCCACATTTCGTCCGATTTCGTTCTGGTGTTGGTGCTGACTGCTGCCGAGTTCCACCACGAAATGTAGGTCAGAGCGCCCCACTATGGGACGCAAAAAATCCTGCCCCTCTAACGGGCGAACGACGGCGGTTAGCCGACGCCGGGGAACCGGAGAGTTGACCGTACCTTCGGAACCGAAGGTTGTCAAGCCCTACACGATGATTGATACCCGGCCACGCATTCGGTGACCCAAACCGGCGACCTCGTTGAAGCAGGAGGAGGTGGCATCCACTTGGTCGTCGTGCCACGCTGACTCTGGGAAGGTGGCTACTTCATCAAGGAAGTCTGAGATGTATGGCCCTCTGACAAGTCTGACGTTTCCGTTGGCGACGGCAGCAGACAGGGGTTTGGCGCGAGTGACTTTGTCTCCTGTGGAGCGGATGCCGAGGAAGTCGATGCCGGGAAGGATGTAGCGGGCGTACTGGTCAACGAGACTTTTGCCGCTGCTTCCCGGTTCTTGCTCCATCCGGACGGGCACATGGGGGCCGTCCAGTTCAGCCGTTTGTGCGATCAGTTTTTCTACGTCTGCTCCGTTCCTTCTACATCTCTGGATGTCGATGATGTAGAACACTCCTTGATCAAATGCTCCGAGAACGCCGACGGTCCAGTCAGGGTCTGGATTGACATGGGACGGTTCGGTGGCAGCAAGATCCCAGAATCGACACCATGTCGGGTCTACGAAATTGGGAAGATCGGTTGGCTCCATGACGACGAAGTTCTCACGGTCGAACAGGCTTCCCGAAGACACCGCCCACCAGTCGCCTTTTTCTAGTCGTGCGCGTTCAATGGGGTCGATCTCTTGAAGGGCACGCCGGTACGAGGCAGGGTCGATGCCGGGGTTGTCGTCTAGGAAACTGGGGACGAAGATTCGGTCGGGGTTCTCGTCTCCCTCTACGATAAATCTCTGCCTAACCCAGTTGGGTGCGGGGTTGGATGCTACTCGCATTCTGAGTGGTATTTTATGGAGTGGGCCAGAGTTGGGTTTACGCAACCGAGAGAAGAGGTAGCGATAGTCAAATTCACGGATTTCGGTGACTTCATCCATTCCAATAAATTGAAATTCTGAAGACTTGTAGCGGAGATAATCATTTTGATTATTCAAATATCCAAAAGTGATCCTAGCGCCCGAGGGAAAGGTAGCGACATAGGTGGAGCCATTCCACCTAATCTCATCGTATTCTTTGACCCATGCTAAGAATCTATCCATTAGTGCGCCGGGGAGGGCGAGGTCGGCATATGTGCGCCGAAACAGGATGGCAGAGTAATCGGGAATATCGACATACTGAAGGGCAGCCATTAAAAGTGCTGAGGATTTTCCACCGCCAGCAGCGCCACCGAATAGACCTTCTAGATGGTGAGCGCGTAAAAAGGTTTTTTGAGTTAGTGATGGGGTTTCCGGACAAAAAAGTGGATCCTTCGGCTGAAGGAACTCATAGATGTCTGACCAATCTTTCATAATGAGTTATGATACCTTGAATTCTTCGTTAAACGTGACAGGATATAAATGTGAGAAAGATTATTGCTTCTTGGGGACGTTCTAGCATTGCTCATCTGTGCATGGTGCTTTCTGTAATACTATTGGGTGTAGGACTGGGTCAATTTCACATTGGTTGGGGAATCACGGCATGGGGACTTGGACTGGGCATATACGGCTATCTGTTAGGTGCTGAATAAACATGGCTTGGAATAGTAACAAGGCAATCCAACCCGATGCCAAAAAGGCTGTTTCGATTGGAGCGCCGATTGCCTATAACGCCGGTCTTGTCGGTAAACCTTACACCGACGGTTGGGACATTGAGCGAGCCTATCGTGAAGGAATCGCTAAAGTCACTTGGGTTTATCGTGCTATTGATGCTATTGCTAGCAATCAGGCGCGTTTGCCTATTATGTTCCTTCAGGATAATTCTCCGTTTGGGGAACGAGTAAACCGTGAAGATGAAAACGAGACTCTTGCAAAAATTTTAAACCAGAAGTCCAATGATGGCGAGAATTCTTTTGCTTTCCGGTATCGGCTTTCGGCCCAGTTGCTGATGAGTACCCGTGGGGTGTTTATTGAGATTGTTCGTGGCCGAGGCGGCGACCCGGTGGCGCTGCACCTGCTTCCTCCACAAAACACAGCGCCGGTCCCCCACGAAAAGAAGTTTGTGTCAGCGTTTGAGGTTGAACTTCCGAGTGGGAAGAAACAAAATTTGAATCCGAAGAATGTTATTTGGATTCGTCGTCCGCATCCGTTGGATCCGTATTTGTCTATGACTCCAATGGAATCGTCGGGCATTGCAATAGAAACCGAAACATTAGCAAAGTTGTATAACAGAAACTTTCTTTTAAATGATGGTCGGCCCGGTGGGCTGCTCGTCCTGCGAGGGCAGATTGATGACGATGACAAACAAGAACTCCAAGCCCGATTCCGAGGAAGCCTTGCGAGAGCAGGTGGTATCGGTGTTATTGCATCTGATGACGGCGCGGACTTTGTCGATACTGGCGCTTCCCCGCGGGACGCCGCCTATGAGTCCCTTAGACAGATTACGAAGGAAGAAATTCTCGCCTCCTTCGGAGTCCCCGAATCCGTAATCGGTAACGCTTCGGGCAGGACGTTTGCCAATGCCTCTGAAGAGGGGCGCGTGTTCTGGTTTGAAACGATGGACCCACATTTAGAACTACTGTCTCGCGGGTTGGACGTATTAGATGACAACCATTATGTAACCTTTGATACGTCCACGGTGCCTGTTCTGACAATAGGAAAGCAGGAACGTGATCGATTTTTCTTAACGGAACATCAGCAGGGTTTAATTACGGCTAACGAATATCGGGACAAGACTGGAAAAGAAAAGGTCGAATCTTATTTGGCGGATTCAATGTTGGCGAATCCGAACTTGGCTCCGATTGGAAATACCGAAGAGGCAATGACCAAGGAAGAAGCGATGGGTGGCGCTCCGGGTGGTCCGGGCGGTATGCCACCGGGGATGCCGCCACCGGGCGCTGAGGGTGGAGCGCCCCCTGAGGGTGGAGCGCCGCCAGCCGGTGGTGCGCCACCACCCGTACCGGCACCGACGGCAGGTGTGCCTGAGCCAGAGTTGCCTATCGGAGAATTCCCGATGCCGAAGGAAGGAACACCGGAAGGGATAGAAATCAAACATTTTGAATTGGGTGATGAATGGGAAAACAAAGCCGCGCAAGATGTTGACCGTTGGGAAGCGATTTTTGTTCGTTCGTTAGAGCGTTATTTTCAGCGTCAGGAGCGAGTGGTTACTGAAAAGATTTCTGGAGCCAAAGCCAAACGTTTGTTGAGTTCTGGTGATTTAAAGGTTGATGCCATTTTGGATGTTGATGTTTGGAATAAGCAATTGAGAGAAGACATGGCTCCCGTGATTGAGGGGGCAATGTTGGATGCGGCGTCTACTGCTTTGAAAGAATCTGATGAGAAGGTTGATTCCACGGAGGAAGAGGTTCGGCAATATGTTGAGTCTCAATTGTTACGAACTGAAAAAGTAAACGAGACTACGAAGAAAGAATTGGCGGCAGCGATTTTGTTGGCGATGATGCTTTTGGGTGACGATGATGATGATGCGCCAATTTCGGCAAAGGTTGCTTTACTGGTGACTGCCGTGGCGGCGGTGTTCGTTGCGTTGCAGACGAAACGTTTGAAGCGGATTGCAGAAGTTGAGAGCAATGGCGCGTATAACGCTGGTCTGTATTTTGGGGGGCTTCGGGCTGGGGCTAACACTAAGACTTGGTTGACCCGTAAAGATGACAAGGTTCGTGTCGGTCATGCGATGATTGAAAGCCAGACTATTCCCATTGGGGATAGTTTTAAAAAGGGTGTGATTCTGCGATTCCCCGGTGATCCCTTGGCTCCACCATCTTTGACGATCAATTGTCGGTGTTTGTTGAAGTTCGGAGATTAAGGGTTTTAGTAAACTACTTTCAGTAAACTTTCCATCTCTGCTTAGTGGGTGTATGTATACTCCTGATAGTTCATCTATTTGGAGTCACCATGCCTACAATGACTGTCATAGAAGATTCAGATATTCAGTTTAAAACCCGTGCTGGTCAGGTCAATATTGACAAAGCGCAGGGAATTGTTGAATGCTTCGTTGCCGCGATTGGGAACAAGGATTCCGTGGGTGACATCATTATTCCGGGGGCATTTGCGGGTTCGCTGAAGCGTCGCAAGCCGCGTGTCGTGTGGGGACATAACTGGAATGAGCCAATCGGCAAAGTGTTGACGATTGAAGAGGTTTTGCCCAAAGATCGTCGGCTCCCGAAGAAAATGTTCGATGCCGGAGTTGGTGGCCTGTACGCGCGGGTTCAGTTCAATTTGAACTCCCAGCGCGGAAAAGAAGCCTTTGCCAATGTTGCCTTCTTTGGCGAGGAACAGGAATGGAGCATCGGCTACAAGACGATTGATGCCGATTACGACGCCACCCATCAGGCAAATGTTTTGAAAGAAGTGGAACTGTATGAGGTTTCGCCGGTCCTTCACGGGGCAAACCAATTGACTGGCACATTATCTGTAAAGGATAACGAAGAGTCTGAGTGTGGCACTGAGGGGGAGTTATGTGTTGTAAAGAATTTGGTTTCTGACGAGGTTGGGGAAAAGGTGGACGAGGAAGTAACAGAGGAGGAAGTAACAGAGGAGGAAGTAACAGAGTTCGCCACGTTGCTTGAGACGGCGGTCAAGGGATCTTTCGATGATGAAGATGTCAAGTTGTGGGACTTTGACGATCAGCGGGCTGCCGTCACCAAGGGTGAAGAAGCGTGGGTTGTGAGTTACCACTACAACAAGGACAGTTCAGAGTTCATGTTTGCTCAGCCCAAGGCTGCGGTTTTGGAAACCTTTGTTCGCGTGCTGGAGGAAACAGCATGTGGTTGCGAAAAAACTGATGGATCCTGTTCCTGTGGCTGCACCCACGAAAAGTCTTTGGAGGAAGATGTTGAGGTCAAGGCTGGCCGCAAGATTTCTTCTAGAAATATTCAGAAAATCTCTAACGCTATTGAAATTCTTCAGAGTGTTTGCAATGAGGTAATGCCATCTGAAGGTCCGTTAGAGCGAAAAGAGCCTGTTGAACAAAAAGTTTTGATTCCGGGCACATATTCAGAATACGCAGAAACAATTCCATTTGAATGCGCTACGGAAGAAGAGATTGCCGATGTCGTAGAGGCGTTGGTGAAAGTTGGGGTTCCGGTTCAATGCCCAACCCCTGAATCTGTTGCCTTGGGGTACAAGACCGTAGGGGTTTTGATGCCTGAAGGTGAAAAAGAAAAAAAGAGCGTTGCTCGCATTATGAGCAAGGCTTTGCTAAGTATCGACTGGTTAGTTAACGAGCCTTCCCAATAGGAGTCACAAATGGCTAAAAAAAATAAAAAAACCGAAGCAGTGGAGCCTGAAGAGAAGACTCTTGAGGACGAACTGTCTGCCTTGGAAGATGTCGCTGCCTCTTTGGAGGGGGCTGACGAAAAGGCTGCCACTATTACTGGTCATCCCTATGACTTGGTTGTTGTCGATGACGACGATCAGGAGGATGACGCCGAGGGCTTGTTGAAGCCGCCGGGTGGCGTTGAGCAGGCCAAAGAGATGGGTCCGAAAAAGCGAGTTGTTGTTGTTGAGATGGACCCCGAACAGATCACTGATGACATGAAGGCTTATGTCGTTGAAGTTCCAGACGAAGAGGACGAGTACCCGAAGGCTCACGTTCCGGACCATGAAGAAGAGGGTCCAGAGTTGCGCCGTCGTCCGATCTCGCCCATGCAGGCCGTACCGCCCGCACCCATGCGGGCCGTGCCAACGGAGGATGTGCCTAACGCTTCTCCGATGACGCCTGTTGGTGCTGGCGCTGTTGGTCCGCCGTTTGTTCCTGAAGAGGATGATGACGATGCTCTTAAGGGTTGGGGCAAGCCGGATAAGGGCCGACTGGCTCGCCTGATGGCGTTGGCCAATGGCGAAGATCCGGATGCAGAGGAAGAGGAGGACGAGAAAAACATGGTCCCCTCTCTCCCGATGGCCGTCTTGATTGGCAAAGAAGATGCGGCGGCAAATATCGATCCCATGGAAAAGCGTTTGGATCGTATGGGCGTTAAGTCTCTTGGGAATTTTGATTTCTTGTGTGCCATTGAGCGGACCATCCGAAGCGGCGATGTGTGCAACTTCTGTCGCGGCGGATGTGCCAGTGAAAAGGGTTTGCCCGGACTTCTGGAAGTTGAAGTTTCAGCCGAAACCGAGTTTGGCGGCGAGGTTGTCGATTCGGGATATGCACCCAAGGACGACATGTTCGTTCTTGATTTGAAAACTGAAGATGGTTTCAAAGAGGTGTACTACGCGGGAAACGGAACCCGGTTGGGTTGGATCGCTTTGGATGAGGGTTTGAGCGTCAAGAGTCTTGAAGATGGCGCTTCGGATCCGTTGATCGTTTCCTTTGAGGAAGCCGAAATGATGGCTTTAAGGCATGTCGATGGAAAGTCGTATGGAGTGGATGTTGATCTGTTCCACGGCGAAGACGCGTATGTTGTCGAAATTGACGGAGTGGACGGCAAGTCATATGACGTTTATGTTTCGATTGATGGGAAGGTTCTTGGGACCGACATGATCGAACTCACCGATGGCGAACAAGAAGACCTTACCGAATTGCGTTTAGAGAAAGAGGCTCTAGAAGCAGAGTTGGCCATTAAGACCAATTACGAAGGTGAAGCGTTGCAAGATCTGATTAAAGAGGGCGCAGCGTTAAAGAACGGGTCTTTCCCAATTGTCGATGCTGAAGATCTTCAACTTGCGGTTAAGGCTGCTTATAAGCATCCCGAGGCTCAGTCTCATATTGAGCGTCGTGCAGAGGAATTGGAACGGACAGACATCATTCCTTCTGAATGGGCTGAATCAAAGCAGGCAGAAACAGATGAGTTCATGGCCTCTTTGATGGAACTTCAGATGTTGGAAGTTGACTCTGACGAACCAACAACAGAATAGGTAAAAGATGGATAAGAAAAGTTATTTTGATCCCAATCTTGGGCGAGTCGTAACCGTGGGGGAAGAGCCTGAGGCTCCTGTCCCTGAACCTGAGGCTGAAGCCACTGGAGAACGGGCACGGACTGCGAAGGGTCATTACGTCAAGGACGATGAAAGCACTCCTGATGTGAATGAAGCGTATGCGGACGGAAAGACCCCCACCAAGAAAAAGGGCAAAACAGTCAAAAAGTAAATCACCCTAGGGAGCGTTATGAGTGATAAGTCTCTTGAGGTTAAGTTACCTCAAGACTTAATCGACATAATCCCGCAGGAGAGAATTACTGGCGACATTCTGCGTGGCCACGGGCCGCGCAGAGGAAATCTAGAGGCGCTACTCAAGTATTGGCGTCCCATCATGCGGAAGCCGGGTGGATTTCGTCGGTGCATTGTCATCCTTGCGAATCATCCAGAGTTATATCCACTTCAACGGATTTGCGCGTGGTTGCATCATGAGACAACTGGCAAATGGCCGAATGAAGGAAACCATCATGGAGGTGGTCGGGCAGCGCGGGCAGCGGGCCGGGTGGCTCGTCGCGCCATCCCCGGCAAGCGGCGTCGCCGTCGCGGCAAGAGTGATGATGGTGTAGAGATAGCAAGTTGGAGGGTGTACCGCCGGTTGGCTCGTATGGACGGGGGCATTACGGTTCGTCCTATTGATGGAGATCAAAACGCTGTCGCCTATAAGGCGGCGCGGCTTGTGCAAGGCATGCGGTCGGTTCCGATGCCGGGTTCATTCGACTGGGATAAACGACCAATTGAAGTAAAGGGCCGTAGTCACGGTCGTATCGGGCGAACGCTTTCAAGCATCGCCTCTTATTTCACACCGGGCGATATGAGCAAATATCGCTCTCCGATCCGTTCCGCCTTGTGGGGGAGTTTGTTCCCCGGTGGCGGCGGCGTTGGGGGCCGTGGCGTTGGCGGTGTTGGAAGGCCGTCTATTGGCGGTGGAGCATTGCGCTGTCCCACGGGGTACATCAACGGTGGCAGGTTCACAGATCCCAAGTTGAGTAACTGTGGTGGTTTGGTGTTTGACGTTCCAGCAAAGGGGCCGGGAGCGGTTACAGCGGGTGATGTTTCTAAGATGACTCGTCGCTTTGAAAGCGTGAAGCCACAGGATGTTCCAGATGTGGTTCGTGATGTAGTTGTCAAAAAGCCTAAGGGTGATCCTTTTGCTGTTGTGCGTGAAGCGGCGATTCGTCCCAATCGTGCCGGTAGTCCTGCTCGTCGTGATTCTGTTGTAAACGATGTTGTTGAATATGCTAGTACCAATGTTGGAACGACCCGTTTGATTCGGCGTGATGGCGTGGTGTACGAACCCATGTTGACTTCAGAAGAACTGGTAAGGATGAAGGATCATGACGCGATCAAGGGTGCCGTGTACGTCACTTCAAAGATTGGGAAGGGTGCAATCGCAGGAGATGAGGTACGCCTGTTAAGCAAGGGCGCTCATGCTGTTGAATATGTTTATGGGGAGGGATCTGTTCGGTTAGAACGTAAGGGAGAGATTCCGGCTGGGGTTGCTGCAAAAATGCGAACCCGTTGGGCATCCATTTCCAGAGAGGCAGACATCATTATCAATCCGTTTGCTCCTGTCGAAAAGTTTGTTAAAGAATTTAGTGAGTTTATAGAAATCAAACCGAAGTTCAAAGGTGTAAAAAAGCCTAATGAACGAGTTGTTGTTATGTCTAGTGATGGAGTTAAGCGTGTAGTTCCCAGATGGATTCACAATATGTATCTGTCGCCGCGTGCCCCTCGTCGCTTGGCAGGTATCAAGCCTTACAACATTATGAAGGAATCTGGAAAGAAGTCTTTGGATGGGGCACGGTTCAGCCGTGGGCAGTACGCAGCGTTGGCTGTACATAAGAAAAACTTGGCTATGAGGCCGGATCTTTCTGATCAGTTCGGAAAGCCGAGTTTAGCGGA
>CEPZ01083059.1_pt1 | contig 12421 bp, 11 predicted proteins | sample 530461 | NCBI WGS metagenome assembly CEPZ01 (sample SAMEA2620106, study PRJEB7988) | marine metagenome | isolation source: saline water (ENVO:00002010), including | reverse complement strand
TTGGCGCGGAAAATGTAATCAAGCTCGGTATGCTTACCGGGCCAAAAGCAATAGGACTAAATGACGGCGCTATGCCAAATGCGATTGGACTGAATGACGGAGCTACACCAAACCCAATTGGCGAAAAACTAGGCACGTTTGTAAAAGCGATTGGCGACAAACTTGGTGTATTTGTAAAAATAATCGTGCTTGGAATGGGCGGCGCAGGCCCGAACCCTACAATGCTAGGCACAATGTTAATGACGGACGGTACGTTAATGTCAATGCTGGGAAATACATTCGAGGGGATGTTTAAATCCACACACGGCAACACCAAAGGCGGCGGAACTAAATCAGGATCAGTGAGTTCAATTGGCGTACATGAAAATGGTGGAATATCCGTGAATTCACATAACGGTATTTCAAACGGTTCAACCGGGTTTAATTGCGTCGGTTGAACTGGATTTGTTCTGGTAATCGGAGTTTGAACGATTTGGCAATTAGCGGTTGAAACTGTTACCACAGGATCAACGGGTTGGTTAATGGAAAATATATGAACCCCAGATGCTACTGAAGTGGTAAATGTTCCATCTCCAAAATCAATTCTAAAGTCATTAAAATCGCCATTTACATCAACGGCATATTCCGCGCGTATGCCCACGTAACCTTCGCCTGCTTCGCCTTCCTCTGTTATGGTTAAGTCAAAGGTAACATCGGGGCATCCGAAGTCATCGGGGCAGATTGGAACTGCTCTCAAACACCTAATTCTGAAATCAAGAGTTGCAACGTCTGGGTCAAAATTAAACCCAACAAATTTTTCTATCCGGCAGATAGCATCAACCAATTGGTTGTGGTGTTGAGCTACCACAAAGCCCCTTACTACCGCTCCCGCAGCCGTAAATTTAGTCTGCGTTCCGCCTAGATTTCTAGCGCAGTTGGTTAGCTGTGTGACCTTGCCAAAGGAGTCTTTTACCACCGAATCGTAGTAAAATAACTCTCCGTTAATATTTCCGAAACCATTGTCAGCCCATATTTCGGCCTCATCGGATTTTACGGGCACTATATCAACTACTTCAGTCCACGGGCTGTTGTCTTCAGCCAAAATACTCTCTGTCGTGTTATGAACTAGATAAAGCGTAAAATCCGAGTCAATTGCGTCGGGATATACTGGTTGCGGGGGAAATCCTCTTGCCATAACTTTTTACCTTTATGAAGTATTTAGTCTTCCAAGGTTAATAAACCCCCATGATCCATTGTTCCCCTGCTGGCCTCGCTGTTAGCTTGGAAAAGGTTAGGTCTTGTGAATTGAATTTTATAAATGCGTTATCGCTGTAGTCATAGCTTAAATAGGCTCGTTGATCTCCGTCTGAGGTTGCAAGCAAAGTATTCTCAGCATCGTCAAAGCCGATGGATGAAGTGTCTTGCAGTAATCGAAACGACGCAGAATTTACACCGGGACCGCCTGTTTCCCATACTCTTGACGTAGCGTTAAATGCCGATATAGCTCCTGTGTTATTAAAGACATAAGCATTGCCTTGTAGCCCAACGACTTCTGCCTCAACCTTAGCTGTTCCTGCTACGTCAGACATTTTACGGAGATTTTGGAATTCGCTGACAACAGTTCCCTCGGTTATATAAAAGTCTGATAGCCTAAACAAATCACCTACGTTTCCATTCCTTAGTAGGAAGCCCGTGTTGTTGGCCCAAGTTGTTCTATAAGTGCTAAAATATCCGTGGTTGGGAATGTTTCCGTTTGTAAAAGAGTCGGTCCCTATTCCAGCATTACTTTGTAGCTCATCCCCACCATTTCTATAATTGCTGTTTGTCCACGTTTCTGAAGCAACCGCCAAACTGCTTGTGCTCATTGTGTTCAAAACTTGATTCGTAGGTGATGTATTTGGAGCTATGGTGGATGATACGTTCCCTAATAGGAAATAAACATTATCGGGGGAACTCCAAGACGCCCAGTTCCACGGTCTGTCTATGCTTGTTTCAGAGGAATATGTGTCAGTAAAACCATTGTAACTAACGCGGTGTATCTTCTCGGACGATCTGGGATCACCAACATTTCTTCCCCCTGCCCAGAACAAAGCGGTCGTAGCATTTCTTGAACTCGATCCTGCTGTCGATCTAGGGGCAAATCCATTGTTCTTGTTAAATTCCCGTTGCGCTCTTTCAGCATCCGGTTGACCTTCTAAAAACGTATCATTTCTTGATATGTCCAGTGTTGTGCCTGCACCAACCTTAAATGTTTCGCTTAATAAACCAAATTCATAAGCCTGCATTGTATTTGGAGATATGAGCGGATTAGGGGCGGTCCATAACCACAGATTTATTTTCTCTACGACATCAATTTTGTCTTCAAGCGTTGTAATTCTGTACGCCCCTAATTCCGTATCTACTCTTAATTGAATATCATAAATTCCACCAACACTATATGATGCGCTGGTCATATCAGAGTTTCCATGAGGCAAGTCATCTGCCAAGGCCCAGGTATATTCAGATATGGGATCAATTGGCGACCCACCTGCATTTAATTCTTCCCCCGCGTGCGACCGAAGGGGGTCATCGTCTCTTGCGCCAACTGGAATAAACAAGTCTATAAGCGTATTGGTAGGCGTTCTTATTATCCCCGTATCGTCGTCCAAATCCTGCTCGGCTCTGGAAACAAATTCAATATTGGCAGCGATGGGCGCTGCTATTCTTGCGATGATTAAATCAGGGAATTCCACCGTGTCTTCCCCCATATCATCTGACACTTTCAAAGAAACGCTATATGTTCCCGGTTCGGTATATGTTTTTTCAATTGTTCCACCATCTAAGTCGTGAACTATTACATTAACGGCTGATGTGGGTACGGTATCAGTCGCCTCAATGACAGATATTGAAACTACGGATGCCGTTTGATCGCCAAAATTCCACTCATAAGTGATTGGACCAACGGGACAGCCTGTGGCGGTTCTAAAACTTAAATCTTTAAACTCCACCGTTAAAGGCACAATTCCAATTCTTGTGTTGACGGTGAACCACGCGCGCGGGCGAAGTGCAATGCGGTGCATAAAATTGATTCGACCTTCCATCGTGTCACCAAAGGGCGCAGTGTCTAGCGTTCCTTTGATCCCAATAAACTTTTCAATGGCTATGAGGGCGTTTTTTATATTATTACGTTGATCCGCGACAACATTCTGTAGTACATTGGTGAGACGTTTGGGCTTGGATACGTCTGTAAAATTGGGCATGATTTCTAGCCCATCAAACGTACTGTCTGTTCTGGAATCATAGTGGAAGGACAAAGCTCTTTCATCAATGTCGGCACATTGATCTGTCAGAGTTATAATTCCGCTTTCTGGAAATGTAGCAAGCGCAAGCGCATCACCTTCAACTATGATGCTTGTGTCGCCAACCGTATAATCCTCTGCTAGTCTCACCCGCAAGCTATCATGCACTTCATATAAATTATCTACATCATCGAATGCCGTGGGATAATTGCTAGATGTGGGTATTGCCATTTTGCCTCATTCAACCGTTATGTTGTCTTGTAAAAATATCCTCTTCAACCGTTGGCTGGAAAATATAACCAACAAGGATGGACTGTACTCGCCTGGACTTTCATACTGGTGCTTTATGGTATGCACATTGGGGTCAGTAATGTTTGCATTGGTCCCATCGTCAAAAACCCAGAATCTTTGTAAAATGTCACCGTCAGTTTGATCCACAAATTCAAATTCAGTTGCGCTGGCTTCGCCTACTGTATCTATTGATTGTCCCACAATGGGTGATATATAAAAGAAGGGCAATCTTTCCTCGTCATTGACTTCTATGTAGGCAAATTTGGTTGCTACGCCTTGCCCACCTGTAGAGTTAATTACATTGAGAGACACAGTATAAAAACCCTCCGCTAAATAGGTGTGGATAGGATTGGGTTCTATGGACTGTGTGCCATCACCAAAGTCCCACAAAAAACGTATGGGTTGACCTGAAGCAAAGTTTTGAAATCTAACCGCCAATGGTGCTGGGCCTTTTAAGTAGGACGCTCTGAAGAATGGCCGTGGTGCTAAAAACCTAACTTCAATTTCCTTTAAAATTCCGTTTAGCGGGCCATCTTCTTCGGGATCGGCGCGACCTGCATCAATCAGTCCTAAATTTTGTTCGACGTTAATTGTGGCGTCACGAACAGCGTTATGAAACTCTGCGGCGACTGGCCCGGCTACCGCACTCCCTTTTCTCCATTGGTTTTGTCGTGAAGCTGCAAAGGCTCTCACCAATTCCTGAAAAGTGTTACCAGTCTTTTTTGCATAATAAATTAACTCATATGATCCTGGTTGCCCCAACACTCCACCGACCCTAAGCACTCCTTTGTCGGGGAAGCTGCTTGTATCGTCCACAACTATAATGCGGGCGTTGTAGCTAAGCGTATTAGACAACACGGTTTCCGCGTTATTCGTCGCTTCATATAAAGTATCCGTACTGTCAATGGCCTCTGGATATATCGACAGATCGCCTATTTCATATCCAAAGTCCAAACTGGAAAGTCTACTCATCCTTACCCTCTTCTTTTTTCTCTAAGTTTTGCTGCGCCAGCAAAGCGTGCTGTTGGCCTTCTATCATATTTACGGTTTGCAGCTTAATTGGCGCATTATCTGGCAGGGCCAATACCGTTTTTATTAGCTCCATATCCATTGGAGCACGCATTAGGGCACGTAAATTAAGATCGTGGGCCAATTTTTCGCTCCAATACTGGGTTTGGGCCTTTGGATCGTCGAAATCCTTTACTTTTTCAATTTTTTCGAGGGATTCAAACGCTTCTTCAAAAAACGCTATCTCTTCCTTCTTGTATTTAATCTTGTCCTCGATAGTTGCAAGCTGTTTTTCCAGTATTTCCTTGCGGCGAACGGCCTTACGAAGATTTATCTCGACGATCTTTAAATCGAGGCGTTTCTCTGGCGTTAAATCCTCTTCTTCAAACTGTGCTAACCCCATTTTAGTTTTTTCAATATCAAGCTCCATAAGCTCAAGACTGTCCTTTGCATCGACGATTTCGAGATTCATCGTCTCCAACGCCTCTTGGCGGGTCTTTATTTCCCTTAAACACTGCCATAATTTGCCCTGAAGGGTGGGTTCTTTGCCTATAACAAAATATTTAAGCTGAAATAGGCTATGACGCTCAGGAATTGTATTTTTTAAAACATCGGGGGATATACTTGTTGACATTGATTGCTCCTTTAATTTACCTTATATTTAACAAGAGTAGTTTATACGGGAGATTGTTATGACATACTTAAAACGAACTGACGGCAAGGTTCTGATGGGCAGTCGTGCTTATTTAAGCGGCCCCATTGAAAATTGCGAGTCTGAAACTAACTGGCGAATTGAACCTAAAAAAATCCTATCTGAAGAATTTCAAGTGGACGTTTTTGATCCATTCGACGATCCTAAGCAACAGTGGGTTCCTGTGTTGGAACAGGCGAAAGTTGACAAGGATTATGATAAAATCGCTGAGATCGCCAAAGCCTTTGTTCGCAAAGACCTTTGTATGGTAGACCGCAGCGATTACATAATTGCGAGGCTTCCCTATAAGGTTGCTACCACAGGGACGCACCACGAAATAATTGTCAGCAATGACGCCAAGAAACCGACTCTGCTCGTTTGTCCTGAAGGCAAAGAGCATGTGCCTGCGTGGTACTACGGATTTATCCCCCACAGATTCATGTTCAGCAGTTTTGGTGAATTATATGAATATCTGCGCGAGGTAGATGACGGCAAACACAGAGACGAGGATCGTTGGGCCTTTGTTTACGGATTGGTGTAATCTACATTAACCGAATCGTATCGCATGGCTAATTCTAGGAAGGGCGGGTCATTCCAGCCTAGCTCTCCAAAATTAACTGCGCTACAGAAACAATTGGATAAATTTAACTCCCCAATCTGTTCGCCTACTCCATTATATTTTCTGATCTTCATATCAAACCTATTAAGGCTGTCGATCTTTGATGGATCGGACATAGCATCATATTGCTCAGCCAGAATAGGGTAAATGGGATCGTCGTTGTCTTCCAGATCGTGAATTTCCACATGGAGTGCGTGCCAGTCCTTTTTGCCAGGAATCCAAGTTGAATTTCCTTCTTGGTCCTGTACTTCTTGAACCTCTTGCGTGTATGCGGGGAAGGTGGTTTTTATAAACCTCTGAGGGAGAATTGTTTCTCCACCTCTGATCCATTCCATTGTATGACGCACTTTGCGCTTAAAAACTACATTCTTTGCGGGAGGCAGGTCTGCCCCTAAATATTCAGCCCAACTTTTGATAATATTTGGTACATCGCTCACTTAACCTCCCATTTATCCCATCGGGTATGTAATAGAATCATGTTGTCTCTCAAGGTGAAGCTAACATCGCTTAGCCCTTTATATTCATAGAATGTCTTTGTATGGTGGAGCCACGGCTTGTACCATTGCAGTTTCATTTCAACACTGCTTTTATCTTCATCTGCGGCGTGGATAAACTTCAGCAAGTTGACGAGAAGTTCATATGTCTCTTTATTTGTTTCTGATAAATCAAATTTAAGACGAGAATTTTCTAGCGGGTGATTGCGAGTTTTCCAGATGTCTTGACTTACATGCTGCATTGCGAGAACCTTGCAGTCTTTTTCTTCTACGAAGCCGGGAATCGTAACCTTGGAATTAGAGCGCGGCTTTTTTGAGCCAAGACCAATACTTTCAATACCCATTCCCAGTGAGTGAGCGCCGAATTCAAATCGCTTCCATCGTTTTTTATATTTCTTCTTCTTTTCGTTATGACGTTCCATCCAGTAATTTTTCATATACACCTCAACATATATTCGGGCCGAGTACGGCCTTAAATTTACACCCCGCCTCTATCGCATCTAACATCCACATTAACCTGCATATCTCCAAAGGGTTCTCATCGCAGAACGGCCCGACCTTCTTAAAAGCCTTTCTGTGGATCATCAATCCGTTTATTGTCGCCTCGTAAAAGTTCCTCATTTTATCTACGCAAGGATAAACAATGTCATACTCGTTCTCTACGAATACTGACATCTTTTTAACCTCACATCCTTTGAACCATGCACCAGCTACGGTCAACAGATTCCATTCTTTGTTTCCGTTTCTCAAGCCTGTATTTATAAGAGATGTAACTGTTCCTTTTCCCCTGTAAATAGGGCAAAGTTCTTTCATCTCATCTATATCTTCGGTGGCTGTAGTTCTAGCGACGACAGCAATACAGGACTTTTTTGGGTAGTATATATTTAAAGACCGAACGGTGTTCTTTAACAGTCCTATATTATTGTCCGTGCAGAGAACCACAAAGCCTACATCGAGGTCTTTGGGGATAAATCTCATCTTTTAGCTCACGGATAAATCAAAATCGACTCTTATAACGTCGTCAATGGCTATCTGCTGAGAAAGGGTAAATCTGCCTGTTAAGTGGGATGGAGTAGCGCGAATTAAACGGTACTCGCCATCAGGCGGAATGTTAGGAATGTAGACATCATCATCAGAGCCTAATCGAACACCGTTGATATAAACTCGAAGGGAATCTTCCATAAAGGGAGTTGCTTCGGTATTTACTTTGTAGGTGGTTCGAGCCAGCGAAGGGCTGGTTGGGCTGACATCAACGGGGTTGAGGTCATAATAATGACGATGTGCTGCTTCACTTGGGAATGTTGAGTCGGCGTATAATGTGCCGCCACTACTCAGACGCCACGTAATTGTGGCTGAGTCATCAAAGGGCAGGACGCCCGATGAAAATAAAATTGGTGTTTCAGATGGACCCACCTTTTCAAAACGTAAAGCTAGGTCAGTTGCTTCACTGGTAATTAAAGCCAGTTTGTCCCGCTCCGAAGCCAGCATTCGGACGTAATCTACACCGTCATACTCTCCATCGGTGTGTGAACCGATAGCGTGCGCGGCTGCATCGACAGCAGTTGTCCTTAGATCGCCATTTTCTTCATGGGCTTGATCTATACGAACGCCTACACTGCCCGTGGTTCCCTTCGCCAATCTCAAGCTATCGCTGTTTATGTTGGTAGCTTGATTTAATAATGTTTGACGAAAGAGTATGTTTTTGAGCGGCAAATTGTCAAACTCAAAATTATACGGCCAGTCTGGTCGATATAATACTTCCGGTATTGCTTCGAGATTAGGCACTTTCTCCCTCCATCTGATTACTCAATATTCCTAACCTATATAGGTCAAAAGATAAAAAGGTTTCCCATTCATCTTGACCTTCATCAGCAAACGATTTATTTTCTTCTTTCCATTTCAGTAAGTTATTCCAGTCATCTCCATAATTTCCTAAAATCTCTTCCCCAGGACTCACATTACGAAAGAAGCTGTAAATGGCTTGTCCTGCGTGGGGGTGACTTTTTCTATTTTTCCTGTGTTCCAGATGAACATTTTGTTGGTCTAAATCATTGGTGTGATTGACCATACCACCGTACCCTACCGGGATGATGGTTCTGTCTGGGTTCTTGGCCGAGGCGCTAAATTTATAGCTATTCGCATATGCCGTGCATTGATCGGCGGCGGTGCCATATTTGACAGCTACGCCTATGATTTCTATAACTGCGCCTGCTTTGATGGGTTCTTTGGCAAAAACCCCTAGACCGGCGTTTTCTATTGTCGATTCGTCAAGGTAAAATCTGGTGTCTGTTTCTTCAATTAAAATCAATCTATTTCACCATTCTTAATGGCCTGATTTAATTCGGCCAAAGTTACGTCGCGACCCAAAAATTCACTGAGGCTGCACAACAGGTGTTGCTGAATGGAGCCAGTTATGCCTTCGGATAAACCAGGATGGTTTCGGCAAAAAGATTTAGCTCTCTTTAATTCAGTGTCTTCAACGCCCCAGTCAAAAACTTCTCCATCAAAAACTAACATCCGTGTGCCGTCATGTTCCGTGATTTCAACTTTCTTAGACAAAGCTCAGTCTCCAATTGAACGTAATCTGCATCGAGCTTGTTTTACTTATGCCCTCAAAGGTAGCCAAACTATAAAGTGAATCGTTTGCCATCACTAATGCCAACTCGTTAATTGTGTCGTTGGCTTCATCGAATTTAAGGACGGTTGTGAAAACCGCTTGAGATGCCAACGTAGGGTTGACAAGGGAAATAATGGATTTTTCGGCAACTGCTGTGCCGAAAATGCCTGTCCTTGCAGAAGTTACGGTAATGGGCACGCCGCCCGCCGTTCCGCCATTCCCAAACCTCATAGCCTTGATATAAAACTGGTATGAGTCACCAAAATCATTCGCTAGGGATTGGGCCAGCGCTGCACGTCCAGCATCTAACACTGTATTGTTACAGGTTAGTTCGTATTTATAACCATTTTCATTTTCGACTTCAATGGTGATTATACCTTTTGGGGCAATAAAATTTGTTAAATTAGGGTTCATTGATCCTCTTTTTTATATTCAATTTCAAATGTTATTGACTCATCCTGTCCCGTGGTATCCAAAACCTGATTATGACTGGCCGCACTCATCGCATTTGCCCAGAACATCATCGTTGGCGCTGTTTCTGTCACAATCTGGATTACCTCATTTCCGCTTCGGTCAATAAATGGGAAAGTGTGACCCGGCTGACTCTCGTATTGTGGGGATTCAGCGATAATTACGTCAGAAGTTTTATCAAATCTTAAAAATCTAACATCCACAGACGTTCCAGCTAACGTCCATTCGTTGTAAGGACCGTCCAATACTATATCTACGCCATCCCATTCCGTTATAGCATAGTAATCCACACTTTCATTTGCCCCGCCTGGGTCCGTTGTCACCTCTACTAAATAATTTTCCACCCTCTCGTTATTGTCCAAGGGAGTCACAGGTGGGTTTTCGCCGTTTTGAATTACAAAAGTGCTCTCATAATCGACAGCAGTAGTTAATTCCATGCCTCTGTATGTTAAATTACCTTCAATGTCGGCTGTTTTACGCCGCCAGATGGCAACAATTACACCACCCACCGAAGGTGATAACAGGGCGTTTAATGTTGTGTTGCTTTCCACATGAAGTTGCATCCCCTCTCCCTCGACAAAGCTCATTACCCTGTATTGGGGTGCTGGGGTTGGGGTGAGTGGATATGCTAAGTAGTCGCCAATCTTTACAAAGTTTCTAATTTCATCAATCGTGCCGTGAGTTAATTCCACCCTTGCCCGATAAAATACAGTTAATGCGCCTGTCGTGTGAGTGACCACAGTGGCGTCTAGGGCGTCTCTAACGGTATATGTGATTGTGGAGTCGTTTACCCCTAGTTCATGGTCAGGATCGGCCAGCAGGAGCCTCCCATCGCCCAAAACCTCTAATACCGTGTATGCTTCAACCGCGTCATATTCAGGAATTAAAATAGACCACCCTGGACTGACGCCGAGGGCTACAAAATCAACTGAATCATCGCTTAAATAACTGAGGTTGTCTTTGACAATGGTTGCACTAGATGTGTCAAACTGACTATTGCTAATCCTAAATGTAAATGTTGTGGGGTCGATAGGCTCTGAGAACGTGCCTGCATCCACTTTTATCAGGTACTTGCCCGGCTCAGAAAGAGCATCATAGTACGTGCCCTTGAGCGCGTGGGGGCCTAATATTTGTAATATGTTGTCTTGCAATGTGTGAGAACTAAATTGGTTAGCTCCGTAGTCTAAATCAAGCCCCAATTTAGAAAAGTCTACATCGTCCGAGTAAAGGACCATATCTGTGTTATTCGCGGTTTCGCCACTTGTAGATGCAACCTCTGTGCTTGAGGCCAGGGCCAAATCTCTTAGTACAATTTGTTCTGCCAATGCTGGCTGGTCTGTTGCTCTTGCAAATATAGTTTGGGAGTGCCCAGCGAGCATGGTATCGACCTTATTAAACCAAATGGCGATTTCAACCTCTTCTTCAGGCGACGTTATAACATCCTCTACCCCACCACTAAAATTAAGTCTGTGTAGGACCGTGTGAAAAGGAGTGTATTCATCAATGATGTCTAAGGCTTCCACCAATCGGTCATTGGTCAACTCTTGAATTTCTACATCTACGCTTATTTTACTGCTGCGACAAAACTGACAGATGTTATCGACGAACTCCTTATCAATGTCACAGGGATCGGTAGAGTCTCGTTTGCTACCATTCCACTCATCCATGTTGTAAATGTTTTCGCTAAATGGAAATTCAGTTCTGATTTTGCCCCAAATGGTAAGATCAAAATAAGGATGACGACTAGGAATGACCAAATCGAACAAAGGGTCGTCTTCTTCAATGACTCGCGTATTCCAATTGATCGGCGGGTATTCTTGATCGTCCACATCGCGCTGATCCATTAGGTCTAAGTCTCTAATGTAATCTTCGAGTGTCTGTTCAGATGGACTGGGAACTTCTAGCACCTTATACATGACCCGAATTAAATCATCTTCGGCAAGTATAATTGCTCCCACCGAAAGGTCTTCTCCAACCCACGTCATAGTTGCCACGCCCTCAGACACGGTGAATGTTACATAATCACTGTTGAGGACTATCCACTCTTCGCTTCCGGCCAGTCTAAGCTCAAGGGAAAAGTTTGCGGGGTCTGCCACTATCAGGTCTATGGGCGTTTTTTCTAATTCAAATGTCAATTGGCCGGTTGCGACCGTGAACACTTCTCGCCAAGTGTATTTTGGCAAAACTTGCCACATATTAGTCACTTTGCTCAATGTCATTCCAGCTAATTGATAGGCTTCTTCCAAGCCGCCATAGGTTCCCTTTTTCTTGTAAAGAGGAATGGCTCTTTTAATTTGACTTCTCCACCGAGTCGGATCATTACTTCTGAGCCTCAAATTAAACATATTTGAAAGCAGGTTTAAGAATGTTTCGTGAGTGGCATTGGCATCCAGAAGATCAATCGTCTGTACCGCCAAGTCTTCGAGAACTATAAATCCGTCAGAAATGGCTTCGTGAAGTCGATCTAATACAGATGGTGTTAAATCGCCGTCACAAAGAATCTGTTGATACATTCCAGGCGTATATCTGTCCAGCAGTGTTTTATATTTGTCTGGCACGGTTCGGTGAGTAGGAATTGCCGTTAATTGATCGGCGTCACTACTGACCGTAAAATGAAAGCTACTGGTGAGCTTTGTGCCTGCTGGCAAAGGGGTCCACGTCCAGCATATAAAATAATCCCCCTCACGCGCGAACTCAGGCGACCATGTGAACTTAAATCTGCCAAACCACGGATTCCCCTCATCATCCTCTTCAATGATGTGAATAAAATTATCTTCATCATCAGCCGTGGAAAGCCACGCGGGTTGATCTGGCGATGGTAGTCCCACAAGTTTTGTTGGAACCGCTTCATTGTAATAAACAATTTGTGTGATCGCGGCCACGTCCGCTTCACTTCTAGCCTGCGCTGCGTCAGCTATATTGGCATCAGTTGGTGTTTCGCAGGCAAGTGCCGCAGCATCCACCGCAGCCTGT
>CEPZ01209600.1_pt1 | contig 12474 bp, 10 predicted proteins | sample 530461 | NCBI WGS metagenome assembly CEPZ01 (sample SAMEA2620106, study PRJEB7988) | marine metagenome | isolation source: saline water (ENVO:00002010), including | reverse complement strand
TTTTCAATATTACCATCCCATTCCTTCTTGTATTCTTCCGGGTGTTTTTCGTAATCAGGGAATTCTAAGATCCAAGGTTTATTGTTTTCAACACAATCCATAAATTTATCCGATATTAAAACAGACATGTTAAATTTTGTTAGTCTTCCCGGAGTTTGTTTGGAAATAATAAATTCTTCAATATCTGGATGCCAGTCAGACATTGTTACCATTTGAGCACCTTTTCTTATTTTTTTCTTTCCTCTTCCGTCTTTTCTTTTTATTCCACTTCCCTCGGTTATTACTGAGCTTTGAGTATCCCACATCTCTAACATCTTTACAGCTCCAGGGGAATCACTTCCTATTCCGTTGATAAAAGCTCCTCTGGGTCTTAAAGTGTTAACACAAAATCCGTAACCACCTTCAGATTTTAAAATTTTAGCCTGCCTACGTAACTCATCCATTATTCCATCCATGGAGTCTTTATCTTCTCCATCAAAACCTGATACAAAACAGTTTATATATGTAGTTCCTTTTAGACCAGTCCCTGCATTAGAGGTTATTCTTCCTCCTGGGCAAAATTTAAAATCTTCTAATATCTCCTTAAATTTAATAGTCCATTTTTCTTTATCCTTTTCGTTTTGAGATAAATCTTTAGCTATAGCGAGATGCCTATCGTTTACATCTTTTTCATTTTCATAAAGATATGTTGCTTCAAATATTTCTTTAGATAGTTCATCTTTAAATTCTGTGTTACCTTTCTTTTTCATTTTTTCTCCTCGTTGTTTCTTTTCCAATGTTTTAAACAGTTTGCTTCGAATTCTTTATCCGACCCTAATTCAACATTAATTTCTTTGTTTTTTATTTTCTTTACTTCTGTTGTTTTTTTTGTGTAGCTTGCATCTTTATTGCATCCGGGATACATACAAACCGCTTTTAATTTATTTATTTTTGTTGCTATAGCCATTAGTTCAGGCATGCAGCCAAAAGGTTCGCCTTTATAATCTCTATCTAGACCATTTATTATTATATGATAACCATTAAGCTCTAAATCCTTACAAAGATCAATGATGTTATACTTATCTTTTTTGCTAAAGAATTGAGCCTCATCTATTGCGATAGTTTTTATTCTTTTATTATTATCTAAATAATTTTTAATATCTTTAGCGTTATCAACAACTATACTTTTTTTTCTTTTTTCATTATGAGAAACTACATCCTGAGAGGAATATCTTGAGTCCACAGAGGGTTTAAATATTGCATAGTTTACATTTCCATACTCTAACCTATCTACTTTTCTTAATAATTCCGTGGTTTTACCGGAGAACATAGGTCCCGTAATAACTTCTATCATATTATTTTCCTTGATTGATTCGATAATTAATAAATAGACTATTCATAGATAATTGGAATCTCTAAAAATGCTTTTATTTAGATTTGAGCTTTACAAAATTCTATCTATTGGAATTCATTAAGGAACTTTTTTTCATTTTTTTTTATTTACTTTTTTCTTTAAGTCCTGTCTAAATTTTTCAAGGTAATCCATTATCCAGTCTGCTTTGGGAACAGGTATTACTCTCCCTTTATACTCATAAAAATGAACAAATGGAAGGTCTGATTTAATCATATCTAGATATATTTTATTTTGTATAATTTTTTCTCTTATAGCTATGAGGACTTTTTTCTTTAACTTAGGATCTTCAATCCAGTCTTCAGCTCCGATACTTCTAGCGTACCTTTTTGCCTCAAAACCCCAAAGATTTCGTAAATTATCATCATTTGTTATTAGCCAATACCAATACCCCTCTATGCTTTTAAAATTACCATCATCTTTTAATTTTATAGGAGAATATGCGAAATTAGATAGTTTTTTACCTAAAGAGGTTTTTCCTTTTGAATAAACATTAATGAATTCTATCCCGTCCTTGCTTTCATCCCAATCTCCATAATAATATATTTCGACAGGATAGTCTTTAAATATACCCTCGATTATTGACTTAACTTCAGACCAATCTCCGCCAGCTAAACCGCATCCAATTTTAGGGAGCCCCACCTTAAGATTATTCTTTTTTGAAAAATTTTTTACTTCTATTAAGCACTTTTTTAAGGCTTGAATGTCCAGATATGTAATATTTGTTCTTTGACTGTTTCCATAATCAAATTGAGTCATACAGTTTACTATATATTTACCTTTTTTAACCTCAACTATATCCACATCTCCTAATTCCACTCCTTTATCTTTAAATAAATTATGATAACTTTCTGAGGCTTTTGGAAATTCTTTTTTTATTTGGCCTGCAATACCACTTTTGAAGCTATTTTTACAATTGCATCCATGAGCAATAATATCTATTTCTCCTTTTTTTAACGCTCTTAATATATTTTTTTGCTTTATTTTAATCATTTCCAGAAGACCCAAACCCTTTAGAGCCTCTTACAGATTTTTCAAGCTCTTCGACTTTTAATACATTAACTTTTGGGTACGGCATGATAATTAATTCCAGGGCCCTTTCTCCTTCATTATAGATATCTATTTCTTCTTGCATTTTTATTCCTTTTAATATATTATATATTTTACAAAAATATTTTCAATTACTATATTTATATATAGAGGATATAATGAAAAACACTTTATTTTTTACTTTACATTTGAAGGATTGCCGTTGGGATTACTACAAAGGATCCGGAAAGGGAGGGCAGAAGAGGAACAAGACTGAAAATTGTGCCCGGTGTACTCATGAAGATTCAAATTCTTCTGCTAGATCTGAGGAGGGGCGGTCTAAGGATTTAAACAAGAAGAAAGCATTTAAGAGACTGTTAGATAGTTATCATTTTAATTCTTGGCTACGAGACCTTACTTATTCTCATTTTGGGTCATTTCATAACTTTAAGTACTCAATAGAAGAAGATAGAGCTAATTTTTATGATTTAGGGGAAGAAAGAATTCCTCTCCGAAAAAAGAAAAAGAGGCTTCCAGTGATAAAAAGTAAAACAAAGGCCTTAAGGCAAGAATCTAAAAAAATTACAGATAAGTATAAGTCTTAGCTTTAAATTTACATAAATTTAGTATTTTACTTATTTAAAACCCTTGAAAATTCTTAATTAAAATTTTAAATTTACAAAAATATAGTATATCTTTTTAATGTAGGAGATTTTTACTATGTTTAAATTTGGTTTAATTTTATTCGCTCTTTTATTGAATTCTTGTGGCCCTTCAGGTCTAGAATCCGCACAGCCCAATATTACAGCTAAATTAGAATGGGATTTGGATCTATTGAATTTCGATAACACTTACTTAGGAGATGAACTTGAAAGAGAAATCTTTCTTCAGAATATGGGTAAAGTTGAATCTGAGGAGCTTATTTTCGGCTGGGAGGAAATGACCGAAGATTTTAAAATGGTTTCTGATGATTGCACAGGGAAGATTTTACAGCCGGAAGAAAAATGCTCAGTGAAGATTATGTTTAAGCCTTCAAAAAAGAAAGACTATAAAAATTCTATCCAGGTAGGAAATTCTATTCTTTCTTTAAATGGTCGAGGCATGGAATTACCTACACTATCTCTTGATTGGGCTTCTAGCTTAATAGATTTTGGAACTGTAGAATTAAATTCAAAAAAAGATCTTTTACTTACTTTAACAAATAATTCTTCTATTGATTTAAAAAATATTCAATATAATTTAGACAGTGAAGTGTTTAAGCAGGTAAATTCAAATAAATGTTCAAATCTTTCTATAGGAGAAAGTTGTAGTTTTACTGTTAGCTTTGATTCATCAACTCCAGGAAATTTTTCAGAAAATCTAACTGCACTGTATCCGGGGATTGAATCCTCTACGACATTAGAGTCTTTTATTGAAACACCTGTTGCTTTATTGACTTACGATAATAACGATCTTGATTTTGGTATTGTTGGAGTTTCTCTTGATAAGGAAATGTCGGTATTAGTTAGTAATACTGGAACAGCTCCTACTCTTAATTTAGGATTAAGCCCATCTTCATCTGAACATTTTCAAGTGTCATTTAATAACTGTAATATTCTTCTTCCTGGAGATAGTTGTAATATTAGCTTTAAATTTAAACCTAATAGCTCTGGCCCTAAAACTTCTAGTCTAATTTTGACAGATGGAGCTAGAACTATTAATTTCAGCTTAAGTGGTTCGGGTATTATATTGAATTCAGCTCCTTTTGTTGATAATCAAAGCTTTAATGTAAATGAAGATGAAACCCTTTCTTCAACAATTGAGGCCTCTGATGTTAATAATGATGATTTAACTTATAGTTTAGTTTCAGGCCCTGCTTCCGGAAATTTTGAATTCTCCAATAATGGAAATTTCACATACACTCCTTCTGAAAATTTTAATGGGGTAGACTCTCTTACAGTAAAAGTTAATGATGGGAAGGAAGACTCGAATATTGCAACTATTAGTATAAATGTTACTGCAGTTAATGATTCTCCTAAATTATTAGATGATTCTTACTCTGTTCTAGAAGATTCTTCTATGATTCTGGATGTTCTTTCTAATGATTCAGACAATGATGGGGATAATCTTGTAATTGTTTCGTCTTCTGGTCCATCTAATGGAACATTGGTTATCAATGGAGATAATACAATAACATATACCCCTAATATAAATTTTACTGGATCTGATAGCTTTCAATACACTGTTTCAGACGGGAGCTTATCTCAATCTGCTACAGTTTCTTTGACAGTATCTAGCGTAAATGATGCTCCATCTATGGTTAATCAGTCTTTAAGTTTGGATGAAGATTCTTCTGTTTCTTTAGATCTATCGGCTAGTGACGCGGAAAATGACACTTTAAATTTTTCTATTGTTGAGCAACCTTTGAATGGGACAGTTACTCTTACAGGAAATTCCTTAAACTATGTTCCTAATTCTAATTACTTCGGTTCAGATTCTGTAAAAGTTAAAGCTAATGATGGAAGCCTGGATTCTAATATTGTTACTATCTCCATTAACGTTAACTCAATTAATGATATTCCTATAATTTCCGCTTCAGATATAGTATTGGATGAGAACAGTTCTGTTTCTTTAGACTTATCTGCAGAGGATGTGGAAACGGAAAGCTCTTCACTTTCCTGGGAATTAGTGCAAAGTGTTTCAAATGGGGGATTGACGGGATCTTTACCTAATGTTACTTATTCTCCATCTCCTTATTATAATGGTTCAGATAGCTTAATTGTGAGAGTTAGTGATTCTGATGGTGGAAGCGTTGAGAAGACAATTCTTCTTACTGTAAATTCAGTAAACGATGCTCCAATTGGAAGCAATTTAAGTTTAAATGTAAATGAGGATGATGAAGTCACTTTTGAATTAGAAGGTTCAGATGTGGATGGGGATGATCTTGATTACACGATTGTATCAAGCCCTGAAAATGGATCTCTTGAAATATCTGGAAATGTAGTAACTTATACTCCAAATCCAGATGTAGACTCTACAGACTATTTTACGTATCAAGTATCTGACGGGGAATTAATTTCTGCAACATATATGGTTAATATAGATATCTTAGGAGTTAATGACTCTCCTGAGTCTCAGGACGAAGTAGTTAACTTAGCTCAGAACAGCTCAAAAAATATCTCTATTCTTGCTGAGGATGTAGATATGGGTTCAGCTCATTTTAATGATGGAAACTATTATGTTAATATCACACAGAATCCATTAAATGGTTCGGCTTCAATTCCAAGCTCTTTAGAAGTAAAATATACTCCGTCTACTAATTGGAGTGGAACAGACACTATAAAATTTATAGTAGTTGATTCTTCAGGAGCGATTTCTCCAGAATACACAATAACATTAAATGTTTCAATGAGTAATATTTCTCCTGTTGGTGAAAATATGTATTTAACTATGGACGAGGAGTCTTCTTATAGTGGTACGTTATTTGGGAGTGATGCGAATCTACCTGCTCAAAGCTTAAGCTACATTTTAACATCTGAACCTTCTACAGGCAACTTAAGTGTTAATGAGTCTACAGGCTCATTTACTTATGAGTCCCCAATGGTTTCAGAGAATTCTACAATTTCTTTTTCTTATAAAGTAAGAGATTCTTATGGAGCAGAATCGGAGGAGTATGTTGTTGAAATTTTAATTGAGGACTTTAAAATTAGAGATAATTTCATCAATCTAGCTATAGATAAAAATTTTGTTGATGGCAATTTAGATGATTTCCCTGTTCTCCTTGATTTAGATGTTGTAAACTCGAATCATTTTTGGGAGAATGTTCAGTCCAATGGAGGAGATATCTTAATATTAGATTCTTACGGGCAAAGAAGACCTTTAGAACTAGTTAGCTTTAATAAAAATAATAGAACTGGACAGATCTGGGTTAAATTAAACGTTTCATCTTCCTCTGATACAGGAATTGTTTTATACTATAACAATTCTACCTCCCAGGACGTTGCTTTACTTCCAAGGAATGACGAGTTTGGTTCTGAATCAGTATGGAGTAATAATTATATAGGTGTTTGGCATATGGATGAGACATCAGGTGAAAGCTTGGACTCTTCTTCTAATAATCTACATATGTCAACTGATGGTTCTGTTAAAAAAGGTAACCTTTCGTATCTTGAGAGCTTTAATTATAGTCAAGAATTTAACTTATCAAATTCATTACAAGAAGACTCTCTAAATGTTGCTGATAATTCTTTAATGAATATTAGCCAGGGGGTAACCTTAGAAGCTTTTGTTTTTGCAACAAATCACAATAATGATCTTAGAGTTGTTCAGAAGCAGGAAAGCTTAAACGAACCTTCTTACGGTTTAGAAGTTGATGATGGTAAAGTGAAAATGAGATTAAAAGGTTCAAATCTTAAATCAGACAATGGAATCTCCACTAATGAATGGAATTACATTGTGGGTAGCTACAACTTAAATTCTGATGAATTTAAAGTTTACATTAATGGCTATTTAAATAATACAAAAGTAGAAAACAGATCTATTCCGATGACCTCTGGCCCTTTGGAGATTGGTGGAGTAACTGGGAGATCTGATAGAGGATTCAAAGGCTTAATTGATGAAGTAAGAGTTTCTTCGGTTCAAAGAGAGGATAGTTGGGTTTCTACACAAAATAAGATGTATAAGTATCAGTCAAGTTTCTGGAAACAATCTGGAGTATCATTTAGTCTTAAAGAAAATTTTGATAGAAACAATTCTGTTTTCGTTGGAAACTCATGGACTGGGCATGAGCCAGCTTACGAGTCAGCAGGTATTGAAAACTTAAAATTAAAACTTCGACCTCAAGACGGATCTTATGATATCGTAATGAATAAAAGTTTTAATAATATTAGTTCTGGAGTTATTAATTTTGACTATAATTTTAGGGTAGATCGTGAGAACGAAGAAACTTACGGCATACATGTTCAATTAGGAGATTCATCAAAAATGAATTCGAATTATTTAACTTCTGGAGTTGGAGTAAACTTAAAGTGGTCAGGAGTTAATGGGGGGATGTCCAATCAGTCTGTCTGGGGATATGTTCTTAACGGTTCTAGTTATTCTGTGGCTCAGTCAAATAAGGAATACATAAAAATTAGTGTTGAGGTAAATTTAGATTCTAAGAAATATCGAGTTAGATTGAAGGGTCAGATATCTGACTGGATTGATTTCGAAGATCTTTCTTTAAGTAGAGTAAATTCTGTTAGAATAATGACAGACAATGTCAGCTCTTCAAATGTTAAAGATATCTACTTTGATAATATTCATATTTATTAATTAGGGCTTCGGCCCTATTTTTTATTGGGTTTTACTTATAGGATCTATTTATTTGGTACACTTATTTAAAGCCCTGTTTTTAATCAGCTTTGTGCTAATTAATATTTTGGGGCTTATTTTTCTATAATTGAGGTAGGAGATTTTTATGCTTGAAGCTATGTTTAATGATGCAGAAAAAATAGAAGAAGAGCCAAATAGAATTTTTGCAATTACGGATTCTCAATTCAAAGAGCTTAAGAAAGGGAATAGAATACAAGTCAAAGATACTTTAAATGACGTTACTTTTGATTTAAGAATTCGATTTGGTGTTAAAGCTCCAGAAAACTTCAATGACCTTAAGCCCAGTATGCTTAGTATGCTAGAAGTTAAGGATTAAGCTTCGCACCTATATTTATAACTTTATGAATATTCAGACTACCTACATCTATTAAAATAAAAGAAAAAGTAAAATATACAAGGATGACTATTTATAAAATATATGGGAGGAGAATATTGAATCTTTTTGATCATTTAACTAATGGATACTCTAGAGAGCAGAATGTTTCTTTGAAATTTGCAATTATGGGGGCTCCAGGTTCAGGGAAATCTACTTTAAGTGCTGGATTATTATACTTTTCTAAGTTATTTTTCTTTAAAGCGGACGCTGTTCCTGAGGTAGCTAAATGGATGATCTACAAAAATAAAGACTTTAGTCAGCCGAATTTTGAATTAAATAAGTTTAAAGAGCAAAAAAAGTTGGAAAATATTTATCCTAAATCATTAGAAATTACTATATGCGAAGCTCCTCTTATTATAAGTGCAGCTTATGCTTATTATTATCATGGAGAAGATAGTGATGTATATAAAAATTTATTATCTCTTGCAAATAAAGAAAAACATCGATATACCCATTTCTTCATTACAAGAAAACTGGCCCCTTTTGAAAATTTTGGACGACGAGAAACAGAGTCTCAATCTGAAGAGCTTCACTCTGTTATGATAAAAATATTAGAAATATTAAATGTAAATTATATGGTAATTAATAGATTTGATGAGCATATTCCTCTTCAAGTACTTGAGTCGGTAGGGGCTATAAAGAAAAGAAAATAAGATTGTCTAGCCTATTTATTCAATATGAATGAGGCTATTGAATTTTGGATAAATCATAACTTTAAAAATTGGTCTAAAAATAATAATGTTGAGGATCTGAATTTTTCTGTTATAATGATGTGGCTAAAAAGTGAAGATTCCGCTAGGCATAGAAAAAGAATTGACAGATTAAGTGTCAGAGATGCGATGCATTTATCTAATAAATGGTTAAATAAAAAAAATGAAATAGATATTTTAAAAGATGATTCCTCTTTTACCGACACAGTAATGGTTTTTAAAAAAGGATTTAAGATTGTTAAAATCAATAACCCTCTAGCTTATAAGAGAGAGGGTCTATTGATGAAGCATTGCTTGAAGGATGATTTTATCACTATGTCTTTAAGCAGCTCTATTTATTCTCTAAGGGATGAAAAAAACAATCCTCACTGTACAATTGAGATCTGTAAAAAAAGAAGAGAAGTCAGGCAAATTAAGGGGAAAATGAATAGACCCCTTTCAGATTTTCATTCTTATTTTATTAAAAAATTTTTAGTATCTTTAGATGGATATAGATTATCTTCTGACTTTGATAAGATTAACTGGTTTCCTACAGATTATGGATACAAAACTTTTAATCAATTACCGGATAGTTTTTCGATTTACACTAGTATAAAATTAAATAAAATAAAAGGGGATATAGAAAATAAGATTAATATTATTGGCAGTTTTTCTATTAAGGAGTCTAACTGTCAAAAAATTAAAAATCTAAATATTTCAGAGGAAATGAATATTGAAGATATGGATTCCCTTAAAGAGGTTAAAAATATATTTGTCAGAGATCAATTAACAATTAAGAACTGCCCTAATTTATCTATTTTGAATAATGTTTCTTCTAATGTTATTAAAATAATAAATTGTCCATCTATTGATCTTGAGAACATTCGAGATAAGCTTCCTGTAAAGAAAATTAGTTTTCTTGATGAGAATTTTATAATATGCAATATGCACGAGTAAAAAGAGTAAAAATTTATAAGCTATTGAAAATAAAAGTAAAATTAAAAATAGATACTGAAAAAAATATTGAAAAAACCAAAAGCAAAAATAATTGAAAAAATATGTAAAATAAGAAGAAAAGGCCGGGCCGAGAGCGGGAACTGTAAAATAACGGAGTGATTTTACAGGAAGTTGTAGGTTTTTCGAAGCGCAGGCCCTCGGTATAGATGATTAGGAGTTTACCCGGCCTTTCTTGAAAATAGTTAAAATATTAGAATGAAACATACTGTAAGTCTACTATCTAAAAAAGTCGTATTACCTAATACTCGTGTTCAATTAGAAATAAAATCTACTTATGGAGTTAAGTTATTAAAATCTGCAATAAAAGAAAGTCCTGAAAAAATATATAAATACGGTACTTATTGTGAAATAATTGAAATCAAGAAATTTAAGAATTATTTCTTGCTAACTGTTGACGGGAAGGAATCATCTCATATTGATGAGTTATTTTATTATGATTTTATTTATACTAAAAAAAGTAGCAATCAAGACCACTCTGAATATTCTATTTCTTGACAACTATTAAATAAGCATTCCTTTAATAACTGTAAAGGGTCTTTTCCGCAAGATACTGAATTTATTAGTAAAATTGATATAATCAATAATCGCATAACTTAATTATATACAAGAAAAATGATATTTTAAAAAATAAAAAAAAAACTAATAAAAAACCTATTTATGATATATGAAAAATTTTAAAAATATACCAATGTTATTAATTTCGTCATTTTTTTCTTTTAATTTAGCTGCTCAAGCAATTGACAAAGCAGGGACTAATCCTGGAGATAAAATAACATCATCTAAAATCCAAGAGATTATAGATAATGTAAATGAAATAAAGGAAAAAGCTCCAACAATAACGAGATACACATCAGGATCAGGAACATATACAGTGCCAGCAAATGTAAAATATATCATAGTAGAAATGGTAGGCGGAGGCGGCGGCGGCTCCGGAGGAGGAACTTCTAGTTCTTTTTCTGTAGGAGCTTCTGGAACCGATAGTATTTTTGGAGATTCTCTTCTTATTGCTGAAAGGGGCCATGGCGGAAGAGAAGGTGATATTGCCCAATCAGGAAGTGGTTATACGGTTAATCCGCCTGCTGTAAATATTGCTTCGGCTTATGGTAGTTATGGACAAGGGTTTGATATGGCCGCAAATGGAGGAGTTGGATCAACTAGAGGCGGTAGCGGAGGAAGTTCTTTCTTCGGTGGATCGGGGCATGGGGTTGCTGATCGAGCAGGAACTCCTGCAAGACCAAATTCCGGATCTGGAGGCGGAGGCGGAGGAACGAATTTTTCTTCAACTAATGCTCGCGGAGGAGGCGGTGGTTCTGCAGGAGGCTATATTAAAGCTATGATTTCCGCAGAGAATTTAGAATCTAGTTATACTTATTCTATTGGAAATGGAGGAGCCGGAAGCTCAGCAGGTGCTAACGGATACCCTGGAGGCTCTGGAGGGTCTGGAGTAATCATAATTACAGAATACTACAATTAAATAATTATAAAAGTAAAAAAAAGAGGAAATTATCCTCTTTTTTTTATTCCATCTTAATAAGAGGTACTCCCTCATCAAAAATAATACTCTTTTTCCCATTAAATTCATTCACTGTACCTATAATAACTAAAGGAAAATAGTCGATTAACTTGTTTATGGTTCCCTTACCCATTTCATCTTGCTCTAAAGCCCTAGGGAATACTGTAATGTCTACATTTTCTCCATTATTAGACAAAATAAACCTACCCATTTTTTGCTTCTTCTTTGTATAAAACAAAGTCAAATCCATGGATGCTCCAACGCAAGCAACTCGTGCTCCATCAGGTAAATCTTGAATATCCTCAGGATTCACAATAGTTACTCTTTTCTTCTTTTCTACAATGTCGAGCTTATCCCTATAATAATCATTATAATCAAAAGAAGTAAAGTTCAATAAGGAGATTTCTTTTAAAAGCATATGCCCTTTATTCATCGCTGCAATCTCTCTTAACTTTTCATTATCTCTTTCTCTAGTTGTTTTAGGTGGTTTAGATTTTTTATGGCTTAACATATAAAAATACTGACATAATACCTTTCTAAAGAAATTGGCAGACGTATCCTTTTTTAGATATTCTCCTTGATACATAACAGTTTTTCCATCGTTAAAAGAATCAAAACACCCAGATAAAATTAAGCTAATTACCACATTTTTCTTACACACTCTTAAATTAATTCGATTAAAAAAATCATCAAAATCTGTAAAAGGTTGTTTTGAAATGATTTCTTCTACTGCCTTAGCTCCTACTCCATTAACAGAAGATATAGGCATTACAACTTTTTCAACATCCTTTTCATTTTCTTTAATTGTCGCAATATTATACTTTTCTTTTGATTCATTAATATCCGGCTTTAACACATGCTTTTTCCATTTCTGATAAAAAGCTTTAAAATCATCTTTACTACCAATTGTTAATACCGCACTTATCCATTCCATAAAATAATGATGTTTAAACCATGCACAAAGATAAGAAGTGTGAGCATAAGCTACAGCATGGGATTTATTAAATCCATACTCAGCAAAGGCAGCTAATAATTCCCAAATACTTTCAGCTAAAGATTTATCCATTCCATGATTTTTTACAGCACTATCAATAAATATATCTTTATA
>CEPZ01052328.1_pt1 | contig 12477 bp, 20 predicted proteins | sample 530461 | NCBI WGS metagenome assembly CEPZ01 (sample SAMEA2620106, study PRJEB7988) | marine metagenome | isolation source: saline water (ENVO:00002010), including | reverse complement strand
GGTCAAACACATTTACCCATTCGTTAAATTGGCCTGGGGCAAACCGACTCATGCAAGTGTTTGGAACTTTTCCCAAGTGGGCCAAATTAAATTTAGAAGAGGTAAATCAAAAACTGCAAGAATGTGGACAACGATCAGAGTTTTGGACAATGATGCCAAAGGTTAAATATGGACTCTTCACAACCCTACAAGTGGGAAACAGTAATACAGCCCCCGATGGTTAGGACGCTTCGGTTTGGGCCTAGCGAGTTTGACAAATTTCGACTTCCTTTGCCGTGGGTGGTTTATTTTTGTCGTATCCACACCGATACGGTGAATTCTATTCAGTCATTGCATGGTGCTTTTTGTTATGAAGAGCCTGCGCCTGAAAGCATGGTTTATTATGTGCCCTTGCCCAATGTTTATTCAAATTGGAAGTTGTGTATAAACAATGCTGGTTCCAAGGACCGCGACACAATTGAGGCGGCTGTTCAATATTTTTGGTCTAGCCCCTTTAGTCCGGTAAGTATGGAGTGGCATGGCTGCAAAGTTATGTTGCAATTATATGAAACATTGAAGAATTGGTCGGAAATGACGCTCGATCAGGTTTTAAATAAAGATTTGAGCCACTTGCCTGCATCAGCAACGGGCACTCTTGACAGAGAATACTCTTTTAAATTGACTTATGCAAATCTTGAGAGATATATCATTAAAAGAGGGTAATTATGCAAGCTGTTATAATTGGCACCGGCTTAATGGGAACAGCCGTTGCTTACGCCATGAATAAATTGGGCCATGAAATACATCTAGTTGATTCCAGTCGAGCAAGTGCAGAAGAGGCGAGGGCTAAAATTGAGAGTCTAGGCGGCACCGTTGCTCGCATTCACACCGCCGTTGATCTTTTATTTAACGATAGACAAATTAACGACGTTGGTGTGGCTATATCTTGTGCGCCATTCTCAGCCAACCAGCACATAGCGATGAAGTGTGCTGAAAATAAATGGCGATACTGCGACTTGGGAGGCAATCCCGATGTTTCTGACAAGATAGCTGAAACCGCCATCAGATTGCGAGAGGTTAGCGAAGATTCGCCTGTATTTACTGACCTTGGTTTGGCTCCTGGGTTTGCAAATATACTGGCTGAGCATGGTTATCAAATAGCTTCTAAAATTGATAAACCATACGCAGTGTTGATGCGAGTGGGCGGCTTGCCTTCTATTGTTCCTCGTAACGCATTGGGATACGCATTGACATTTAATGCGGCGGGCCTTTATAATGAATATGTTGGTAGATGCCGCATAATTGATTGGGGCAATCTAGTTAGCAGCGAAGCCCTGACTGATCGAGTTGATACATTTATTCCAAATGTCGGTGACTTTGAAGAGTTTCACACCAAAGGCGGCGCTGGTAAAACAATAGACCTGATGCACGAACGCGACGTACAGTTTTGTAATTACAAAACCCTCCGTTATCCAGGTCATCTTTATAATGTTAAGTTTCTGTTGAATGAATGCAAGCTGGGTTCTGCCGAATTTAGTAAGGCTGTCGAGAATTGCTGCGGTTGGACGACACGGGATAAAGTCGTGTTGCAGGTTAGGGTCGAGAGTAAAGAAAGCTATTTAAGATTCAAGGACAGCGAGCTAAGGGGCTGGCGTCGAGGCGTTGTTATTGACCACGATGAGAATTGGACGGCGATGCAGAAAGGCACGGCCTTCCCCACGGCAGCAGTTGCATCTTTAATGGCAGAGGGTAAACTGGATGGGAAGATTGTCTTGGACTATTCAGATGTACCATTAGCTGAATTTAAAACAAAACTCGAAGAAATTGGTGGCTTGCCCACCAAGGAGATATTTTGAAATACTTAATATTGATTCTATGCCTTGTGGCGATTGGTTGTGATAGTGATGACCGCGAGTATGATCGTCGTCGCGCCGCCGAAAATCGTGCTGATAAAGCGTTCAAGGCTTTGGTATTGAGGGAAGTGGGCAAACCGCCCACAGACGATCATCTGCAATCTTACGAGCAGATATACAAGATCAATGGCACAGAAAAAGTGTTTAATTATGAGATGGAGTGGGATGATAACGCAAACGAGCCAGACACCAAGCCACTTGAGTATGTTTATAAAACTCAGTCCGTGGACGCTTCGTTTGTGCATTACTCTTTAAAACGGCCTACGAAAGAAGGTGATGGCATGTATGCCCTCACTGATTTATTTGAAGGGGATCAAATATTGGTCGTTCCTTATGTGCGAATATCCCTTGTGCGAGTCACACCGCAGCCATTAGAGGGTGCATCATTCGGCATCAGAGATAAGTGGGACATATATTTAATAGCGATAAAGGAATGGCGTGCAGAATGTGCAAAACTGGAAGATGCGGACGACCACGAAGACGAGATTAACGAAATAGAAGGTCGTTATCGACGTTATAGTGGCGGTATTTACTAGGGATGGACGATGCCTTGGTGGTTATTTTTTATCGACCTGTTGGTAGACTTGCTTCAATGGCTGACCATTTTAGCTCCCATACTAGCGCCTTTATTTAAGCCGATTGTTAAATTTCTAAGGTGGATTGGTTCTGACGGTCCTGAGACTTTCCAACCAGAGGAAGGTGTGATGGAGCCGATTGAAGACCCAAGATTTAAACAAGAGAAGATAAAATGCTCGGAGCAATCAGAAGGCGCTTCTTTGTGAAGAAAGCGTACAGACTACTATACAAAAGACGTTGCCCCCCATTTTCTTTTGAATTAAGGGAATATCCCCCCATTGAACGAAGTATTGCTGTGGGCAGCAACAGTTGGCAAACGACTTGGTATCCATACACACAATTTCTAATTATAAATCCTCTAGGAATACCTTTTATCCCACCAAAGGTTTTGCATGTATCTCAGTCGCCTCGCCCTTTAGAAACTTGGGGTGACAGAATTTATACGCCCGGCGTCGGCAATGTGTATGACCTTTGGCGAATCTGTACTGGAAGTCCAGCGAATACTTCCTTCATGGGATATGATGGAGTGGTCAGGTTTTTTTGGAATGGTCCCGGTGGGCATTCTACCCATCATCCGACCCTCGAAGACGCCTTAGCGGACAAACATTGGCGTCATCGAGGCAGCAAATCTTTGTCAACTTGGGTGCTGCAAGTCACTGCTATACCACGATTTCTGATTTGGTCTTGGGATTTTCCGATTCCCGAAGACTATAATAGGTTGACATTGAACAACACCGAAAGTATAATTGAGGCAAGAAAGCGTGCTGCGGCCTTGAAACAAGCGAAGAAATGGGCTGAGGAAGTGGCACGAAAAGAACGTCGGGTATTCCTTGAGGATGCCAGACGACAAGCCAGAGAGCAAATTGAGGAAGAGCGACAGCAAGAGGCCGACGAAAGGACGCCAGAGCGTCAAGAAGCCTTAGTCAAGAAGCCTTAGATGCCGCTAGACAACAAGCACAGGAAATGATGGCGAACGCCGTAGGAGAAGAATAATGGGTTTCACGTAGAACTACGAAGCTACTCACGTCTTTGTCTTTATTAGACGTGATTTAAGTATCCCGCAAGTGGTAGTACAATCCTGCCATGCGGCTATCGAGGCTGCGCACGGCCTTATCCCTCAAAATTCTACACCGTCTCTGGTGTTGTGCGGCGTCCGCGACGAATCCGAGCTATTCGACTGCGCTGACTACCTTGACGGCAAAGGTATCCGTTTTAAAACATTCGTAGAGCCTGATATTGGCGATCAACATACGGCCCTAGCGACAGAACCTCTGTGCGCTAAGGGCCGTTCTTTTTTAAAGAAGTTCAAACTTTTGAAGGAGGAAGATTTAATGGGTTTCACATAGAACTACAAAGAACGTGTCGATGCTGCAATGGCTGGTGGCGATTTCCGCAACACAGTCCATCGCGAAATGATTAAAACCGAACAGACACAAGGCCAGTCTGTCCACCAGCACGGCCAATCTGTTTGGGAATATTATGAAGACCTCTTGCAATATATGAAGGGTGTATATCCCCTTCAAAAGAAATGGCGTTTGCCGAATTGGTTGGAGAATTATAAAGACAAGATTCTCACCAGCCTTCATAACGAAGGTAAAATTAAAGAGTACGCTCTGTACCATGATTGCGGCAAACCTTTCTGTAAAGTCGTCGATAAAAAGACTGGCTCGATTCATTTCCCCGACCACGCCGAATGCTCCAAGTATGTGTGGGCATGTTTAGGCGGCAATGAAGTCGTGGGTAATTTAATCGGCTGGGATATGGTTCTCCACACCGCAAGTGCCGCAGAAATTCAAAGGCATCTTGAGGAAGAGTGGAGTCGCGAAGACGCCTTTACCCTTCTCTTAGCGGCCTTGGCCGAAATCCATTCCAATGCCCGTATGTTTGGCGGCATTGAATCCGTCAGCTTCAAATCCAAATGGAAGAAGCTGGAACGTAGAGGAAAGCAAATCTGTAAATTTTATTTTGAGGAAAAGAAATGAGTAAAGAACATGATGAAAGTATGGCTGAAATTGTGAAGCCAGAAAATAAAGTAGAGGATTCCACTAAGACGCATACTTCGCCATCAGGCAAGTACACATTAGAGGTATCAAATTATAAACCCCCCAACAAAGGTTGGAATTGTGCGCAAGGAATTGTGCGCAAGGGTGATGAAGTAATTGAAACTGTAAATCGAAACTACGGTTCATTCCCCTTTGCATGGTGCGAGGAACACCTGACAGGACACGATTATTTAGTGTGCGGCGAAACGTACATGGGCCAGACCATCATTGAATTAGATACTGGCAAGCGTGCGGACTATAACACCGCATCCGGTCGAGAAGGATTTTGCTGGGCCGATTATAAAATCTCTGAGGACAAATCAATGATTGCTGTATGTGGCTGTTATTGGGCCTGTCCGTATGAATTGTGGATAGTGGATTTTACATACCCGCTACCGTTCTATGGTGGTTCCGTGTTTGACAAGGAAACGCCTGAGCATAAATGGAATGTTTTAAGTCGGCTCGATGAGGGCCATTATGTAGAAGATTATAATTGGACGAAAGACAACGACCTTGAAATGATTAGTTGTCACGATTACGAAGACGAAAATGGTGAAGACGTGGAGAAGAAAGTCAAAATGGTTTGGCGCTCTCCAAAATTAGAAACTCTTGAAGAAAAAGGTAAAGAAAATGACTAACTCGAAATCTCAAAAATTTGACAACAACCATGCTTATCGTGGATATAAAAACTCCAAGAAAGCTGGCAAGCGTAACATGGGCTTGTGGGCGCAGTTGTGCCCCGCCGAGAAGATTCAACTGCTTGAGGAAGAAGCGGTTGAATACACGGATGAAACTCACGAATCTCGTTGGGGTCATCATCCTTGTGACTATGACACGTATTTAAAGTTGAAGGAGCTTCACCGTTATTGGTGGAAAGCTGTGCAACGTGAATACGAGTGGGAGCGGTGGAACCGCAAAGACCCTCAGAATCGCGTCATTCGACATAAGGTGCGTGATTGTGACGGTAACGTGACTGGCTACAATGTGGAGCCACGACCGGAACCTGTGCGCTCCGATCTTTTTTATAAGACGCTCAAGGTGAAAACCTGGAATGGCGAGCGAGAGGTTAGGTCTTTGGAGTATGCCGAGATTGTCACTGACTATCGTAAGGCTAGGACTCCCGTTGCCGATCCTAACCAAGTTCCCAAATTAAGTCTGTCGATTGAGGAAATTGACAGATTGCTTGACGCGGCCCGCCTTGACAAGCAAGCCGCGTGAAGTACAATACTGGAATTGAGAGTGAACCGTTTCTTTTTATTGAAGGGTGGAGGAACCCAAGGATGAAGCATTTAGTTTGGTTAGTTTTGTGTGTGCCCTTTCTGATGGGGTGTCAAGATACGACACCCCCGCCAGAAGAGCCTGATCCGCCAGCCGTCCATAATCCTGACGATGGACACGATCATTCGGATGATGGGGAAGATGGGGAAGATGGGGAAGAAGGGGAAGTAAAAGTTAATTCCACAACCCAGCCTTCGATTGACACGCCAGCTACGACGGACGATCAGCCCACAACTGATACGCCCGCAACTGATCCACCCGCTACGACGGACGATCAGCCCGCGACTTTGCCGCCGCCATCTACGACGGACGACAAGCCGCAAACTGCGCCCGAAGAAGTTGATCCGCCAACACCGGATTCAACCTCTAAGGACAAGGAAGAGACACCGCCCAAAACCGATATTAAAAAGGATGAGGGCGAAGTAAATAAAATCGACAAGCCAGACAAGAGCGAAAAGCAGGCTCCGTCTGACGATAACTAATCCGCAAAGCTGGTGAACTCCACCGTGAAAGGCCCGTCAAAGTGGCGGGTCTTTCTTAATGCGCTATTTACTATTGTTGGTACTTGAAGTATGATAAAAGCATGGAAGACCGCACAATCCGTACATTTAAGGCGGTCGGAATCGTCACTTGGGAGATAGACTTAGCCGAAGGCACAGATAAAGAAGATGCTTTAAAACAAGCTAAGCAGTTTCTTGATGAAATAGTTCTTAAAACTCCCGGCGTCCGTACTGCTGTCCGAATAGATAAACTTAAACGAGCCAAGTCTAGGGTTACACGACTTGGCGTGTTTGAGCCTGATGAAATATTGTCCCAGATAACACGGGATGATATTAAAACTGAGTTTCAGATTGGAGATCAAAAATATAATGTAAAATTAAATTCTCAGCGCTATTTTGTATTTAGGAACAGTCTTGCTTGTGTGTCATGTGGATTGGTTGGGACCAAGATGATCTTAGAGGTCTATCCCAACCAAGACTCTCCCCACTTTAATTTGTACGCCGAGGAAAACGATGAATTGATCTTAATGACAAAAGATCATATTCACTCTAAGGCTAATGGTGGGCAAGATCGACATAGTAATTATCAAACTATGTGCGCGATCTGCAACAACCTCAAGGGTTCTTCCCGATTGCCCCTTGAAGGTATCCGTGAACTTCGCGAGATTCACGACGGACACAAAGGCAAAATATCGCGGCGAGTATTCACTTCTCTTGTCAATGAAGTAAAAGAGAAGTATGATTGTTTGGGTAAGAACCCACGAAAACAGCCCAAAGACAAAGCTGTGTTGCGGTCAAGTGTTGACTTGAATATTTGTAGGCAATCAGACGGACAATTTCATGCCCAATCTGTTTATACTAAAATGGAAGAAGGCGAAGAATGTGTAGCTTGTATTAAAGCAGGTGAACCACTTGAGCCATTGGGGTTGCAGGACAAGAGTATAAAGGTCAAGTTTAATAATACTCATTTTCTGTTATACCAGGGACTAGCTCAGTACGACGATTCCCAAGAAAGGTGAACGAATGAGCAATAACGAAGATAAATTGAAAGCCCAGCATGACTCCGATCAGGCATGGGCCTATATGCGTAGATTTTATGCGGACATAGATCGCATTGCCAATGGCGGCATCGACGACACAGAGGAAGATAAGTTGTTGGTGCAAAAACTCGCCCAGCTTGTGCGAGGCGAGATGACGTTACGAATTTTAGACGCGGAGGGACAATGAGTGAAAATATAAAACCATCAAAACCTAAGCCCAAGTATAAAAAGACTTGGCGAAATAAAAAACAACCACGATTACAACCATCACAACCTAAGCCGGAACCCCCTGAAATGCCAGATGGTGAATTACACTATTCGGAATGGGGATTTGGCTCATACGAAGAAATGATTGATTATCTTGAGGAATTAAATGAGCATCACGATCCGTCATCAGGCTTTGAGCTAGATATTGGCGGGCAAGCCTAGAGGAAAATAATTATGTCCGATATTATGAGAGAAGGTCGCGATGAGCATTTGTCGGAAAATCCCTTTATTGCGCTTATCCAAGCGATAACCATTATTGGTGGCCCCTTGCTACTTGCTTATTTTCTGTCGTGACCCTAAATAAAGGTATGGAATTCGCAGAATGGCTAATCAACGAAAATCACATGAGCAGTGGTAGAATAATCACAAACCCTCAACCAAAAGGGAATTATAAAACCACCACTAGAGAATGGTGGATGATCGTTGAAGCCAGCGAAGAGATAGGTCGGTTCTACCGAAAAATGTTAGCTACGCACAGCATGGCCCAATTTAGCAGTCTGGCAAAGCCAGAGTGGGGCACACACGTTTCTATTGTGCGTGGCGAACATCCTCTCAAAGAGGAAATGTGGAATAAATGGGACGGAAAGGTTGTTCATTTTGAATATACAAATAAAATAACAACCAAAGATCACACGCCGTATTATTGGGTAGAGGCCCGGTGCCCCGATGCAGAAGCTATACGGTTAGAATTGGGCTTGTCGAAAGAACCTGAATATGGATTCCATCTCACATTCGCCAGAAAGCCTGCGCACTAAGGCTTTTCAAGAATTAAATGATTTGGCAGATAAGGTCCGAGAGTGTGAAGGCCCTGATAAAGAATCTAGGGCGAGAAAGGCTTATTATTTGGGCCTTGTCACCGGCAAAGCCATTCAATACATGCAGGATGAGATATTAAACGCTGATGAATCTCATAAACTCATCCAGTGGACTCTCCAAGAGCGTGAAGACGACCGAATTTTAGAAGGTGGATGCCCTCACCTTAAAAAAGACAATACGGGCTTCTTTTGCGGTAATGGCTGGCAAGGCCGCAAAGTTTCAGGCGACCGCAGGATGTTGTGTGATATGGCGTCTATGGACCTGTGGTGTTCAGACAAAGAACGCTGTAATATATGCACTTCTTATGAAAATCCTCAGTTTTTAGATATGGTCACTCAAGAATTTGTAGAGTAGTGCGATTGAGTTAAAATCCCTTTACTATTATAATGGACAGTCCAGTATAATAAAGGGGTTTTTATGACTACTAAAGCAGACTTAGAGCGGTCTTTAACTGATGCTCTACAAGAATTAAATGTCGATGAGCCGCCTGTTTTTCAGGCCCCCGCTCGCCAGAGGTCCACAGAGTCTCGCGGGCTTGCCATTGGCATCGCAGTTTTGTTGTTGGTGGCTATCTTCGTTGTGGGCGGCTACAAGGCGTTCACAGGCAACGATGACGCGGTTTTGGCTCAGATACCACCTTTACAGCAACAGCCCTTCTACCCGCCCGTACAGGCCCCCTCAGAGGTCGATGAGCTACGTGGTTTGGTGGCTACGCTGCGACACGAAGTAGATGACCTGAAATTAGCCAATGAGAAGGCTGATTTGCGGTCCCGCCAGAACCGAGAGAAGATTCAGGTGTTGGGCATTGTTACCAACGAAAATACCATTATCGCACGGCACGGATATTCTCGCCAATATTATATGATGGTAAATCGTAATTGGAGATTAGAACGTGCGCCTAAATTCCTTAAAATCAGCGAATCTGATAGACAATATATCCAGAGTTTAGTCGAAGGTTCTGAGAACTACGGTGGTATTTTATTAAAAATCATTCCAGGTGAGCCAAATGAGCTACCGAATGAAGCGGCAAATCTGCCTAATGGCGTCTATCAATTAGAGTCACAAAAGGCCAAAGTGTTGCCGGATGCGTCAACCTCGATGTTGCGGCCAGATGGTTCGCGATATATTGGTAAGATTCCAGGCGACGTGCCTAAAGTCAGCAGCCATTTAGCGCATCAGCATGGGCCAGAACCGGCTAAAGATTATGAGCCGATGTCTGCATTGGTTGAGTTAAATGATACTCAAAAGGATATGATTGGCAGGGTTCAACAATTAGAAGAATCCACTCGTCAGCTTTACGCTCGCAGCCGTCGCAATTATGATAAAATTCAAGTTGTTGGGTACGTGACGAACGAAAATGCCAGCGTTCTCAAGAACGGGCATCCAGATTCAGATATTATAATGCTGTCCTCGGATTGGGGCTTAACGGCTCTGCCGAAGCATTGTAAATTAGGGCCGGAAGGATTGGCCTTTATGAAGAGCAGGAGTACAAAACGAGACTAGAGCATTGGTGTTGCAAAGCTGCTTGGCTTAGACCAAGTTTTAGTTTTGATAAGCCCATTGCACAATGTCTGCCAAGAAATCTCCCGTTATTCGGGCGAGGTCTTTGTCATTACGCAAATCTTCAACAACGCCGATTTGCATGGCCTGCATATATGTGCGCCTCATGTGTTGCCTGAATAATTGAATTAAACTGAACTTAGATCGAGCAGCATAACCACTACCGCCACTCCCGGCGTAGCAGGTTATGCTGCTTTTTTTGCATAGGTAACAAAATAAATCTTTCCTCCACTCTTCGCATGTGTATGAAGAAGAACTTTGTCCCTGCCCATATCCCAAGACTAAATCTAAACTCTGGTCATTTGCTTTACGGCGAATGTTGTTTTCAACCCCAATTATATTGAACATGAAAGCTGGTTGTTGGGGGTATTTTTTAAAAATCCTATTTGAGAAGTTTATTACAGGATTTAAGAATTCATCTCTTACTACGTCTTCCTTGAGATGTATAAGATAATTGCAGTCAGCTTGGTCATTTATATAATCGACATTCTTTGCCTTCTTCCATCCACGATTTATAACGCCAAAGCAATTTAACTGATGAATCATCATCTGTGCAATTTCATCGGTGTTTTGTTCGTCAGGGCAATTCGGTGCTACGACTATAACTGGTGCTGAACCTTGAAATGTGCTAACTCTTTCCATGCTCTATCTACACTAAAAAAGGGCGCTTTTGCGCCCTTTTATTTTGTGCGCCCAATCCGCATGGGGTTGTGCGCTATATTTGTGCAGAGTTATTTATAAGGATTAGGTGGCAATCCTCCCTTACCGGCGCTTGGCAACAGGTATGGCCTTAACTCATAAAACTTCCTTGCTTGGTGTATTTTATACCAGTTGGGGTCGTTTCGTCGTCTTTTATATTCGGCCCTCTGTGTCGCATCGAGCTTTTTGTACCGCTCTTTTTCAAGCCAGGACATTTTGCTCCACATGCGGCCAAATTCAACAGCTTTTTTGTGTCTTTCTTCGGCCATTATCTTTTCTAATTCGCGAGTCCTTGTGCGCCATTCACCCTCTGCTATTACTCGCTGCCTTAGATCGCTCTTTTGATATTCCTCTCTTGAATTAAACTTTTCACCTCTGATCCAAAAAGGCTTTTGTGCAATGACGCCTTTATCAATCAACTCTTGCTTTCTTTTGGCGACTTGAGCACGTAATTCAAGAACATCCATGCGTTGCATTTCCATATCTAATCGTTGTGCCTCTCGTTGGGGCCAAGTCAGTCGTTTATTATTTTCAGCATAAACCTTCTTTCGGTCCCAGTACGTTTGTGTCCGCTTGAGTTTGTTGTCCAGATATTTGCTGTAAGCATCTTGGTGCAACAGTTCATATCTGCCAAGGCTTTCAAGAAAATAGCCGCTACTGGCTCGAAGTCTGGCTCTGCCTGATAAATAACCTTCTGCGGCGGTTGAGGCATGATTATAGCCAATTGGTCGTCTCCACTGTGCTTGTGCAGTGTCCACCGCGAACAAAGGTATGCAAAAAGTGCTTAGGATGAGTATATTCTTCATAATGGTTTATTCCTCATTAGGGGATTATTGGTTTGATTATAAATAGGATGGAGGGCCAAATCAATGCTTGTGCGCTCTTATTAACTTTAGTAACTCTAAATACAGGTAACTCTATAAGGAGGAAGGGATTGTATTGGAATACTTGCAAATAGAAGACGATAAATTGTTGATTGATTTAACAGACGCACCACCAGACGTTGTGCGCTTTTATTTGAAGATAATTAGAGAGATTGTTGAAAATGCAGATGGAGGGGTTTGCGCTGAAATTATAGGCATGAAGTCTATAAAAATAATCCCCCCAGACATTAGGGACTAGACTTTTTAATCCACTGAACCCCATCCAGTGTGAAGGTGAACCAGTTTGTTCTAACACTTGGTTTCCCGTCTAGCCGCCACCGCCTACCTTTATAAATTATTTCATTCTGGTTCAGCCATGTGAGCGTTTCATGTTGTGCGCTATGCGAATTGCCGACATTTTTATTCTTATTGTGCGAGCAAAACAACATGCACCCAACCGGGTCTTGACCTGTCACCACAAATGTTGCTGGCAGGGTGATTGGTTCAGGCGAGCCAAGTTGCATCCCACCTAATCGCATTTCGCCTAATTCTTTTTTGGGCATCCAGTAATTTTTCATATTTCCCTCAATGATTTTCTGTTGACTTCCCCAATGTCAATGAATTTTCATTGACTGGACCGCGAACGGGGTCCAACCTACATTGGTTGTACCGAGCGAAGGATAAAAAGTGAACCTTCCCGAACGGGCGGTGTCTATTGAGGTGCGGGTGGATCGAAATGGTCATACCAGTAGTCGTGGGCTATGTATATCAGGGTTTTGATGGCAAAGTCCACAACTCCCACCGATAAACCAAGTCCGATGTTTCCCGTTGCTGCCGTGACTAAAAGCGCTGTTGCCAAAGTCGCAGCAATCCGGTAAGATACCGCTTTCCTCAGTGTTCTTGACAGATTAGCCATACGTTTATTATAGTTATAAACCCCCCTC
>CEPZ01024279.1_pt1 | contig 12479 bp, 5 predicted proteins | sample 530461 | NCBI WGS metagenome assembly CEPZ01 (sample SAMEA2620106, study PRJEB7988) | marine metagenome | isolation source: saline water (ENVO:00002010), including | reverse complement strand
TTCTACTCCCCGCCAACTGCACCACCCACCACCCCTAGCTCACCTGCGCCGCCGCGCCCAGCCGCGGCACGAGCCAACGAACTACCTCGACAAACAAAACCCACCCGACCTCAATCACCAACGCGACCTGCGCAAACCGCTCCACCCCCTCGCCCTCCCAAACATGATCCCCGAACGGGGAGAGATTAATAGGAATTTAACCATTAATGGAATTTTTTGATAAAAAAGAAGAAGTTTTCGACATTCAACTGACACAATATGGTAAACACTTGTTGTCTTTAGGGAAATTTAAACCAACGCAATATGCTTTTTTTGATAATGATATCATATATGATTTAGCATATGCCAGCGGAAGCGAACAACAAAGTAAAACAGAACAAAGGATAAAAGAAGTCCCGAGAACAAAGGCGCAATATGTTTTCAGTGGAATAGAGACAGAAGTAAAAAAGATTAATAAACGGGTTAAGCATGGACATATATATGGCGATACGGATCTGACAACTCCGGGAGTTCAATTTGGGAAGACTGGAGAAGCTAGTAAAATTAACTTTGGCGATGAGCAACATCAACCAGGTCCAGAGAAAAACTATAGTCTAATGCTCCCACTGGGAAATTCTTCATTGTCAAGTAAATATGCACCGGCGTGGGATATTAAATTCCTTCATAACTCGGCCTCTGTATTTGTTGATCACATTACCGGATCCCATTTTAAGCTTGTTAAGATCCCGCAAGGAGAGGTACAGGTAGCATACAAGACATATATTACCAAAGTTGATGAGCTTGGCATTCCTACACCAAATTATCTATTAGACAGTTCAGAAGACAGTTCAGATCCCGCGGGAGATGACATTTTTGCATCTGCTTTTCTAAAAAAATATGGAGACGACACAATAATTCAAGTTGAAAAAGATTATGTATTTTTGGACGTCTTGGAAGAAAATGTAGACTTTAAAAAAGAAAATTTTGACATTGAAGTATTTTTAATAGATGAAGCAGGAAATGAAACACAATTGAAATTTGCTCCAAATCCTGAAAGTTTGGATGAAGAAGATGAAGGCGAGCGAGATAAATATGTGGAATGGTGGTTCAATATTTTTACAGATAACGAAATCAATCCAGACATTTTTTGCAAAACGAATAAAGAAAGTAGACGCAAAAATATATTTGCGGATCAATTTGATGCTTTTAATTGCGAGGATAGAGAAGAATTAATTCTCGAGAATATTTATGAAACAGAGCTAACAGATGAAGACTTTGAGGAGCCTTGCTGATGACGATAGATATACAAGAAGACTTTACAGGCTATTTTCAAGATGCTCTTCCTGAAGCACACATTGAAAGAGTTACTTTGTCCGAGGGCGGAAAGCCATCTGTAGAGCAATTAAAGATGATATGGTCGGAAGATCCTCATGTAAAGTCTCAACGTTGGAGCTTTATAGCTAAAAACCTGTACAAAGGTCAAGACTTATGGGAAGGGGTGCCTGGTGACAAAAGAGTGGTTGCCGAGCTTCAAGTTGTGATGAATGCTTTAATTCCAAGAGCAAAAGATATTTTTTCAAGTTTTATATATAACGAAGAGTTTTTTAAATATTTTAAAGTTTTTGTTATATCAAACAACGACGCGGAGACATATGAAAAAGTTCTCGCTGCAAGTGCTCTAGAGCCTATCGAGCAGCTTAAACAATTAAAATCTTCAGGTACTTTTAAAAGCGTTTTTCAATATTCAGACGATGTAAATTCTAAGGTTACTTTAAAATCAGATGAAAGCATACTTGCAAATTCAAATGTGCAAACTTATTCACCCAGTCATGCGGTGATTGCGTCTGTTGAGGAGACAGCTTCAGGAACAAAAGTTTTTGGATTTGACAGAAAGATTGATAACAACGGTAACACAATTATATCAATTCCTTTGGAATTCGAGTTTTCTTACGTATTGGACCCCCATCATTTGTCGTTCTTCGTCATTACAATGTTGGACACAAACAAGATCAAAGAAGATTATCCAGATATTGAAACAATGGAATTGGAATTTGTGTCTAGAATTTTGCCAATGCTTGTTATTCATCAAGGCCGTGTAGCTACAAAAAAATCAATTTATAAAACAGTTCCCAGCGGGAAGAGGGGGTGGTACGGTGACGCAAAGTCTAAGATATGGACAGGGCCCGTGCACCAAATGCCAGATGGGAGCTGGATGACTGGGCGGACTCATGAACCTTTTAGACTGATCCATGGAGAAAAACGAACAGCTGATATGTTTAAACATCTGACCCCAGAAGCCTATGCCAAATTAGCAGCCAACGGCCTCGGAATCGGTTCAACCATTGGCGGAGACCAGTATAAAGGATCTCGTCGTTTGGAACGTTTGGAAGTTGATAACTCGCACATTCAAGACTTCAGAAACATTGAAGAGGGGTCAGGCCCAGCTACGAAGAAGCGATGGATACAATCTGAGATAGCCGGGGGGGAGGCTCGGGAGGCAGAGCAGAATTATTTACAAAAAGGCAATATTAAGTATTTAACAAACGACCGATCAGATGTTGAAATAAATGCGCCTTATTTTTCAGATTTATTAATTACTAAAGATATTCAATTTGGTTCGAATGTTCGATTTTTCTTTAGCATGGATTATATGTCTTTGATAGAAGATTTAGGCATTTTTAGTAATTTAATTTACCCCACTTGGCTTGGGGGATCTCTAAAACGAGATTTTTACCGCGATATACTACAAAAATCACAAATTTTGTCATTTAAAATTGTCAGAAAGAGGACAAAGTTGTCTCACTCCGGAATAGATAAATTGGGATATCCAGCTTTAGAAGATTTTGATGAAGAAGAAATACCAACTTTAATCGCAACTTATTCTCCAACAGCGATAACAGAAACGCCCAAAATTAGAAGAGTTACTTTAGGTCAAAATGGCGCCATGAACGACCCATATATGAAACATTTTTCAGTAATAGACACAGAGATCGCAGGTGCTTCATATGGTAACTATATTTATGGGCTGGAGCTGGAAGTTCTTGATGGAACAGTTAAATATATTTCAGAAGCCTTAAAATTTGTTTCGGACAGATATACAAGTTTAAAAAAATATTATGATATAGCATCCACAGGTGACGAGCGGGGTCCTTATTATAATAAAACAAGCAAGAAATTCAACTCGCGGCTACGGGACAAGCTCTTCGCCGCCGCGCTCGCGCAGGATCCCACCGGTGGTTCGGTTTCCATATTTTCACACACAAATTTATTAGAGTCTTTTTATAAGGAGTATCTAGATAAGTGGATAGTGCTATCACGTCAGGTTGATGTTGGGAAAAAACCCCACCCGGAGAAACTAGAAAACACGTTGCAAAACATGGTAAAAACTACTATTGCAGCTCCAGCGGCCACCGGCGGCCCAACTGGTACGTTAAAAGGAATAGAGTCTGTATTAAAACATATGGAGAAATTCTATAAAAGTCTCGAAAAGCTTTTAGACGGCGCCGTTTCTGGTCCAGTGACAAAAACTCCGGTTGCCAAGGGAACTGGCCAAGGAGCGTCTCATTTTAAATCCGATGCAACAAGAACGATAAAAATTAAAAAATGGTTCGCAGATTTGGATGAAGTTGTAGATGTAGAAAATCCAATTAATACAGGTTATGAGTTTTTAACTGGCCATGGCCCAATGGCGTCCCTTATATCGAGAAATTTCTTTCCGGGGTTAGTATCGATGAGTCCAAATTCATACGAAAATAGATGCTTAGTAGAAACGAAAAAACACTTTAAAGATCCGAATCTTACTACTGCGACAGCTTGGAGGATTGTAACGGAGGGCCCTGCAACTATAGCTCAACCTTCTGATTTTGATACATCCGACACTCAGTATTCATACTTAACTCCAGGTGTTGTTCATTTCAGGAACAAAACAATTCCACTTATTGGCAGTGATTTAAATTTTTTAAATACTAAATTTTATGATAACGACGTTTATTATGATATTCTATTAAAATCTATTCGTCATAATAAATCTCTTGACACCTCAAAAGAACCACATGCTTTAAACAATAATGATGAGTTTCAATCGAACTTTCCGGTTGGTGAGCAAAAAATACGAAACGGTTTGCTTGATTTGTTTGCCGCACACAATTGTACCATTAGTAGTATGAAGGAGTTCAGAAACAATAAAGAAGTGAATGTGGACCTTCACACTGCTAGGAAACAAAATGCAGGTTCAATTAGCAAAGAAGACGCCTTCGCGCAAATGTTTGCCAATATTGGAGCGCAACCGATGTTGAGGCTTTTGCCTTCTATCTCTTGGAATGATAGCAATCCATCTTCAGAACTATCTGCATTGCTTAGTTTTTACATGCACATAGATGGCTCTTCAGTAGCAAAGTCTGGTATATTCAACTTGAACAACAAAGATGATACTATAATAAATCTTACACAGAAGAAAAAAAACCAGTTACCAAATCAAATAAAAGCTTTAATTTTGCTTATGACAAATTCAATAACGTATATGCACCCGGGGCTCGACTCATCTGATTATGTAAATCATTTGAGGCTTGATATAAATAAAATAATGGGAGAAACTTTTAGTCAAACAGCTTTTCCATTTTTTTATTATAATTTTTACAATATAAATGAAATTCAAATTCTTGCCGGATATCAGATGTACAAGAAGCCCAACGAGTTCGGCTATCCTTCTATCAGAACACGCCCCAACATGAAGGCTCCTCGGTGGTACACGATGAATAAAACTAGATTGAATAACGCAAGGGGTTATCTACAAAATATAGGTCATGTTGAAGTATGCCGTCAGATTCCGTATACAAACTCATCAATTAATTTGCCAGATTTTCCCAATATAGACATCCAAACTTATAATGAATATTTTTTCTTGGAAGGGAGACCTACGCTTGACAAAGACGCTATGGAGGCGTCCACAGCTATTAAACAAGGTATTAATGAGATAAAGGCAGATTCAGCGACAAACTCGTTAGCAATCTCTCTAGAAGTACAACAAATATTGCAGATCGCCGTCGAGCAAGCGTTGGGAACTCAATTATCGGGTAAGTTTATAAATGCGATAAACGAAAATGTTAAGATATTGGGTGGAGATGTTTTCCGCGCTTTTGAATTCAAGCCCGGATTAGAAATGTCAATAACTCAGGAACAAGCAAGACAGTTGATAGATCCGAATATGAAAATCGATTTTGAACCATTCCCAATTGCAGATTTATCTATACAGGATATTATAGACAAAGTAGATTTAACCAAGGCTACGCGTGACTTTTTACGTATGAAGTCTATCGAGGCCGCGACCGCGGGTGGGCCCTTCAAGGGACTCGTTTACCTCTTTATTCAGTTTGAAATCGTAGCTAAACCTACTGGCGCGGCTCCTCCGAAGGTGGGGGATGGTATTGCAATGCTAAGAGGTGGAACCGCCGTCTTTGACAGCCTTCCCCAGGCCTGGGTTTTTAACGGTGAGATACTTGCAAGATTTATAGAAAAAGCTATCGCGGATAATGGTAGATATAATTCTCAAGCAAAAAAGCAGATTGAAGATGCAATTGCAGCTGAAGAGGCTTGGTACCAAGCTAGTCCATTTTAATGGTATAATAAAAGAATCATTTATAAAATACGCATAATTAGTTAAATAAGGGAAAAATCGATTTGAGTGACGAAACAAAAGAAGAAAAAGAGAATACTGAAGGTCCAAACTTAATTACTCCAAACAAAGCTATTTTTTTTGATGACGACTGGAAGCATCTAGGGGCTAATAAAAAAAAGAATTATAATTGGCCAACTTTGATGATTCCTAAAAATGTTATGCCATCGATTCTGTATAATCAAGACGACACCGCGGCGACACTTATCAACACTTATGTTAATAAAGTACTTCCTCATTCTGAAGACCCAGTTCGAACTTACTTAGGAAAAATTTGGCATTATTACTCGAACAAGGATGTACAATTTCTTGCCGATGTAATGCCAGCCCGGGTCCCATTGAAGGACTATATCATAACTGATTTTGAAACAATATCACATGGTCACTGGTTTACAAAGCAAGAAATATTAACCATTAGATATCACGGTTCTGATCAACTTGAAAGAGCCGCCGAACTAGTTGATAGTTTACAAAGCCAAGGAAAGTCCAGCCGTCATACGGACTTAACTTCAGTCTACGCACTCCCGGCTGAGTCTTCCGAACTTGAGAGTATGTTTGGTGCCATAGGTAACAGAGCCCTCTATGTTAAACCGAGCACTGCTTATAATTACTATATTCCATCTTATGAAAATCTAATAAATTCCAAACCAGGAAAATTTACATTCCCACCAGATTCTCATAATTCAGAAGGTTTGGAAGATTTTATCGAAAAAATATTACCAGACTTGCAAACAGGAATAGTTGATAGGGTTTCAGCAGACACAGTAGAGGGAGTGACTTCAACGGGCGCTAAAACAATAACTTCGAACATACTCTTAACAGATTTGCATCTAACTTTAGCAGACTACATACAAGGCCTTTTTAAAAATTCTTTGAGCGATAAAGGCAAATTAAAACAAAATGTCAATAAGCCTAAATCTGGAAGCAAAAGCGGCACGGACGTATCTAACGAAGGGCGTTATTTTGAAATATGGACAAAGATAATCAGGAAAATATTAGATAAAAGTTCAGAAATAGCGACAGAACCGGCTGATTTGACTAAGATTATGAAACTGTTTAATATATATAAGACTAAAATTATTCCTGCCGCAACCGTTCCTCTTCTAAACGAATATGACGGAAGAAAATATCTTTATCCGATGTTTAATGAAATAGAATTCTCAACCGGAACTAAAACTAGACTTGCAGATCTTTTGTCAGATTTCAAGCTTGGATATGCAGTGTTGAAATCTATCGCCCAGGGCATTGGTGGCAAGTTACAAGATCATCCCGAATCTGCCGCGCAGGGAGGTTATGAATTCGACGGGCGCACCGCCTACCAGCACAAGGCGGGCCGCCGACTTTCCGGACGGCGTATCCATAAAGTTTTTTTAGCTTCTCGGAAGGGGATAAAGGTTTACGGCGCGTCCGCCAACACCCCATGGGGCACCGGACTCCCAGGAGTTAGCTCTTTTAATTTTCTTTCTCCCCAGACGGATTGGCTCGATAGATATTTATATGAAAATGTTTCAAATATAGATGATTTTTATGCCCCTGTCGACAGTGAGAAAGTCAAGATAGCCGGTTCTTGGCCATTTACAGATCATGCATTGTTAATAAAACCAGATTCATATCCTGTCAACAGCCCTCCTAACTCAGCTGAACTACAATTAGCAGATTTAGATAATATAGATAACAAATTTTTTAAAACTGTGTACACTACAATTTTTAAGAAAAGACTTGCAGCCATAGTAAGGGAAAAAACAAGAAGCTTCAAAGATATTCTTGATGGGGAAAAAGCACATAGTGAAACAATTGCTTATAGAGTTGAAAAATGGTCAGTAAAAGATGATCAGCCAGACGAACAAATTCAAGACACACTATTACAAAATTCTAGCAAAATTGATGTTTTAAATTATGTTGACACACAGGTTAGATATGAAATACCGTACATATATAAAATATACTCTTGGAATGCAATATTTGGCTCACAATACCAGTACGAGTTGATACCGACGCCCGAAGCAGAAAAATCTACAAGTGTTTTACAACTGGTGCTTAATCAGAAATTGGAGTTAGGGGGAGTTTACAGAGCTGCTGCACATCTGTTAGCCGTAGATTTAACACAAAGGCTTTGGTTTAAAAAGAAACTTCCAACAAGTCAAACCACTGGAGATGATACAATACCATCATATACGCTTTCAGATGCAGATTTGGAACTTTTAGATGCTATCGGCTGTGGCGCGCCAATTGATTATGAGAAAAATTCACCAATTGGTTTTGCCGGAGGCGCCGCGAAGTGTATACATTCGGAAGCTTTAAAAAATTCAATGCCAGAGACCAACAACACATCCGGCTGTTGCAGTAAATATAGTGACGCAAAACTCACTGACTTTGAAAAAGACGTTTTCTCTCTTTATTCCGAACATATGGATAACGCTCTTGGTTTCTCGGGAGACAAATTTGTGTTTTCGTTTAAAGATTCTCATTTTGATCTCGAATATAGAAATTACGGAAATGAAGATCCATATCTAGATTTGTTTTCAGCCACTCTTAATTCTATCATAGCTCGTAGAGTTAAATGGATGGTGGACAATGGTGTGACGATAGAAGCAACAAACGATGAACAGTCCAGTTTTTCCAAGGGCGCCAAGACTTTCCGTGATAGCTCTTCTTGGGAAAACTGGACATCGGGCGGAAAGATACCCCAAAGTCCGATAAGTAATCTATTTCCTCGTTGGGATGCAATAAGAAACGTAGTGGGAACGTCGCCAAGTCCATGGTATGATAATAGTTATACAAATCAAAAATTTAACATCGGCGGAGGCGGCGATACAGGATTATTTGGTTTGGTCCATCCCACTCTTGTAACGTCAAAACTTGAACAAGTTGGTGATTTCCCCGACCGTTCGCTAAGTTTTGATATCCCTTTTCTAGATGCGTATAAATTTTTAAAAGCATTTGATTTGATGCAGTGCCGGCCATATAGAAGAGTTTTAGATCCTGGTAACATACTAACTTATAATATAGGATCGTCAGTAGATGAAAGCAAACTCAAAAACGCCTTTAGTAGGGCATTGGAGAATTATCGGCAAGCAGTAGAAACATATATAGTCAAACTCAATAGTGATAAGATTGCAATGTTTGGTTCAAAAATGACAGAGACCGGCACTAAATATGATTCAGATCTTATGGGCGGCGGTACCTCCGGAGGCGGCCCGGGCTTCAGCGATATAACATCTGGAAATAATAGTGTTCAAGAAGGTATAGATCAAGATGCAAGTCATGACGCACATTCGTTAGATCTAGCCTCTGTCAAAGGAGAAGTCAACATCTTGGTAAGTACGCATCCAACAATCAAGGTCGTAGAAGTCCCGTATTACACAACTCCAGTAATGAAAATTCAAGATTATCCTCCCGTGTACCCAAATGTTGATATAATTCCATATAAAGGATTTAGTGATAGGGTGTTAATTAATTTGAGCAGCAATACTGGAGAAATTAAAGAAGCCCCCACTGGTTGGACTCACCTGGAATATACGCAACTAAAAGATTATTATAAAAGAGAATATGGCGACGGGTGGCAAGACGCACTCGCGACACGAAGAGCCCAGTGGGATTCAGTGAAAGTAACCGGGTCCCCCGTTACATTTAGAAGCGATGATATGGCTGTCGAATATGAAATACGGAGAATAGATGGAGCCTTGGATAAGCCCAGCCCGGACTCGCCCAACAATCTGGACAGCCAGTTCCGGAGCCATTTTGACTCTAAAATCAACATTCCTAGCAAAGGATTTTCATCAGTATCTTTTATTGATGACACTTTAAAGCCAAATGTAAAATATTATTATGTATTTAGAGTAAAGGACTCACATGGACATATGTCAAATCCAACTCCAATTTATCAAGTTGAATTGGTGGACACCGATGGGGCAGTTTATTTATTAATGGAACTGTATAGACCTAAAACTATAGTTGGTAAAAAGGGCGCCGCAGTTGATAGTAAATTAACGAAAAAAGCAAGAAGATATATTCATATTGACCCGGCTTTGCGACATGCTTTAATAGACGAAGAAAAAACATTTGAAGGGGATATTACTCAAACCGCAATTGGCAAGACTCCGGTGTTAGGTGTAGAAAGTCCTTCGCTTTTTGATGCAGGCGATACTCAAAAGTTTAAAATAAGACTGACTTCTAAGGACACTGGTAAAAAAATTGATTTAAATTTAAGATTTGTTCACCAACATCAAAAAACACCAACAGAAGAGAGTAATGACCAATCGACTAACACAGACTCTGACACTGCTAATGGATAATAATTAATTTAACATTTATGGCAATTTCGTTTTACAATACTAATTATAAAAGAATAAAAGGAGAAAAATATGGCTTTTCTTGATAATAGTGGCGACATTATTTTAGACGCTGTTTTAACAGACACAGGTCGCATGCGTCTAGCCAGAGGCGATGGCACTTTCAAGGTTGCAAAATTTGCTTTAGGCGACGACGAAATAAATTACGAACTTTATAATAAAAATCATCCAAGTGGAAGCGCCTATTATGATTTAGACATTCTCCAAACTCCAGTGTTGGAAGCTTTTACAAACAATACATCAATGATGAATTCTAAATTGATGTCAATCCCCAGAACGAATCTATTATATCTTCCAATAATGAAACTTTATAGAGACGGCAATTCATCAACAAATGTGGCTAATGCATTGGCGGGCACTAATGGTAAATTTATAGTTGCTGTTGACGAGCAATCAGCCAATACGACTAATGGCACAACGCCTCCTGGCAAGGGAATAATGCCTAAAGACACCGGTGCACCTGGCGGCATTATTGACGGCTTTGGAACACAGCCTGGTGGAACGTCTGCCTTCATTAGAGTTGATCAAGGGTTGGATACAACGGAGATTAATCCTAACTTTAGTTTGGCCCAGGATCTAGTTGAGACACAATATATGATACAAATGGATAATAGATTAGGGTATTTGGTGTCTGCAGGGCCAGTCGGCGGTGGACAATCCGGACTGCAGAATTTTTCTGCGGGAACCGCTAACAATCCTGGGAAGGTAAGTTTTATTGACGATGACAACATCGCAACATATTATGTCAACCTTAGTACTGACCCACAATTTGTAGCAGATCTGCAAACTTGGACAGATACCGACACCACCTCAATCGAGGGTCCTCGAGGGACTGCATTAGTATTTTCAATTAATTCCCAACTACAACTTCGTCAAAGTGACTTTCTTTTTGGTAAGTTGGGAAAAAAGAGTCAAACTTGGACTGTTGATTCAGTTAACCTCACTGTTCATTACATTGACACAACAGTTCGTGTAATGGGAGCAACAACAGGATACAAGATTGATATTCCTATTCGATACATGAAATATGTATCAGGTCACTAATAACATTTAAACAAGGTAAGAAAATATGGCAACTACATTTAAAACTTTTTCAAGTAACGATATCGTAAGCACCAGAACGCTTTTGCACGAAGCAATTCCGGTAACTGGTACAATTGTTTCTGGTACTTACGGGACGTTTCCAAATGAAGAAAATATTAAAAACTATTCTCATAAATACTTCCAATCTGTTTACGACTATCCTTACTTAAGCTCTTCAGCGAATCATATTTTTGACATTTCGTTTGGTTATGGTGCTAGCTCCGTATATTCTAATTCAGCTGGAGATGGAGGCGCGACGACAGCGCAAAACAAGAAACACAACATCTATTATCAAATGGCGCAGGTTCTTATGGGTCACGAATCTGATGGAACCATCAAGCAATTTAAGGTTCCCGGAAGCGCAGTGGTGATGGACACCGCCATTTTTGTTACTTTTTCGAGATTATTAGTTAAAGATGAAATTAAGAAGGGTTCATTTAATTTCCGTTTTTGCACTAGCTCAGCTTATGATAATGATTTTGACAATATTCGCCTGTTCGCTGATACAAATGCAGCGAACAATTTTTACACAGATTCTCCTGCCGGCGAGTATGCGATTTTAACTTCATCGACGTATCGAGGTGATGCTCCTTGGCTTGGCACAGGTTCTTCTGGGGCACAAGGCAGCGGCACTGGGACGGAACAGCCTGGCGGTGGCAACGGTTATGGAGGCTTAAGCCAAGGACTGCTCTTTTACCAAGCCGGAATCATGGTTTTGACAGGATCGCGACACCTATTCAATCTTATGACAGGAAGCTCCGATACCGGCGCGCCCCTCGATAGCGGTCATGGTAGCACTTCAGGCTCCCAGGGCAACTTCAATGCTATGGCAACCGGTTCTGAAATATCAGAAATTGCAGACGCTATCAGGCACAGAGTTGATTACATTTCATTCAACAACACAACAGAGTTGAATTCAACAATTCATTTCTGCCGCGTTAATCACAATGATTTTAATTACAGTGCAAATCCAACTTACTTAAGTGCTAGCAAGATTAGAATTAAAGATTCTGCGCTAGATCAATCTGCAACATATGTTACAACTATTGGTTTATATTCTGCTGATAATGAATTGTTGGCTGCAGCTAAACTTTCTGAACCTCTTAAGAAAACTCCAGACAACGAGATGACACTTAGGGTTCGTTTGGACTACTAAAATGCCGTACTACAAATTTGGGCCAGATGATATATTCCACAATAGGATCAAGGCCCATCCTAAGTGCGAGTTCTTCATATACGACAGTCATATATATTATAATAGCATTCCTAAAATAAGCGGAAGTCACGTGCAAGAGATAACCCATGCTCCGGATAGTGGCTTTGTTAGTTTATATGAGATTAATATTGATCGCGACCCTTCTGCTCTGATCTATCCTTTTGTGACAAAAGATGGA
>CEPZ01088210.1_pt1 | contig 12482 bp, 21 predicted proteins | sample 530461 | NCBI WGS metagenome assembly CEPZ01 (sample SAMEA2620106, study PRJEB7988) | marine metagenome | isolation source: saline water (ENVO:00002010), including | reverse complement strand
TCCAATGAAGGCTCTTTAACTTCTACCTTATCAAATCTTCTAGATAGGGCTCCATCTTTTTCGAAAATATTTTTATATTCTTTATAAGTTGTAGCTCCTACAACTCTGGATCTTCCCCTGGCAAGTGTTGGTTTTAACATATTAGATATATCCAATGCCGAGTTCCCTGCTCCAGTCCCTAGGAGAGTATGAATTTCATCTACAAAGAAGATTGAATTATGATCATCTTTTTCCATTACTTTTTTTAGATTCTGAACCTTTTCTTCAAAAGTCCCCACGATTCCAGTTCCAGCTTTCATTGCACCTAAGTCAATAGCAATAACTTTAAAATCTTTCATTGATTCTGGGACATCCTTACTTTCTATTCGATGAGCTAAACCTTCTGCAATAGCCGTTTTACCTACTCCCGGTTCCCCAACCAAAACTGCATTGTTCTTTTTCTTTTTAGATAAAACATGAACTACCCTGTCGATTTCTTTATCCCTACCTATTAATAAATCAATCCTTCCTTTTCTTACTTCCTCATTTAAATCTATAAGAAAGTCTAAATCAAACGGATACTTTTTTTCTTCTTGTTCTTCGTTATCTAATCCCTTTCTTATAAAATCTGTCTTTTTTTCAAAATCCTCTAGAATTTCTTTAGTTACTCCCAATCGGTATAATATTGAATATCCTGAAGTGCTCTGCATTTTTGAATCCGTGAAAGCTATAAGCAAATCATATAAATTAGTCAATTTCCCCTCCCTATCTTTTGAGAGAGAAGAGATTCTTGCAATGGTTAAAACATTTGTTACATCTTGTGAAGGCTTAAGGTCTTCCTTCCTTACCTCAAAAAAAGAGCTATAACTTCTAATATAGCCTTCTAATTGGCTTTTAATATCTAAAATATCAATTTCCCTAATGCTATACATTTTAGGCAAGCTTTCTTCTAGAATCCTTTTGATTACAGGATCTGCCAATAAAGACAAGAAAATATGATCACTAGTTAGAACTTCTGTCTTTAATCTTACGGCGATATCTGCCGCCTTATTAATATTGTCAACAGTTCCTTTTGTATAATTTTTATCATTAACAAGCATTTAGCTATCTCCTTTGTCTTCTTCCATAGAAAACTCTAATTCTGGACAATTACGATTCATTTTCCAGTCATTAACTGCAGATATTTTCTCTTCAGCTATTTTTTTTGGCAACTTAACCACTGGACCTTTGCCTCCCGGTCCAGACTGATGGACAGCCATCATTACTCGATAAGCTTGGTCTTCTTTTTTCCCAAAGATTTCTTTTAGAATTTCAACTACAATATTGAATGGTGTTATTGGATTATTATGAAGAAAAATTGTGTAGATTTTGGGAAATTCCAATTCTACTTTCTCTTTTGTTTTATGTATGTTTTTTGTTTTAAGCTTAGCCATATATGATATATAAATAGTTTTATATGGCTAATTTTGAGCGGTTAAATTTAATAATTAGAAAATATTGTAAAATTTATTAAATATCGTATATTTCTTGAAATGTAAAATCTGATATATCAAATCTCTTTGACGCTATTCTAATCTCATTTTTAAAGTTTTTAGCTATCCCTTCTGAATCGAAATAAAAACTCAATTCTGACATATGCCCTTTCTTATCAGAAAACATCTCCCCATTATAGTCTTCACATAACTTTTTCATTAATTTATTAAAATTCTCGTTATAACCTATATAACTTACAAAAAATTTATTTCCCATTTAAGACTCCTATTTTGCTTATAAATAGACTTTCTTTGATTTTAGAAGATTTCTAGAGCAAAAAAAGGAGACTAGGAGTCTCCTTAACCTTAAATATCCCCCTAAGGGTCTCTTCCTTGAGAAAAAGATACATAGAGGATCTATAAAAGATCTACTATATAAATAGATTTCGCATAATTTTTAATCCTCATTCTCTATTTTTTGAACTAATTGCCACTTTCCATCTTTAAACACCTCTATTTTTATATTTTTCTCACTAGATATTTCATCTTTTACATAATTTTTTATCTTATCTAGTTCACCACTAATAATAGAGACTTCTCTTTTCATCCATATCTTAAATTCTTTCGTTTCTGACATCTTTTTAAATGCCCTTCTCTTGTTTAGGTCTTTAGACCTACCCTCCTCTGAAGTAGCCATTGCTCCAGAAGGTATGTGTCTGCACCTAACACAATTTTCCGTTTTATTCCTTTTTTGTCCACCTTTTCCTGAACCTTTATAGTAATCAAACTTACAGCCTTTTTCTGTTATTGAAAATAATAATTCCGTATCTTTCTTCATTTTAAACCTTCAATACTCTAACTTTTCCCATTCTTTAATTTCTCCTTCCTCAAGAGTTAAACTAATCGGACCTATTTTCTTCCCTAAATAATTTCTAAATAAAGCCGAATTTATAAAAATTGTGGACTCGGTCTCCTTTATCCCTGAGGATTCGTGAATATGACCAAAAGCGTGAATCTTTGGTTTTTTCAAATCAACTTGATACCTTAATGAGCTTGATCCTAACCTCCTTCCTAAATGATAATCTAATATCTCTTCAGGAGGGCCGTGTGTCAGTAAAAAATCCAATCCGTAAGGGATTTTAATAAAATGATTGTATAGCTCATTTTCTTTTTTCATAAAAGCCCAGTGCCTATACTTTGGAACATATGGGGTTCCCCATATTTTAAGTCCAAAGATAGTTATTTCTTCATCTATTAATAAATGAATATTTTTAGGGAGTTCTCTTCTTACTTTATCCGTATTTTTTTCGATATAGATATCATGATTTCCCGGAACAAATACTTTCTCTTTATAGTCTAAACTTTTAAACCAATTAATAAATTTATTGTATTCTTTTTCTGTCCCTGCTCTTAAAGCATCTCCTGTAAAAAGAAGAAGATCTCCTGAACCCAGATCTATCTCATCTAAATGAATATCGGAGAATAATGTTACCTTAATCATTTATAAGTCCAATGGAACATTAAAAATACACAGTGAACAATTACTAATCCAATTAAGTTTTCTTTTAAACTACCTCCGGCATTTATAGCTATAGCGAATAAAAATAAATACATACTCATTTTAATCATAATTTTCCTCGTATATTTCTTTCATCACAGTAGAATATCCACTTAACTTATTCCCTGCCGAACTATCTAATGCTAGAGCAAATCTCCCTAAACCTTTTTTTGTTAACCAGTGAGCATTTTTGTATGCGTTATGCCCAAATATTTGAATTTTATCATGACCTTTCGGTGAAGGTCTTCCTCTATTCCAGATTAAAGAGTTGTCGCATTTAGAATCGTAAACATTTTCTCCCACATCTAATGTTCTATTGAATTTTATTGAAGGATTTATTGGAGCATGAGTAAGTATATAATCATCTAATTCCTTATAAAGAGGAAGATTCCTTAGCCATTTTATTGTTTTTTTTGAAATTGAATTTTTAAAATAAATTCTTAAATTCGAAATATCCTCATCTATCTCTTCTTGATTAATTATTTGGACGTTGAGATATTTGTCTCTAAAATAATCTACAAGTCTTGATTCTATTTCTTCAATGTTTCTTTTGAACTTCTCTTTAGAGAATGACTTTATGGTCTCAAGACCCCCATTGATTATCCATATCTCTCTATGATAATAATCTCCTTCATCATAAAAATCGAGTAAAATATGCTCATGGTTGCCCTTAAGAGACTCACCATTTTTCATCATGAACTCTATTACTTCTTTTGATTCAGGACCTCTATCACAAAGATCGCCCAATGCAATTAAGTGATCTTTCGGCATTTTATCGATTAACCTCAATAATGCTCTATATTGGCCTGCTATATCTCCAACTATATTCATACTATTATTATATCATTTTTTCTACAATTTAACAATCTATATATCTTGTAATTACTAAATTGCCTATTTATCTGAAATTACTTGACTTTTGTTAAAAAATTATTAAAATGAATAAAAGGAGGATTATTTGAATATTAAGAATATTGAGATTTCTAGACGTTTAGCTTTTTTAGCCCATAATAATCAGAAGTATGGAAATAAGCCTTATAGCTTCCATTTAGAAGAGGTTTCCTCTTTGGTTAAAAAATATGTTAGAAGATATTTTAGTAACGGCAAAGATCATAATAAAAAGACTATAGATATAATCTCCGCTTCTTTCTTGCATGATTCATTAGAAGACACTAACCTTAAATTTTCTGATATTTTATGCTTTACTAATAATGAAATCGCTAACTACGTAGAACTTCTAACTAATTCTGAAGGGAAAAACAAGAGAGAGATAACAATCAACACGTTAAAAAAAATGAAAAAATCCAAAGAAGCAGTTTTCATTAAACTTTGTGATCGGATTTGTAATATGAGGAATTCTAAGAAAAATCTCCCTTCTTTGTTTAAAAAATATAAAGAAGATTTAAAGGTGTACAATAAGGAACTCCATGAATATAAAAAAGACTTTCCTGAGCTTTTTGAGATAATTAACAATCTTTAGACTTTAATTCTTGTATAGAGTGTTTAATCATATTTATGAATAAATTTTCATCATTACAATAAAGTATAGCGCTTATTGGTCTATACGTTTCCCCATTTTCATTTATTAAAAATTCAAAATATATTATTTCTAAAACTCTATTAATATCAATTCCATTATTTTCGCAACAAAGAACATACTGCTCTAATCGGTCAACTTTTTTTCTTTCTAAACTTTCATTGATATTTAAAATCTTAAAGATTTGAACTACATTTGTATTAAGCTTGCTCTTTAGATATGAAATTTTTTCGTAAGATTTGTTTTTTGACTCTAAAACTTTAACTTTGCATTTTTTAGATATCTTTATACCTTCTAGTTTTACTAAAGTAACTTCTTTATTGTTTTTTATCTTTTTCCGCTTTATTCTTTTTCTTAAAGAATTAGTATCATTTAATTTTTCAATTAAATCATCCTCATTAAAAATAGGACTATCCATTTAAGCTTCCCTGTAAAATCTTCCCTTAAATACAAAACTATATTCATTATTTTTTGTTTTTATGTATTTATTTATCTTTTTATTTCTAACTTTTTCTTTTTTATTATCTATAAATTTTAATATTTTTCCCATAAACCCTTCTCTGTAATTAATATGCAAAACCATAAATTCCATTAAACAATTTAGGCTCTTCAATTTCTTCTGTATGGTAACTATTTTCTCCCGTGTAAAAAACTTTAAAATATCTTGTCCCTTCTTTAATAGAAGATGATATTCCTAACGGTCCCTGACTGCTTCTTTCTATAATGGCGAAATTATAATATCCGTTCTCATATATGTCTGCATGATTTTCTCTTATGCAATCTTCTGCATCCACTTCTTTATCGAACCATCCCCCGCATCTTATTCTTTTGTAAAGAAAATTGTCCCAGTCTTTAGGTTTTTCTTTTAGTCCATTTAGGTATTTTCCATCTAAGTAAGCATAAGGGATATAAAATACAGTAACAAAATAAATGTAATCCCTCACCTATTATCCCCAGAGCCTTTTAGGACCCCTCTTTCTTTTCTGGAGAATAATTTGTCTATATTTTTCTCCATAACTTCCTCTATAGTAAAATCATAAAGATCCGCAGCGACTCTTATATGATTTAGAATATTCACAAATGATCCCAATAAAGATTTTAATTTTTCATTTTCAATTTTTCCTTCATCATCTCTTATGAATTTTTTAGTCTTTCCTGCTAGAGTCATAATCTCTTTACTAACATTAATTTCGTCAAATTCTACCCTGCACTGAGATATTGTATCGATTTCACTTATCTCATGTTTCAGCTCAAAGCAAGCGGCATTCATATACCAGAGAACATCTCCAGCTTCCTTTATCAGATCTTCTTTCCCTGAATCTTCCGACATTTTTTCTTCAAATTCCATTAATTCTTCGATTAGCCCCAGTATTGTGTAAGGGAGATTATTTCCTCTGTTAGGGTATATTGCTGTTGTAAGGGCTTTTTGGCTATATTCTTTCATTTTCATAATACGATCCTCTTACTTTATAAATATATTTATATCATTATTTTTTTTGTAAATTATTTAATTGTACGCTTTTTTTTATCCTTTGTAGAAAATACACTTTACCTTCGTGGATATCCTCAGCGATAACATATTATCTTTCAAGCACTAGATCATGTGATGGAAATTTACGGCCATACGCAGGGGTAACACAGTATTCGAAGTACTTCCAGTACTTAAGAACAGACTTTACGGCCACACGCAGGGATAACACAAAACCAAATAAAAAATTACGGTGGGTCTTTAGCTTTACGGCCACACGCAGGGATAACACCCTTACGATTTAGCTTTCGGATTTACGCTTATAGCTACCAAGGACATCGTAATCTATCCTTTTACTATTTTAACAAAAACTATTAAATTTCACAAGCTTTTTTATATTTTTTATCTTAAGTTATCAGATTGATACAATTTACCTTTTAGGTAGGAATAATGCCACATTTTTAATTAAATATTACTAGACTCTAAAATCATCAAATTAAAACCAAAGATATTATACGCTAGATTATCTATTTTTTTTGAACACATGGTTTTCGTTAATAGTTTTCTATTTAAATAGAAAATATAATTGATATCCAACTCCATTTCTGCTATAATATAACTTATATTTTAACTCTTCAAACACGAGGTTGCAATGAAAAAAACTATAGTTTCACTTTGGGGAGGCCCAGGAACCGGAAAATCAACAACTAAAGCCTTAGTTTTCGGAAAAATGAAAAAAATGCATCTTTCTGTATGAAAATAAAATTTTATCTAAAGATAAAATCAAAGTAGCTCCTAAGATTATAGAATCTCACGAGCAAAACCTAGAAGAAAAGGAAGTTAGGCAAATACACATCTTCCTTGAACGAATTCATAAGTACGACCCGGAAGGTAGACTCCAAACAGAGGAAGAAGCCATCAAAATAGACAAAGAATTAATTTCTTACCTTAATAAAAATAATATAAAATACTACAAAGTACCTGCTACAAATGGAGCTGAAGATCGTATAATTGAAATAATTGAAGAAATTAACGGTAAAGAATTATATAAAAGAAAAGAGGGATATCACATAACAGATATTAAAAAAGGAAGACTTGGAGAATGGACTAAGGTCGAAGAGGAGCTTCTTGAGTATAATGATGCCTTAATTCAAGACTGTAAGGTAATGGCTTTGGTTGAATTGTCTGATCTTGTTGGTGCTTTAGAATTATTCCAAGAAAAATACCCAGATTCTAAAAAAGATGAAATTAAGGAAATAAAAATAAAAATTAATGAATATTTAAAAAGCTTACAAAATATAACAATGGAAGATTTAGAAGTTATGTCTCATATAACCAAAAGGGCTTTTCAAAATGGTAGAAGATAAAATTAAAGAAATAATAGCAAAACATAAATCAGGAGAAAAAAAACTGTATTCCCTGATTAAAATCAAAGAATTACAAGAAAATGAAAGAATATATTTTTTTGGCTTAGGTTTTATTCAAATAAAGCTGTCAGATAAGTACAGAATCCATTTTTATAATAAAAAATTGCCTTCAATCACTGATTCTATACATAATCACAGATACGATTTTAATTCTTATATTTTAAAGGGTGAATTTACAAATCAAGTATTCAAAGAAGATAAAGGTGGAGAGTTATTTACTTTAAATAATGAAAGCTGTAATCCTGAAATAGAGGCTCCCGAACTATCAAAAAAGATATACTTAACGGAAGACTCTAAAAAAGTTTATAAAGAAGGAGAGTCTTATTTTATGGATTACACTTGGCTACATAAAGTAGAGTCAGATTACGCTATTACTTTACTAGAAAGATCTAATTATAAGCAAGAATTTGCTCAAATTGCATTAAAAGAAAATGAAGAAAATATCTGTGCTTTTTCTAAAAAAATTGACGAAAAACTTTTATGGAGTATTATAGGAGAAATGTTAAATGATTGATTATATGAAAATAGCTAAAAACATCGAATATTTTGAAAATCATGATTTTATTCGGCTAGAAGCTCCTTGGTGGGTTTCTCCTGATATTATGAAAATAACGGCTCCCAGTGGCACGGAAAAGGATTATTTTTTAAAAATCAATAATAAATGCCTTGTTGCTTCTGCCGAGCAGTCATTTCTTTATATGGCAAATAAAGGCCGATTACCAAAAGGACAATGGCAATCAACTACCCCTTGTTTTAGAAATGAATCTATTGGAACTCTTCATCGAAAATGTTTTATCAAAAATGAATTAATAAAAACAGATAAAGTGAACCCATCAGAACTCGAAAAAATCATTGAACTATCTTTCAACTTTTTCTCGCAATATATAGATAAAAATCTATTAGAAGTAAAAAAAACTGAAATTGGTTTTGATATTGAAGCCGCTTCAGGTTTAGAGCTTGGCTCCTATGGAATTAGAGAATGTGCTATTTTAAAATGGATTTATGCTACAGGTTGTGCTGAGCCTCGTTTATCGAGAGCTATTAAGATGATTGATTTCAATGAATTAACCTAATAATTCGTTTCATTTTTATACACTCTATTCTTATTAAATAATACTATTTATTTAATATGAAATATTTACTATTATTTTACATATTATTAGTCCTTACTTCCTGCTCTTTTAAGGGGATAAACGTTAGCAAAGAGAAAGTAAACCCTGAATATTTAAAAGATATTCAAAGTCGCTTCTCTATTTCCTTTGAGACATTTACTAATTACGTCAATGATACTTATTTCCTTGTACCCTTTCAATTAAAAGATTACACTTATGTTGCAGCGATAGACTCTAATAAAAACTTTCTTTTCATCCATAAATATAATCACTCCCTTAGCCTTTTATCTGTTAATGATAATTCTTACACTTTCTCTCTACCTGAAGGGATTAACCCTTTTCCTCTTTTTTCCCACTCAAGTTTTAAAACAGTAAATTTTAAAGGAGAAGAAATATCAAATATAGATCATTCAGATATAAATTTAGATGATGATAATTTTATTATTGATAGTCATGACCTTATTTATGATGATTATAATCAACCTATAGAAATTGCTTATATCGAGCAAGCCCCTGATTGTTGTACAACAAATCTTTCTACTAACCCTACTAGATTTATGTCTGCAGGAATTAGATATAAAGGAATCAATTATGATATAAACTATTTTCAACCCTATGATGATAGATTTCTTTTTGCCAGTGCATTTTCTAGCAGTCAATTTAATAATCTATTCCAGTTTTACTCATTTCAAAATCCAGATGTTCCTATAGATTACATACACATTAATAGTCTTTTTAGGAAAGGAAATCTAGTTTATGCTTCTGCTCGAATGTCTTCTAGTATTTACATATTTGACTTGTCTTCATTAACTTATGTCGATGTAATTGGTGGTAGAAATTCTCCATTATCTACTTTTACAGTAGAAGGTGATAGCTTTTCTAACCAGCATGATGTTTTCATTAATTCTAAAGGAAATTTAATGATGTATAATAACAATGTCGGATTAGATTTTCGAACGTCTCAAGTTTTAGAATATGAGATTGATTATGTTAATAGAGAATTGAATCTTTTATGGGAATATGATATGCCTAGAGGAAAAACTGGATTTGTCACAGGGAACATCAACGAAATATCTGAAGATGATTATTTTATTTTTGGGGGTAGCACTATGGGGTCTAATGACAATTATATTGCGGTTAGGGTAAAGGATAAAAGAGAAGTTTTATTTCTTGACATTAAAGAAAAAGATGGAGATTCCTTAAAAGCTCTAACTAGACCCATTTTCAGAATTTTAACGATAAATAAGTAAATTTACAGAATTTATATTGCTTTTTTTATATACTTATTTTATAATTAATATAGGATAGGTTACGATATCCTCATATTCTTTAAGCTGCCTTTTTTTTCATTAAAAATCCCTTATAAAATTTATGTTTTAAGTATAATTCTCTATTTACTTATAGTACTCAATATAAATGGAGGTTATTATGTTTTCTTTAAGTATTGATCCTTTCGTCCTTTTTATGTTTGGATTCGCAATGGTTTTTTATTTCTTATGGCAAAACAATTTTTTTAGAGGTAATTAATAGAGTATAGGGAGCTTTCGCTCCTTTTTTAGTTTATATCCCCAATATACCTAATATTATTTAAGACGGCATTTGTCATTAAGGTGTATTTATCTCTAACTTTATCTGGTAACCCATCCATATTATTAAAATTAAAATTTCCTTCAGTACAAAATGTAATCAATAAAGCCATTAACTCAAAATGCCCACGATAACCTTTTTCTAAGAATTGATATATCCTTCTTGTTATGGAATAAAATTGCTCTTTTTCTTCTTCTGGTAATTTATCCCACTTAGGATATGTATTCTCTGTCTCTCCAATTCTCAACATATATTCCCTGCTATAGCCATGTTTATGGTTATATAAAGTTTCTGCTATCTTTTCACTATCTATCTTTTCCATTTTATAATTTTAAATATTTTATTTATAATATCAATAATTTACATAAAATAAATATAATAATTTACTCATAACGCTACTTCCGTTTTTTTTACGGAACCTGTGTTACTAAACTAAACCGCTGTAATAATTAACTTATCTTAATTATTTATAGAAATCTTTTAAAAAATGTGTATAATGTTTACAGATGGAAAAAATATTAACTTTAAATATAGAAAAACTTAACAAAACAGACTCCAAGCTATTAAGGCAAGGGATCTTAGTTCATGAGACTAGCGAAGACTATTTTTTAGTAAAAATCGAGGATTTTACACATAAAGATTTAGATTACGCTTTTTCTGAGGCAGGAGGCTATAGTAAAAATTATTTAGAAATCCTTCATTCCTCGTTAGATCAGGGCTACACTTTGATAAAAATACTTTTAGTCTAAAAAATACTAATTTGCACATTTATATATTATGAGCTATAAAACAAAAAAAGGAATACTTTACAAAAAAGATGTCTTAAAATTTCTTAGAGAAGATGTCGAAGATGAGTCCATGGATCTAATATTTGCAGATCCGCCCTTTAATATAAATAAAAAATATAATTCAGGCATTAATGATAATCTTCCAGAGGTAGAATATATTTCCTGGTGTAAAAAGTGGATTGAATTATCTATACGTAAACTTAAAGAAGGTGGAGCTTTTTATATATTTAATACCCCATCTAATGGTTTTAAATTGGCTAATATATTAAATGAACAACTGGATTTTAGACATTGGATAACTGTTCAGATAAAGCAAAGCTTACCTATAAGAGGACGCCTATACCCTTCTCATTATGCACTTCTTTATTTTACAAAGGGAAAACCTAATACATTTGACCCTCCGAGAATATCTATAGAAACTTGTAGACATTGCAAGAAGGATATTAAAGATTATGGGGGCCATAAGAAGAAATTAAACCCTAAAGGCCTTAACATTGAAGATGTTTGGAATGATATAACTCCTGTCAGGCATTCAGGAAAGAAAAAAAGAAAGGCTAATCAATTAAGTTTAAAATTAATAGATAGAATTTTAGATATTTCTAGTAATGAGGGAGATCAGGTTTTAGATTTATTCTCAGGTAGTGGAACTTTTCCTGTCGTTGCCGAAATAAAAAATAGAAAGTGGATAGGTGTTGACCTTGACGATCTCGATATTGTAAAAGAGAGATTTGAATATCTAGAAGATGAATCTATTGAACTTAATAGGTTAAATAAGAATAAAAATAAACTTTATTCCGAATAACTATAGGCTTCATAGCAATAATTAATGCATTCAGATGTTGTGCATTTTTTATTTAAATCCATATCTTCACATGAGAACACACATTCTTCGGAGGAAAATATATCATCCATAATTAGAGACTCCTTTTTATGTTCTGTCGAGCTGAAGCAAACATCTAATATTGCTTTATAGCTATTTAACCGCCCCTCTTTAGGTGATTTTAATTTTTCATTCCAGTAGCCTCTATATATTACTTCTTCTAATCCTGTTTCTTTACCTATTTGAAATTTTACAGTTTCCTCTAGAGATAAATTACCCATTAATAAAGGAAAAAGAAGTAATATAGCGTTTTTCACTATAGATCCCCTCCTACATTTCTATAATACCCATTTTATCAAGAAAAAGTTAGACTTTTTCAATTTATTAGAATAGAACTATACAATATAATTTTAATAGGGAGAGTTAATGACTAATATCTTGAATAAAATGAAGGAATTAAGCCTAAAGAATGACGCTATTAATAAAGGTGAATTAAATCTAACAAAAGATGAAATTATTAAGTTCAACGAAGAGAAAAAACAAATTACTAATGAATATTGTAACTGTTTAGCACAAAAGGCAAACAAAAATGAAATGTAAACATACTAAAAAAGAAAATTGTTACGGATTTGCTCCAAAACCCCAAGGATTTAGTGGTCCAGGAGTATACACCATTTGTACTGATTGTTACAAGATATTAGATTTTGAATTGGATTTAGAAGTTGCAACTGAAG
>CEPZ01084646.1_pt1 | contig 12483 bp, 28 predicted proteins | sample 530461 | NCBI WGS metagenome assembly CEPZ01 (sample SAMEA2620106, study PRJEB7988) | marine metagenome | isolation source: saline water (ENVO:00002010), including | reverse complement strand
CCTGATAGGTTCCTTCCCATGACTGCTCAACAATATCCTGTATGGCATCAACATCACTTGCGATATACTCAATAATATCGAATTCGTCACCACATCCTCCTTCAATTTCACCTTTTAAATCTTCTTTGGGTATCTTGTACAATTTTACCAATACATCCAACCCTTCGGGGTGGTCTCCGAGAAAGTGGTATATACTGCTGTAAAACGATTCTTCTTCTACTTGTAATTCTACTAATCTACCCATGAATATCACTCCTTTTCATCTTTGTATAAGTTGTCAATATCGCCCAAGTAACCATCACAAGCGTGGTCTTCATCATTGGGGCAGTTGCCGTTACAATACAAACACTTTTTAGGTTTATTGACGCACTCGTGACCGCCACAGAACATCCCGTGATCGTATACGAGCATAATGGGTGCTTCGTTGTCGTCGGTGTCCGGTCCTTCCTCTATGAGAGGCATTACCGAATCAATTGTATTTTGACATTCCTGACAAAGATGTGGGTAATCTTTTCCTGTTAAAAAGTCCATTTTGAGGCCTCCTATTCTATCCAGATTTCATCGACGTAAATTCGTTCTGCTTCAATGTTATGTTCTATTAGATATTCTTCGAATTCATTACCATCTTGTATGTATCCGTCTTCTTTTATGAAGTCGTTTATGAATGATTCCACCTGTTCGTGGGTTGCATTTATCTCCATGAGATATTGGTCCTCGTCGAGACTACTCCATTTGATATTGAATAAAGTCAAGTGTACACCTCCTTAGTATTCTATGTGTCCACCACATCGGGTACAGTATTTTATTACCATGTCCTCAGCTTCATCGACATAAAAAGGTTCTGGAGGGTTTTCATCGTTGTCGCAGTCACACTTGGTTCCCCAGTTGTCTCCTTGTTTGATGAAGCTTATAACCTCGTTGTAACGGTTGTAGTAGGCTCTGAGAGCTATTTGTAGTGGGTCCGGCGGTGGGTAGGGGGTCTTATCGTGGTCGATGATTACAATCCCACAGTCCTCACACTCGATGGCTACGTTGTCAGGTCGTTCCCCATCTTTTCCGTAGCATACACAGACTATTTTATGTCCTATGTGTTCTCTGAGATCGTCGTAATTATCTGCACTCATGGGCTCACCTACCTATTCTCTCGGCGTTTGGCCCTTCGTTCCCTCTTATTCTTCTTAGCTTTTCTTGTCCTGCTTACGTATCTTTTGACGTCTTCTCTATCACTTCTCCAGCTCATAGTTCACCACTGCTCCATTCTTCGAACCATTCATCAATCATTTCGTCGGTGATTTCTTCGGGGTCGGTGTCTTCGAATTCCGTTTCTATTGAGTCACTAAGTAGAAACTCCAGAATCTCCTTTCGACATTCTTCTTCTGTTGCACTATTTCTTCCAGTAGCGAAGTATCTTCCGCATTGAAGGTCGTCTGCGCTGTATAGCAAATACTCACCTCATATTTGTCTTGAAGTCATCTCTTGGATGTAAGTATATTCTCGTTCAAAAAGTTCGGCTAAATCTGTGTCCGGTTCTTCATCTTCGATGTCGATCCACTGTCCATAGAATTCTTTCCAAGCTTCATCTTCGGTTTCGGCATCTATTACGCAGTAGCGTTGTTCCCAACATTCCATATCATTTTCCTGCATCCATTCGAAAAGGAATTTCTTGGGGTTTTCATCGAGGAACACCTGTCTGAGCCTGTTTATGGTTGTGCCGGAATGTTCCTGTATTTCGAAGTTTGTTCCATCGGAAAGTTCGAACCAATGTTGGTCCGATTCTTCGAGTTCTCCATATAATTCTTCTTCTAAAAACTCGCCTTCGGCATCATAGTAATCGTCTATGACCTGTTTGACTACTTGTACAAGCTCCTCGAAAGATGTATGAATACTCACACATTTTTCTCCTGATGAGTAGTGTACATCCAGTGTAAAGAGTCTCAAGATTTCACCTCCTTATATTATCTGTAAGTTTCCGTCCTCTCGAACTGTCATACCTTTACTGCATGGTCGGGTTATCTTGCCGTCAGGCCATTTAATTACGATTCTGCGCCCTCTACATCCTTCCATAGAGCAGGGGTACTCGGCTCCCGTCGGTAAACCAATGTCTTTTCCTTCACGGTCGTAAACCTTCATGGTATCAAGTCCTTATTTAACTTCTCGAATGACTTGCGTTCCATCCGATAGAAGAAATCATTTGGTTTGTAAATCCATAATCCAGTGGTCGTTTCTACTGCTTTCATTGTTTCAACCGTTCCAGCATCCTTTTAGCGGATTCAAGAGCTTTTTCCTCGTACATGCAATCCGCATGATTGGTGATTGCTATGGGTGATATGTCGTTGAATTTGAATTTCCTGTAAATGAGCTTCTCAACATTGTCCATGTTCTTGTAGAAATCTCTCCAAGGGGAGCAGAGAGGACAGCTATCACCTGTGGTGGAGTATTCACCATTCTGTTCATCAACGGCGATTGTGAACCCCTCCATGCGCTCTCTCAGGCCTTCCTCATCCTCGTACCAGGGAAACTCCGAACCGCCATCTCCCCAGATATATCCTTCGCCGTAGCTCCAACCGTATTCGCCGTAGTATCCGACGTAAGGCTCGATCCCGTATTCTTCCATTATATCGAGCATCATCTGGTTGTAGATGCAAAGGAAATCGTATTCCTCGATTAGTTCCTCTGGTGTTATGTTGAATATCTCTCGTAAGGCGAACATATTGTCCGTTATGTCTTTTTTACCATCGTAAATAGTGACCTCTATCGGGTATTCTTCGTCCTCTTTCTGTTGTTTTTCCAGTCCATTGAGTAATTGGATAATATCGGTTATATTTTCCGTTTGTTCCAGATACGGTTTTCCGGGGTTGATTATAAGGTTGTACATCATATCACCCTGTGAAATCTTGTCCAGTAATGCTCGACGTATAGCTTTATTTTGTCTTGTTTCCACTGCTCTATTTCCTTCTCAGTAGGTTTGAACCAACCGCCATTCTGTGCTTCACTGTGGTCGGCTACTTGTCTGTCGGTTTCCCATGAGCCATTTATATCGGTTATGTAATCATTAACGTCTTCGGAAAGCCCGTAGTAATCTGCCAGATACTTAGCCATTTCTTCCTTCGTATTAAAGAACTTTCCGATGTGGGTTTTATCAAGTCCACAACCTGTGAATCTACATTCTCCTTCTTCGTAACTGTCCTCGTATATTTCCGATGTAATGTATTCGAGAAAGTATCGTTTCCCAGTTGGTTGTTCTTCATCACCTTCAAATTCTATGTCTTCATCTAACAGGAAGTGATGTGCTTCATCGTGGCATTGGTCGTAGTGTTTCTCGATCCCTATGAACCGATAGAAATCGTCCAGTCTCTCGGCCAGTTGAAGTTCGGCTTCCTTTCTCGTTACTTCTGATTTCATCTTTACTCCTCCTTCTTTATTGTTACCGTATCTCCAAATATGCTTTCGTAGGCACAGTAAACCTCTACCACTCCATAGCCTTCTTTGTCATATCTCATACCGTAGTGGGGATATTCTCCAGTGTCCTTCAGGTCGATGGTCTTGTCCCGTATGAGCTTTAGCTCAAGGACGGAGCCACCACCGTACATAGAGTCGAACAATCCGCAGTTGTTTCCTTCCGGTATGGTTATGACCATGCTCTCTGTGGTTACCCACTTGTAGAGGTCAAGCATACCGAGGAACACCAGAAGATTGGCTCCAGAAGTGGTGTTCTCGATCTCCTGTATTAGCTTGTCGTAGGCGACGTACTCTTTGCCATCTCTGGACTTCTTATTAGGCCATCTGCCATAGACCGTAATATCTGCCTCGACGAGCAGTTTCTTGACCTTCTGTGGGTTGAGGTTCAGGGCATCTATGAAGTCGCCAAAGTAATGGTCTTCGTAAGCGTAACCTTCCTGTGAGGTCAACCAGTGGCTGTTCATACAGTCATAGTTTGAGAATAGGCATATTCTGACTGGTATATCCTGGAACAGTTCTTTAATATTGTACTCAACTGATACGTAACTTCGAAGGTCAAAGTCGTCTATTATATTTTCGTAGAAAACTTCGGGATCGTCCGTATCGTATATTTCAGATATTTCATCGTCGTAATAGGATAGGATTTCATTGAGATGTTCGGTTACGAGGTCGCTTTCATATTCCCAGTTTAGGTCAATAAGGTCGTTATAGAGGTCATCGCAGTTCCGATTTTCTATTATCGGCTTTATCTGTGCTTCCGTTAACCCGTCGTTCCTGTCCCAATACATCTCAGGTGATTTGTTTTGCTCTATGTCTTGGATTATCCTATCTACGAGGTCTTTTTCTCTGCTCTTACGTTCCTCTTCGGTTTTCGCTTCCTTCTCCTTGAAAGCTTCCTCGAAAGCTTGTTCGACTTCGTGACGTTGCTGTACGAAAGCCATTACTTCCTGTGGAACGGCGATCTCGTTATCCTTGAGCTCTTGTATATACACCTTAAACAGTTTAACCGTATCATACCTCGACAAGTGTTCACCTCCTCTTAGTTCTGAACTGCCAACCCGGACCGAAAGCCAATTTGTATTCACCTAACAAGTATCTGAGGTCGGGCTTCGTTTCGGCTTCGTCTATTTCTTCCCAATCTCCTCCTTCATATTTTCCCATTATTACGAAAGGCATATTATTCACCTCCAAATATTTTACTAAAGGCCTCTCTGCCTTTTATACTTCCCTTTCTTTTGATTTGCGTTCCTTCTCGGAAGTAATTTCGTGAGGCTGTTTATAGAATTCACTTTTTAAGAAAGCGTCCTTGAGGTCGTCCTCTTTGATGAATCGTTCTTCTTTTATAATCCGGCTAAAACACGCCAACTTCTTTTCAGGGTTCTCTTCATCTGGAATATATCCGGTAAATGTCCAGTTGTGTTCATCGTCTTTAGTAGTGTACACTTTTTCTTTTTCAAGTTCCATATTTATCACCATTCTTCATCCGGTGTGAAAGCTCCGATTTTATCGAACATCCAGAGTATCCATTCTTCAGGCCACTTTTGAATCATTTCTCTTTGGTGTTCTTCACCATGTACGGTACAAGCGACTGTCCCTTTATCGAACATCCTTTGGAATTCCACCACATCTTCGAAGAACGCCTTTGGAATTTCGTTGGGTAAATTACCTTCCCATTTGCCATGAAAGAGTCTTTGTTGTTTTTCGGCCAGAGTTTCCGTCAATGTATCACAGCCATTCTATCTTTATCTGTCCGTTAGCAGTAAATCTCATTGAGACGGCTGTTGTGAGATTGAGAGTATCATCCCATCTTTCAATGAATTCTTTAAGTTCGGTTATACCCAGTTTCTTAAGTTCTATGGTGTCGGTGTGAGTATGTACGTCTTCACCATCACGGTATGGAGCTTTTGTAGTGAAACACCAATTTCCATCACCCATCATGAATACATTAAGCTTATCAGGGTTCTTCCTCAGTATTTCCCGTGCTTCATCTTCTATGCCGTCAAATGCCGATTCTTGCAGAAGTTCGATATCGTATTCGAATCGTTCAGTCATTTCTTCGAGATTTGACATCAAAATATCACCTTAGTAGTCTTCCATCACATGGAAGTTCAACTCTCCACCACAGTCTTTGTGCAGTGCCTTCTCGTCATCTTCGTCTGTTTCAAATTCGAAATCCTCGTCACTGCTATTATTGGAGTAGTAGTGATAACCACCATCATCACTATACCATCCCTGTTTACATTTTGTACAGTGGGCACTAATATCATGCTGTGCTATATGGAAGTAGTCATGCTCAAGAAGGGAGAAGATATAAGGGTTTGTGTATCCCCCTCTAACGTCGCATCCTCCATGTATCTGGAGGATGATGAACATATCACCGTCATACCCGAATATACCGTACTGGAGCACCTGTCCGAGTATATTATCGTAGTTGTAGGTGTTAGTGACAGCCCTGCCATAATTGACAACATCGGTTATCTTCTCGATGAAATCCTCCATATTGGTAAGCCATGATTCATCCCGATTCTCCGGCTCGTTGCTGAAAACCTCGAACTGGGTTTGAAGTAATTGACTTTCATCGGTCATTTCGAGGAAATTCGTGAGATAGTGGTAGATGTTATAGGTTACATGAACCTCATTATCCCCCCATATTTCGACTGTACAGGCGGGTTCCTTCTCGAAGTCCCTACTACGGTTCCTCTGCCAGTTTCTTCCGTAGGCTCCACCGCTGTCGCAGATGTGGGTTCCGGTTCCCTCGCAGAGCATCTCGATAATTTTCCTTTTAGTGGGGTCTAACTCGTCGATTTCGGGCATGGGGTTCTCTGTTTCGGCCTTCTCCGTCTGATTTTGGTTCATGAATCCGGTTATCAGGTTCACCGGATTGGCTCCCATAATCGTTCCCATCTTTGTGATACTTTGCTGTGACTCGGTCAACTCTTTGTCGATACCAGTCTTTTTCATGGCCTCATCGACCAATCCTGCTTTTTTGATGTTCTTTTCCAACTGTTCATCCATTAGATCGCCTCCATTAATTCTTTTAATCGTTTTATTGATTCATCTGTATCGGAAAATTTGTTCATTTGGTCTTTGCTATCATTTGAGCCTTCCTTATGTAGGAAACTCTTTCGATTTCCAGAACTTCTTTTATACCGTTTATCATAGTGTTCACCTTCTTAAAATTCATAGAAATCGTGATTGATGATAATTCGTATTGATTCCCAGTATATTTGACCGACATAAGCGTCAGCCATTTTTCCAGCCAAATATCTCATGTCGTCGTCAGTCATGTTATCGATGAGCTTTTTTCTTTCGGGAGTTAATTCACCAACATCTTGAAAGGAAGCTCGTATATCGTCTTTCGAAATATAGGTCACAGGAATAAACCCATCATAACTGTATTTGAAAGCTTGTAAGAGGGTTTCATCAGCTTCGAAATCGGGGTCTTCCATATGACCGCCAATTTCATCGCCCAAGTCGTCCCACAGACCACCCGCTTGTTGTTCATTCAGGTCGTTTTTCTTGATTATACTTGCCATCAGTCTTGCTAATGCTTCGGTTTCTTGATTCATGAATATCACTCCTTTTTATAGTTTTCAAGCAATCCTCTATCCATTGTTTCGAAGCCCTTAAAGGCTACTTTATCATTATCATAGTCGGCATAATATTTATCGAGATCGTATGGGAAGTCTTCTTTTTCCTGACACTTGATACAAAACCCCAATTCATTTCCAGATTCTCCGAGATAGAAAGCATGGTCACACAGAACACAAAATGCTAAACCACTTTCAAAAATATTGAGGTCGTTATATTCTGCAAAACCTAATAAATCGCCTTCATCCATATCTTCTAAAAGGTTATTTATTTCCATGAGGACGATTTCTTTATTAGTTGCTTCTGACCAATTTTTGTGCTTTTCAAGTATATGTTCTATCCAACTTGTCATATTTTCACTTCCTTCAATCCATGCACTGTTCTATTATAGCTTCTCGCAGTTCATCGGTGAATATTTTTTCATCGTCTTCGTAAATTTCAAAATCCCACGGCTCTGTGCCATAAGGTGTTTCGCCTTCTGTGTAAGTCAATCTCGCTTCAAAATTAAGTTCTTCAACCTCCAATGAATAAACGATTTCTGTGCTTTGCTCACGAACTTTTACAATGAAAACATCGGTTTCGTTGGCACGGCCTTCTTCGCCATCTTGATATTTAATGATATATTCAATACCACAATGAGCAGTAGGGAAATTGGGGTCAAACTCTACGTTATCAAAATCTTTAATAATTCCACACTTTCCTTCTGTATAATCGAATACTAAATCGCCAATATCATATAATGTTTCGGGATACATAATATTTCCTCCTTGTTACTCTATTTTTTCCCACATAGTTTTGAATTGCTTAATAGTGAACCACTCATATCTTGTAGGATTCTTTACGAATAAATTGTTTATCCCATCCGAACAATCAATCGCCAGTTCAACATTCTTTTTGGTAACGCTTACTACTTCGCCTTTGGTATGCAGTATGTCCTTACTCTTGACCTTCGTTCCTACCAATATCGGCGATTTGCTCTTCCTCTGATACATCTTCATCATCCTCTTCTATATCCCTACATTCTCCAGCAAATATATCACAGGGGTCACCCTCTCCAGAAGTTATAAAAAGGCCATATTCTTCTGCTTCTGTTTCAAGTTTTTCCTGAACAATACTGTCAAGATACGCTTCCCGCGATCCTATAGATTCACAATAGTCACAGGAAATTGTTGTTTTGCCTGTGCCATCACACCCCATACATTTCTGACCTTTATGTATTAATTCGAACTTGCTTATATCATCATCAGGATGAATGCCTCGTTCTCCTTCACCTCTACATATTTTGCAGGTCATTTCACCGTATGAGCCATTACCTTCACATACTGGACAGGGTTCTACGTTACTACAAGCGAATGGCATATAGTATTTTCCTGACGGCATAAGAGAAAAACAAGTTCCGAGATATACCTGTCTTTCCTCGTCATAACCACCATCACTTTCATACCAATCCATGCCGTTGAGTTCATTTCTCACATAATCCCAATCTATACCAGTTTCAAGACCCTTTATTTCATGATTTCCTATGTCGAGTAGAATTGTTATAAGGTCGTTATCCAACATCGCTTCGAGGTCTTCGTAGGTTAAATCCGTTTCCTCTGTGATTATTTCATAAATTACTTCTCTTTTCATGTTCTCACCGTTTTTTATGCTTGACCTAACCGTTTATATGTTTGCTGTCCTTGAGCACCAATATCGTTATTTTCTCTCCATGTGATTACTTCAAATTTGCTTCGTCTATAAGTGTACACTACGGCATCGCCGATATTGGAATGAATTGTTCCATCTATAGAACCGTCTACGGGATACTTATTGACTGGTTCGCCACCCTGTATAATATCGCTGACAAATTCAGTCTGTAACATGATAGCGATTTCTTTCTTTTGATTTTCTGTAAGAGTCCACCGTTCCATTTTATCCCATTGTTCGAACAGGGATTTAATCCCGTTTATGAACGTCTGTTTATCATCATCATCCCATGTTTCCGATTCAAGTGATTTGGTATCGAGTTCCGATGGTTCCCAACAGTCATTCTCGAACCAATCTTGAAGTTCTGCGTCATAATATTCCATTCCACAATCGAAATCATTGGCAGTATCTTCATCCTTTGGATTGTAATAACTGTCGTATAATATAAGTTTGATTTTGAATGGAGAATTTTCACCGTTTAGAAATTCTACATTGACAGAAGCATCGTCTTCGTTTCTTGCCACAGTAAATTTGATTGTTTCCAATGAAGGATATTCTTCTACGATCTCGTATTCTTCTTGAAGAAGTGCTCGGACAGAATCACGAGATTCTTCTGTTGGCAAATTATTCAACATCCTCTGGATATAAAGCCAGATATTAGTTTCGGGGTGCAGTTTTGTAAGTAAATCTATTTGTTTGATAACCGTTTCTTTTACTGACAAGTTTATTCCTCCTTAAGTGGTTTACCACCATGAGTATTCAATCAATTCTTCATTGGACATCGAGTTTAGAAAAGCGATATTATTATCATCGTGTTCAGGTTTATCATCTACAAATTTTTCGTTGAAAATCTCATCTATCAAAGGTTCTCTAAATTGCCCGACAGCTTCTTCAATATCATCTAAAATAGTGTCGAAAACATTACAAAAACATTCATCATCTGAGCAGGGTTTGACTTCCTGTGCATCTCTAATAGTTCGTATTTGGTCTGATATATCGTTAAGTTCTCTGATGATTTCTTTAGCTGAATCCATGATTATTCCTCCAGTATTTCTTCGTCTTCGCACCAAGCTTTCACACCAAGTATTTCATCCCAATCCCAATCATAAGGTCTATCGTTATCTTCATCAAATTCCACTATAAGCGTGACTCGTGCTTTTTTCAAATTCATTCCTCCTTTTTATCGTCTTCTTCTAATCCAAGTTTGATTGCTATGGCCTTACATCCTACGCAGTGGTCTTGCTCTCCAGGATTTCTCTTATTGTAAGCATGATGTAGTTTTCTATTGTCTTTGAAGGTATCCAAACTGCTGATACATCCCTCAGCAAGATGCTCGAGATCGTACTCGTCAAGTCCTTCTTTCCATTCATCTTCTTTGTACCATGACTCTATGGTTTCTCGTAGTAAGAATCTGTAATCACCCACAGATTCGGAATAATATGGTGATACCTCTGTTATGTGTTCCTCTCCGAGAAGTCTTACATGGACTAACTCAATATGACCATAAGTGGTGTATTGCTTTTGTTCTTCGAAAAGACCACGAGCATCTTCCTCAGTATCGTACATTGCGGAGAATACATCCCTTCCGTTCTCATCGTTTGCGTAGACTGCGTACTTCTTATAAATGTTGCCTGATTTGTCGTTGCCATGACCGTTTAATATAAGCCGAGGATTTCCCTCAAAGTCAAAGGTGTACTCTCCCTGTTCGAGATGTTCCTCAATGGAATTGTGGTCTTCCTCATTGTCTACAACAGAGTGTACTATGCTTACTATATCTCCTGTCTGGTCGTGGACATACTGTGCCGTCTTGCCGTGCCTGTCCTCGTGATAATTATAGCATTTGAAATCCATGTCTCTTAAAATTGAGTCTATTAGTGGGTTCATAGTATCACTCCTCTACTTAATTCATTCATCGCCCAACCACACTCCACAGTTCGGACAGTTCTCCATTTCGTCAGGAGTTACTTCCTCGCCACAGTCAGCACAGAATTTAGTGTTTTCATTTATTCTCCGACATTCATCTCTCACGACAGGATGCCATACAGGATTAATTTCACTATGAGGCTTGTAAGTTTCTCTCGTATGCTGTCTGAATGTTTCTTCCTCCTCAGCATTAAGATTGCGGAAAATGTCGTCTTCTGTTAAAATTGGTTGCTCTCCCTCAAAGATCCGTTTTATATTACCGTTCCAATCCTTTTCCATCTGTCCATCACAATCATCTGTTGGACATTCCCCTTCAATGCCGTAGAAGTCCTCTCTCGATACCGAGAAGCCACATTCGGTGCAGATATACCCCATTTGTTTGAATTTATCTTGCTGTTCTTCGGGAAGATAACCAATCAAATTCTTTCGTGGTACAAATTTGAGTAGTTCGTCTATGGCTGTCCAATCACCAACATCGATATCTACTCTCATTTCTTTCATTACTGTATCTCTAAGTTGTCCCATGTTTACCACTCCTCGTCAGGTTCTTCAAGTTCTTCTTCAAATGCTTCCGCTACCAAATTTCTTACGTTAATTCCATGTGCTTCTGCTATACAATGCCAATACTCGACACCATCATCACGAATAGTTCCCATTCGGCAATTAGCACAGTCGTTATCGCAGATTAAAGTAACAGGCATTTACTCACTCTCGAATCGTTCTTCTTCTTCTTATTCTTCTGTTATTTCATCATCTCGAAGGATAATATGCCACTTATTACACTTCATACAAAGAGCAACGAAGTCTCCTTCTTCACTTCGAGCCGTAAGCATAGAACCAGCACCCTCATTACTACAATGAATACATTTGTAATCTCTATCCATCTTCATTAAGAATGCAGTAAAGAAATTACCAAGAGCCCCGCCATCTTTATAAATTTCAATCAATTCTTCATCAGTTCCGTTCATAAAAATCACCCCTGCTCAAATCGTTCTTCTTCGTTTTCTACGATGTTTCCCCATGAAGTTAAAACAAATTTCTCTTTTAAATTGTCGTGAATTATCGTAGTCGAGTAGGTATCTCCCATATTGACATATTCGAGTTGTATCGTTTGGTAGTACCCGTCTAAATAATTGCCTTCGACTGATTCTACACCATGACCATCAAGAAGGATGTTGCAGATGAAAAGTACCTTCTCTGCTCTTGAATAATCATTGATATAGGGTTGGTCTTCCCACATATTTGCGTATTTTTCCGTAGAATCTAAATCTACGATAAGACGGTAAACATCATTAGCCAATTTATCATCAATCTCAAAGGCGTCTGCTATATGCCGAACAGTTAAAGCGATTCCTTCAGGTTCATCAATAGGATATTCTAAATCTGGAGTTACATCGAAGGGTTGAAGGTTTATAACACATACATTTAACTGGTCGAGATTACCCTGACACTTGTCCAAATTATGACAATCATTACACAGAACGCCTGTAAGTTCCATTACTATATCCGAGCAACTTAAAGCCATGTTATCACCTACGGTTTTCTTTCAACTTCGACATCAAGGAACGCTTTATCTTCTACTACATCCTCCCAAAATCTATCTATCGCTTCTCCTTCTGAATCGGCTTTCACTATCAACTTAAGAGTAACTTCATATTGTTGCATTTTACCACTCCTTTTTTCTTCCTCTCACTATGCCGTTATCAACTATAACGACAATGCCTTCTTTCATATACCTTTGATATGTGTCCTCTACGGATAAAAACAAAGAATCACCTCACGATAAAGGATAAATTCTCATAGAAGGATACTTAAGACGGAATT
>CEPZ01028334.1_pt1 | contig 12483 bp, 10 predicted proteins | sample 530461 | NCBI WGS metagenome assembly CEPZ01 (sample SAMEA2620106, study PRJEB7988) | marine metagenome | isolation source: saline water (ENVO:00002010), including | reverse complement strand
AGTGCACCAAATGAGTTCATCGAACAACTTGCTATATACAAATTCACAGGAAAAATGATTAGAAAGGGAAAAGTTTTAGACTCAAATTGCGGAGAGGGCCTAAGTACTTGGATACTTGCAAAAGAGTGTGGACAAACAATGGGTATTGATACTCGTGAAAAATTAATAACTCAAGCAAAAAACAACTGGTCAGATCCAATAATAGAATTTAGTACCACTGAATTACAAAATATACAACAAAAGTTTAATGCAATAGTCCAATTTAACACAAAAAATCTAGATGAACAGTTCATTAAAAATGCAACAACAAGGTTAACAGAAAATGGAATGGTACTTTTATCTTTCAAAACAAACAACTTTAATGAACAAAAAATAACTGAAATAATAAATAAATATTTCCATAATATACTCTTATTTTACTCAACAAACGGAAATATACAACTATCTTCCTCGAAAGCCACTAATTATATTATAGTTTTATGTTGTAACAAAAAATAATTATGTCAAAAGATGTTTATTTTCTCTCAAAAATTTAGCCCCAATTCGTGCAGGACAACCCTGAGCATGTGCAGATTTTCCATAAAGTGACCAAAATTTCTTCTGCAAGCGCTTATCTTCCAAAGTTTCCTTCCAAACTCCATCAATACGTTCGTTCATCTCCTGAGCTAAATCACGTATTTCATCGTAGGAATTCTCCACTAATTTTAATCCAGACCCGCTATATAATTCCCCAGTATCATAATCAATTATATCGCTATTAACTATTTCATCAAAAGTCAAAAACCTTTTCTGCCTTTTAGACCAAATTTTTTTCGGAATAAATAAGTCACCTTTTCTAAACGGCAAATATTTCAAAGGAACAACATTCGCCATTGCAACAGGAACATCAAACATTGTCGCAGCCAAATAAGGACCGGAAGTATTACTCAAAAAGAACTTACAGTTTGCGGGCAAGTAAACATCACCAAAGTCTGTCCTAAATTTTGAAGCATAATCTATAATTTTCGAATTAAGAGACTTCGGAAGTTTTTTACTAACGACAGAACCAAAACGAAGAGCATGACCGCCCTTGTTAGCAATATATTCTCCCGCACCTAAATAATTCTTAACGTCACAATCACGATAATCGTGATAGCTCCAATTTTTTAGATTATTTTTTCCAAATAAATAAGATGAATCTCGAGAGTGGAAACAAATATACCAGCCATTAACTCCCATTTTCTTCAAAAGGAGTTTACCATACTTCTGTTCAGCAGCATCAAATTTCAAACCATTTTTACGATTATTTAACAAATAAAACTCATTATTGTTAAACGGTAAATGTTGATAAAACTTAGATTTACCAAAAATAGATCGCGGATTTATTAGACCCAGAAAAAATATTTTGTAGATTAGATCCGGGATTTGTATTATTCTCAATCTTCTTTTATACATCCTCATCAATTGTTTATTTACTGGTTTTGTGCTAGAAAAAACAATAAAAATGTGTTTACGATTCATATTTCGAAGAAATAGATCAGTATTAATCAAAAAGTGACCAAATCTGCTATCTTCCAATCTCAAAATTCGAACATTTCTAAAAATCGGAAACAAGTAGAGTGGAATCAAAAATATTATAGATAAAAAGTTTATTAAAAATACGTGTAAAAACCTAACGAGTACAACTCGCCTGTAAATCTTACGAATTAATTTCATTGATATCAACCAGGGCTCTTATCACTTTACCTTCTCGCAAATCTTTAAATGCCTTATTAATATTGATCAAGGAATAAGTTTCAGAAATCAACGAATCGACATTAAGTTTACCATCTAAATATTGCTGCGCATAAAAAGGTATATCCACATCAGGATTGGTTGCACCCCCCCAAGTACCAATAATTTTCTTACCACGAATTAAATCAAAAGGAGGAATACTAATCTTCTCACCCATTGCTGCATTTCCTGCGATAATAGCAGTTCCAGAATAATTAATGCTTTCAAAAGCAGCTTCACTAACCATCGGAACTCCTACACAATCAACAGAATAATCAACACCACCTTCAACGATTTCATTAATTCGTGAAATAACATTTTCTTTGCTGGAGTTAATAATATGTGTAGCACCAGATTCTTTAGCAAACTTCAGTTTATCATCATTTATATCAACAGCAATTATCGGAGAAGCACCAACCATTTCAGCACCCAATAAAACTGATGAGCCAATACCACCAACACCAAATATTGCAATAGAATTATTCTTTTCTACATTTAGTTCATGCCGCACTATTCCAACACCTGTAGGAATGGCACAACCAAGCAAAGCAGCAACACTGGGTGGAACTTCTACGGGAATCTTAACAATCCTGTTCTCAGAAACAACAGAATATTCGTTAAAAGTAGTAATTGCACCAGAATTTACTTTGGCGCCATCACTATTTCGAGTATATTCACAATTTGGAATATCTGCACCATCCCCCTTTATCCAAGTCAAAACAACATAATCTCCCTCACTAACTTTGCCAACGTCATCACCAACCTTCTCAACAACACCTGAAGCTTCATGACCTAATGTATGGGGTAAATATTTATCTGGACCTTTATGAGCCTTCATCTCATTTAACTGCGCTCTACAAATACCTGTACATAATATCTTAACAAGAACTTGACCGGGTTTCAATTCAGGTAAACTAAGTTCTTGAATTTCTAATGGTTTATTTGTTTCAAATAAAACAGCAGCTTTCACGGTATGAACCAAAAATAATCCCCCTTATAGTTCACTTCATCAAAAAGTTTCTTCCAATCATCTACATGCATATACGTTTCGGCGGTAAGATTCCATTTATGCATCATTTCTTCTTCTTCAGCAGTGTACCAAGCATCCATTGTAATAAACGCATTCTTTCCAACGCGCTGAATTTCCTTTAAAGCCAGTTTACAATCATCAAGAGGCAGATTATGTATTGTATTAATAGATATAACCAAATCAAACTCATCGTCACCAAATATACTAAGATCTTTTGCATTACCAACCTCAACAAAAGGCTTAACTGACTCTAAAGTATTATCAATTCCATACTGTGAGATATCAACACCTTTAACTTTCAAGTTTGGTTCAACCTTCAAGAAATCCCACAACATAAAACCTTTACCACTCCCAACATCCAAAATTTTACTTCCAGGACCTAATTTATAATGTTTAATAAAATCCTTAACAACTTCTCCCCAAAAGCGTGGTTGATAAGAATAGCCACCATAACCATATTTTCTATCTCCATCAAAATACTCTTTTCCAAATTGTTTAGCAATTGTAATATCTTCCGGAGTTCTTTGTTCAGCACGGTCATCCACATTACGTTTAGTTTTTGGATATTTTGCGAGCAAATCAATTTCCATATTTCCTCAACATCATGAAAGATTTATAAGTTTTTACACTTAGCCAGATGTAATGAAAGCAATAGTTACGGGTGCTGCAGGATTTATAGGAAGCCATATGGTTGAACTGCTTCTTGGAAAAGGTTTTCAAGTTGTTGGAATTGATAATATGGCAAACGGACAGCAAGACAATGTAGATTTGTTTAATGACAACCAAAATTATACCTTTCACAATATAAATTTGTCAGAAGATTTTGATGATTCAATATTCAAAGGAGTAGATTATGTTTTTCACATGGCAGCATTGGCAGATATAGTACCTTCGATTGAAAATCCAATAAAATATCACGAATCAAACGTTACTGGAACAATAAGAGTACTAGAAGCAAGTAGGAAACACAAAGTAAAAAAAGTTATATACAGTGCATCTTCGTCATGCTACGGTTTTCCAGATAAATATCCAACAAAGGAGTCTAGCGAAATTCGACCAGAATACCCATATGCATTCACAAAAGAAGTAGGAGAACAATATACTCTATTCTGGGGAAAATTATACAATTTACCCGTAATTTCATTAAGATATTTCAATGTATTTGGAACTCGAGCAAAATCAGACGATGTATACGGAGCAGTTTTCAAAGTTTTTTTATCACAAAAGATACATGGAAAACCTCTAACCATTGTAGGTGATGGAACTCAAACACGAGATTTTACATATGTCACAGACATAGTAGAAGCAAATTTGAAGGCTGCAGAATCAAACATCAATGGTGAAATATTAAATATTGGAACAGGAAAACCACAAACAATAAATTATCTTGCAAAACTGATAGGTGGCACAACAGTAAATATACCTAAAAGACCTGGAGAACCAGATTCAACACATGCAGATGCAACAAAAGCAAAGAAATTACTTAAATGGGAACCAAAAGTTTCATTCGAAGAAGGTGTAGAGATAATGATAGATAATATAGAATACTGGAAGGATACACCCGTCTGGGAACCGGAAACAATTGATAAAGCAACTAAGACGTGGTTCAAATATCTATCAAAAAAAGACAGAGTGTTAGTAACAGGAGGAGCAGGATATGTTGGAGCAGCATTAGTACCAACCTTACTAAAGAAAGGATATAAAGTTACAGTATTAGATACTATGTGGTTTTGGGAATCAACTGAAGAGTATTTAGAAGCAATTGGAGAAGAAAAAAATCCAAATTTAAGAGTAGTTAAAGGAGATTTGAGAAACAAAGATGACGTAATATCTGCTCTCCAAGAAGTTGAAAGTGTAATTCATCTAGCATGCATATCAAATGATCCTAGTTCGGAGCTTGACTCAGATTATACACATTCCGTTAATTATGATGGTTCAGTAAATATGATTGACTTAGCCAAAGAAGCAGGAGTTAATAGATTTATTTATGCGTCTTCAAGTAGTGTATATGGAATAAAAGATGAACCAAACGTAACAGAAGAACTTGAGCTCAACCCATTAACTCAATATTCCAAATTAAAAGTAGAAATTGAGAAATATCTACTATCAAAAATAGATAACAAATTCAAAGGAGTAGTTTTACGACCATCCACAGTATGTGGATATTCTCCAAGACAAAGACTCGATGTAGTAGTCAATATTTTAACAAACTTTGCAGTAAACAAAGGAAGGATAAGGGTATTTGGCGGAGAACAATTACGCCCAAACATTCACATTAAAGATATGGTAGGAGTATATGAAGTATTGCTAGAATCCCCAATAGATAAAATCAACAAAAAAATATACAATGCAGGATATGAAAATCTAAAAGTTATTGAAATAGCAAATCTCGTTAAGGAAGTAGTCGGAGATGTTGAAGTAGAGATTGTAGAGACAGATGATTTACGTTCATATCACATCAATTCTGAAAAAATAAAGAGAGAGTTAGGATTCGAGTCAAAATATAAAGTAAAAGATGCTATAATTGAACTAAAGTCAGCATTTGGGACAAAAATCAAAAATGTAGACGATGAAAAATATTTCAATGTAAAAGTCATGAAAAAAATTATGGAAAACGACAACTAGAACTTAAATCCACTTACTTTATTAATCCAGATTTTAAACAGATAATTGAATGAAATTACTAAATTCCACAATAATGCGTGGTAGCAAATACTTTGGAATAGATTTGAAATATTTTCTAAGTGGAAGTTATTGGACAAGTATTCCAAATGCATTGGAAGCAATAAGTAAACTTCTTGTAGCAGTAATTTTTACACGTGCAGTAACTCCAGAGATTTATGGAGAATATCGTTTTTACATGTCCATTTTACTCACTCTCGTGATTTTTGCCCTACCTGGAATGGGTGATTCAATAGTTCAATCAGTTGCAAGAAAATATTACCGTTCATTCATAGATGGAACCCGTGCGATGATTAAGTTCTCAATATTAGGATCGCTTGTTTTCCTTGCCATAACTATATATTTCTATGTAACAGGAAGAACAAATTTATCTATCTACTTTCTATTAACTTCAGCATTTTTCCCAACACTTTTTAGTTTCAGAAATTATTCATCATTTTTACTCGGTCTCGAAGAATATAAAAAACAGGCAAAATATTATAGTGCACAAATTATAGTCATGAATTTATTTTTCATATTAGCAATAGCATTAACTCGCAACTTGACAATTATTATTCTTACATATCTTGTCGCAGGCACAGTAACAAATTTTATAATATATTCAATGGTTAAAAAAGAATACGCTAAGGAAATAAAACAGTCAAAAAAAGACCCCGAATTAATAAAATACGGAAAGCACTTGTCAGTCATGAGTGCCTTACCAATAATTTCTGGAAACATAGACAAAATTCTGATAACTTTCTTCCTAGGATTCAGAACACTAGCTATTTACTCCATCGCTCAAACCATTGCTCAGCAGAATAAAGTGTTGTTTAAACCAATACTCAAAGTAATACTACCTCGATTATCCAGAGAAAAAGATACAGCAAAACTTTACCGAGCACTAAGACTGAAATTAAAATATATGATAGGAATATCAACAGTAATAACTCTGATAGGTATTTTTGCTGCACCAATTATAGTAAAAATATTTTTCCCACCAGAATATGAAAAGGCAGCATTCTACGCCCAACTATTATTTATTGGATATGTCGTAGCACTCGCTAATATAATATTTATTAATTACTTAACTGCACAAAAACTTACTACAAGTCTATACAAAATAACATTCTACCCGGCAGCACTAAGAGTAATATCTCTCGTAGTATTATTACCAATTTTTGGAATATTTGGAGCAATTGCATCAGAACTAGTAACCAGTTATTCTATTTTTGGATTACTAATGTATTATAGTAAGAAGGATTCAACCAAGGCTCAAAATTATAATACCCAAGATAATTAATCCCAATCCCATAATTTTATTTCGAGTAATTTTTTCTTTCAAAACTCCGCGAGCAAGCAGAAAACTAAACACATAAGTTGAGCTAGTGATTGGATATAATATAGAAACTTCCCCAAATTGAAGAGCATAAATTCCAATTAAACTACCAAATACATAACCCGTCGCTCCAAATATAATCTTTATTCGATCACCCGTCGCTCCTTGTTTCAAAAATAGCGCAGCAAATGCACCAATTGCTGAAGCTAATATCGTAATAATAACACCTTTAATTAACACCCTTTGACCTCCTCAAAAACACAACTCCAAACAAAATACTTCCAATACCCAACAATTTAGTAAAAGTTATTAGCTCACTTAGAAAAACACTTGCCATAACTAATGCCCAAACATAGCCTAAAGATAAAATAGGGTGCGCCACCGATAGCTCAATATTCTTAAAAGAGTGAATCAACAAAACAAACCCTACAATGTTGATAGAAAAACCAACAATAAACAATTTATTTGTTAGAAGAGCCAATAGACCATGCTCAAAACTGGTCGAAGCGAGTTTTAAAAAAATCTGGCTTATTGCAACCAAAATCGTAGCAATAATTAAAGATAAAAATGCAAAGTCCCTCTTCATCATTCAACCCTCACTTCATAAAGTACTGCAGATTTTTGTCCTTCAATTTTATATGACCAAACTTCCTCCAAAAGAGGATTCAAATTTGAATGCCAGGGTTGATATCCTGAAACATAATTTTCTGGAGATACAAAAATCAAATCAAACGTTTGATAAATATCACCTTTCAATGCAGGATCAACCCAGGTGTTCTGAATGAAATATTTCACTCCATTACTTTCCAAAACTTTACGGTTATCTTCAGAGTCAAACATAATCAACGGATCAAACCACCCGGTTAATTTACCTGTATCATCAAAATGATATTCAGACTGAACCCAATAACCATCCCAATACAAATATTTTATATCATATTCTTTAATCAGTGCCTTCTTCAAACCAACATCGTCACCATAAAGTATAATTGACTGTGCCAATTCACGAGGATCCATTTCAATAAATGGATCATTCTGTGCACGTCTCACTGATAACAATTTTCTACCTGTAAAGGCATTAACTGCAAATCCAAGTTCCTTCGAAGTCAAAATTACATCATCAACTTCACTATTATCAACTAAATATTCATTCAAATCTAATAGTTGCGGAGGTAAGGACTGACCTAATCCAACCTGGTACCATTGATTATCGACTTTCTCCTGAAAGGCAGTAACTTGAGAGAATAACAATAATAGAACAACAAAACCTAAGTATGCTCCTCTTCGGACTTTATTGTGTCTCAAAAAGCCATATCCAAATGAAACTCCAAATACAAACAAAATCAACATAACTGGAGTTAACAGCAAAATAGCTATATAATCAGGAATAAAATTAACTCCAAACAAATTCTCAGTTATCAAATAATGAAAAGTAATTACTAACGAACTAAAAACCAAGAATCTTAAATAACTATTCTTTGAGATTCCAGACTTGGAGCGTCCTTTAATCATAGATAAACCAACAATACCGAGCAAACTAAATGCTGAAAATAATGCAGTCTGGAAACTAGAGAAAGTCAAGAAATAACTCTTAAGAGTACTCCAAAGAAACTGAATTTGAAATCCAAAATTCCCCCAATCTTGATTATTCCATTCTGTGTAATTAAGAGATGTTTGTCCAAAATGGACAAAAATCGGAGTCCACCAATAGAGCATAGCTATTGGAATTCCAACAGCAAAGACGGGAATATAATTATTCAAAATTTGCTTTATACTTGAAATATTCAAACCATCTCCTCTAAAATTCTTCCAAATTCCATAATAAAATATAACTCCAAGCATCAAAAATGACGCAGAAATAAATGCAACTGCATGGGTTAATCCAATCAAACCATAAACTAAACCAAGGAATAAACCATTCTTACGCGAAGAATTATCTAAAAAGTTAAACAACAGTAATAAAAATAAGGGAATCATTATCAAAAAAGCAAAATCAGTATATTTCAAAACAGGAATTTTATGAGGAGTAATAAAAGCCAAAACTAATATCGACACCAAAAGAGTATTATTACCAAAAAATTTCTTTCCCAAAAGGAATAATATCCCGACAGAAGCAATTATAGTCAAATAAGATAAGAAATATGTTGCGTCAATTGCACTTAATCCAAAACGTGCAATCCCTCCCGAGAGAGCAGAGTGCAATACAAAATATCCGGGCAAAGCCCCATTTATTGTAGCAGAATCCAAAGGACTTCCGCCATATTTCACGTGGTTGGTTTGTCCAAGTTGGTAATAATAATCTCCACCATAAATCGGAGACGGCAAAGATTCTAACGGTGAAGAAATAACATAGTGCATCAAAACAAAGAATACAATCAGTACAATCAAACTTTTATTCTTTCCAACAATTTTCTTTAAGTCCATTCTTTCCAACCATTACAGCATGAACTGATCATACCATATTTTGAAGCAAATCATATTCCAAGCCTGACGCGCATAGAACAATTTGCCTCGATCATAATTCTCAAATATCTTTTTTACTTCTGAACTATTAAATAATCCCATCTTATTTATCTCTTTTTCTTCCAACATCGATTCAAATTGGTCTTTCAAATCAGTCTTTATCCAATTTTCAATAGGTACATGGAAAGTCTGCTTTTTCCTATAAAGTATATCGCGAGGCAACATACCTACAAGAGCTTTTTTAAGAATATATTTAGTGATACCACGATTCAGCTTAACACTCGAAGGCATATTATAAACTGCTTGAACTAATTTATGATCCAAAAAAGGCACCCTCCCTTCTACTGCATGTGCCATAGTCATTCTGTCAGTCTTCATCAAATAACTTTCAGATAGCAAATTTTTAGTATCAAAATACAACAATTTATTCACATAATCTTGATTCGAATCAAAGAACTGCTTGTTTAAGTCATTATAATCAATGTTTGTAAACCATTCTTTTTTCAGCAACTCCTTTCGTTGAGTATCATTAAACATAGAAAGAAATTCATAATACGCCTTAGAAGGATTTTTCCCCTTAAACGCATCAATCATAAAATCAACTTTCTTAAAATTCTCTTTTCCCATTGCAGATGAATGTTTATACATTTTATTCAAAATACTGTCCGGCATAATCTTCATCAAAGTCGAAGTCTTATGACTCAACGGAATTCGACTCAATTTATTCCCAAGATTCAAAAATTTATACTGATCATATCCTCCAAAAACCTCATCACCTCCATCTCCAGTCAATACAACACTTATGTCCTTCTTAGCGTCTTGAGATAATAGATAAACTGGAATTAATGCAGGGTCAGCCATTGGTTCATCTAAATTCCAAATTATTTTAGGAAGCAAGTCAACAACACTTGGCTTAATCATAATCTCTTTGTGGTTTGTATCAAACAATTCACTAACTTTTTTTGCATAAGGAAGTTCATTAACATGACTGCCTTGCTCAAATCCAACAGAAAAAGTCTTTATTTCTTCCTTGTCCTCATTTTCCTTACGAATTTTATGCATCATCGCAACAATTGCACTAGAATCAATTCCACCACTTAAATAGGCACCAAGAGGAACATCCGAAAGCAACCTTTGCTTTACAGATGCCTCAAACAATTTCAAAACATCACTACAGTATTGCCTTTCGTTACCTTTAGCTTTCTGTGTAACATCAATATCCCAATATTTCTGAATCTCAAAATCTTTTTTATCCAAATCATAAATCAAATAATTTCCTGCAAGCAACCGTTGAACACCATCAAAAATCGTACTTTTTCCAGAGATATATCTTAAAGAAATAAACTTATTCAAAGCATCTTTGTTTATGTTTCGCTTAACATCTGAGTTCTCAAGAATGGCCTTAATTTCAGAAGCAAACATAAATTTTCCATCTTTAGCATAATAGTACAACGGATTAACTCCAAGTCTGTCACGAGCCAAAAAGAAAATTCTTTTATCAGAATCATAAATACAGAACGCAAAATCGCCCTCAATCAGATCCAAACACCGCGTACCATACTCTTGATAGGCATAGATTATAATTTCAGTATCACTATTCGATTTGAAATCGTACTTCTGCTCAAGCTTCTTTCGAAGTTCCTTAAAATTGTATATTTCACCATTGAAAGTAATCCAAATATTACCTTCTTTGTTGGACATTGGTTGTCTGCCTGCGCGAGATAAATCTATAATTGCTAAACGCCTGTGTCCCAAAGATACACTCTTGTCAAAAAAAGTACCACTACCATCTGGGCCCCTATGTTTCAATGCTGTACACATTGAATTAAGAAGCGTTTTGTCTTCCCAATTAAATCCAGCAATCCCACACATTATAGCTGAGTCCTCTTAATTATCAAATCAGATAAAAGACCAAAGAAAAGAGTTTGCAATGCCAAGAAAAACAAGACCAGTGTCAGTCCGCCAAAATAGTCTTGAAGCAAGTAATCCCTAATTCCACGAGCAAATGCAAAGGTCAAAAAGATTAATGCCAACGGAACAAAGAATCTCATAGGATTAAAGTACAGTGCCAACCGCGTCACCAATGAGAAAAATCGAAGAGTATCACTAATTGGTTTAAGTGTAGATTTACCCTTTCGTTTAAAGTAGGAAATTGGTACATATTTGACAGGTATTCTATTTGTAAAGCAAGCCATTGTCAGTGTTGATGTGAATGAAAATCCCTCCGGAAATAAAGCCCAAAACCTCTCAGAAATATCTTTTCTAAATACTCTTAATCCAGAATTCAAGTCAGGTATATGTTTATTAGCAAGAAATGAAGCAAAATGTCTCAAATAGAATTTTGCAAATCGCCTCATCAAAGGGTCACCGCTTCTATCTCGAAGACCAACCACCATGTCATAATTTCCACAGAACTTAATCAATTTGTGCGCATCTTTATTTGGATAAGTCCCATCAGCGTCAGTAATTCCAATCCAAGAATATTTTGAATTTAATATACCCGTTTTCAAACTAGCACTATAGCCTTTGTTATGAAAGTGATTAATCAATCGTGCACCTTTAACTGCAGTATATTTGTGTTTAGTGGAACCATCATTAACTACAATAATTTCATAAACCCACTTACTTTTCTTCAAAGAAGAATTCAAATCTCGAATAGTTTCATTTAAAATTTTCGGGTTTTCATTATAACAAGGAATTATAAAAGATATCTTCTTTGGTAGCTTCTTTTGAGGCTCAATAACCATTCACACATCTCCACGCTAAATGTTATAAAGTTTGCTCAAAAACCAATTTTAATACTTGTGAAACAGAAATCATATAACAAAGTTCTCATCAAATTCGTCCTGCATCCCTTCAACGCTCAAGAATCTATCAACATTTTCTAAATTATTTGGATAAGTTATCTTCCAAATTTTAATAGGTCCAACTATTCTACCATTATAAATAATTAAAGGTGTGCTATCCGAGTAAACAACATCAAAACCTTCAATTTTCTCATTATTCAAATATAATCTAGCAAATAATCCATCCTTAACTTTAGGTGACAAATACATCGCTCCAGCAAAATTGTTCTGCTGGTCACCAGAAATAACTGGAATAATTTTAATACACCCATTCAAAGAGTTTTCTTCAGTCTGAAAGGTGAATTTACTATTTTCAATAAACACACACGGAACCTCAAACCATTCTTCATATCCTGAGGAAACGATTCTAGCACGTGCGGGCTGAGAAATAG
>CEPZ01047803.1_pt1 | contig 12513 bp, 6 predicted proteins | sample 530461 | NCBI WGS metagenome assembly CEPZ01 (sample SAMEA2620106, study PRJEB7988) | marine metagenome | isolation source: saline water (ENVO:00002010), including | reverse complement strand
TTTAATTTTAGGCAAGTACCAGGCACAGAGAAGATGTTAGCCACCGTAAATGACGCAGATGGGGACGACGATACTCAGTTGTTTTATAAAACAGCTGCTGGAGCGTGGACGGAGATAGCTGGGGCAGAAGCTACATGGAATGGGTACGAGGATATAAACGTAGAAATGGAGAACTTTATCGGATACTGTTTCTTTGTAGGTCATGGGGACACAGACGGATTTTTGCCTGTAGGGAGCTTGACTGGCACAACGTGGTCAGACGCTGTAAATGTTACTAATATGCCAGGGGCGAAATATATTAAAAGATACAGGGACAGACTGTACTTAGGTAATTGCGACAGTGCGGGAACAGCTTATCCTTATAGGGTTTATTTCTCTAGTGTCCCGTCCGCAGGGGCGATAACATGGACTGTTGCGAGTGACTTTATTGATGTGGACTATAGTGAACAGATAACAGGGTTAGGAGAAAACTGGGACAGATTAGTTATATTTACTGAATATAGTGCATACATCTACAATCAGGAACAAAAGAAGAAGGTTTGGGACATAGGTTGTTCTAACCATAGAACTATAAGAACCCAGGGAGAGTATATGTTCTGGGCTAATAGGGATGGGGTTTGGCTATCTGTGAGCGGAGGTTACCCACAGAATATAGCTGGTAATGTAATAGATTTCTTTAGAAACGGTACTCCAAATAATTTCTTTGCTGAATTGATTGACGAAGAATACATACTATATGTAGGAGACGTAACAGTGAACGGGGTGGCTTATAGCAATACTGAACTGATTTTTAATATCCCTACTCAAACATGGAGGTGGAGAGAGAATACAGATAATATGACCATATTTGCTCGTTTTAATGATAGCGGGAAATTGAGAAGGTATATGGGTGATGATGACGGGAATGTATGGGATAAAAGTAAATATACTGATACAAGCCTTGTTTATACTGACACAACAGTTAGCGGATCAGGGGTTTCGATTGCTGCCAATTTTGAATTAGCTCCTATATTTTTAGGGGACGTTAGTTTTAACAAACGTATAAAAGAGATCCATGCCTTTGCAGAAAGAGCTGGAGGATTAAAGTTGAAGTACAGGGTTGTTGATAAAAACTCACGTGCGTTAACAGAATACATTGAGCTGGGAGAGCTGACGCAATACGTAAGCACATTTGATGTGGAAGCTGAAGGAGGAGTGTTGCTACAAGTAGCAGGATCAGAATACGGGAGTAATCCTTTTTGGTCATTTTTTGGATTTGCAATGGACGTTGAAAAACAATCTGACATACTTAACTAATATAATTTGCCTACAATACTCTCACTGGGCTTCGTCCATAACAGGAAGGACCAGGATTTACAAAAAGGTAATGGGTTAACACCACCACAAGCCCCTATTTCTATACCTAATTTAGAGGCGGTAATTCCTGATAACTCAATCCCTTATGATAAGACCTCGATAGATACTTTACTGGTGAACCAGTACGTTAAGGGTGGGGCAACAGGGTATGATGCAGGGACAGGGTTTTGGCTGGGGAATGACGGCAGTGCTTATAAATTTTTCATAGGAGATAGTGCTGGGGATAAGATGACATGGGACGGATCCACCTTAACCATTACGGGTTCGTTAGTAGCTGGTTCGATTCATATACCAGATCTTGATACGACTGATAGCAGTTTTCATGTTGATACAACTGGGAATATGTGGATAGGAGCTACTCAGAGTGATTTTACCTCAAGTAATGAGAACGCAGAGGTGTATTTTTTGGCAAATGGTAGCGGGTTTTTAAAATCTAATTTACAGGTAGGGCTTACTGCAGGAGATAATATAGCTATAGACGGTGGTAATTTAAGGATAAGGTCTAGCAATTATGTATCAGGGGCACTGGGTGCAGGGTTCACTTTAGAACCAGACTTATTAGAAGTAGGGAACATTTCAGCTAGGGGTAAATTTCAAACAGCAAACTTTGTTACTAATAACATATCTGCAGTAAGTGGGGATATAGTAGTAGTGATAGGGTCTGATGTTTTAGATGCTGATATGACTGCTTTAGATGCGAGTACTTTAACGATTAGTGGAGATGTCACATTCGCAGTAAATGATATTATTAGAATAAAATCAGGAGCAGACGATGAGTGGATGACGGTTACTAATATAGGTTCAGCGCCAACCTATGTAGTCACAAGAGATGAGGGTGCAGGATATGCGGCTGACTCTAATCCAGCTTGGCAGAAGGGTACGGCGGTAGTTAATTTTGGCCCATCTGGGCAGGGTGGAGTGTTCATTACAGCTAATGATACTAATGCTCCATTTGTTTCTATATTTGAACACGCTGGTTCACCTTGGAGCACGATTACCACGCACTTGAGGCTAGGTAACTTGAACGGATTCCTAGGTTACGTTGCGGACGCATATGGTATAGGAGTTGGAGTTACTAATGATTCTTTAACGTATGACACGACCAATGGGTTAAGGGTTTCAGGTACAGTGACGGTTAAGGCTGGGTCTACTTTGAATACGATGCCGTCTGACGAAAACCTTGCTGCGTATTGGAGCTTTGATGAACAGGCTGGAAGTACGGCGATAGACGAGACTAATAACGGGAATAACGGGGTTATTACTGGTGCGACTTATGACACAGGTGTGTCAGGCACAGCACTTCACTTTGACGCAGGACCAGAGGTAGTGACTGTTTCCGCTGAATCCGCCATTGATAACCTGTTTGCTACTGGCGGAACCGTTTCCTGCTGGGTGAACATTGATAGTGATGGGGGATTCCATTCAGGCAGGATTCTACAGAAAGCGCCAAATGGGCTTTTAAATGGATGGGTTTTGTATACCGGGAGCGAAACGGTGGATGGTGTAAGGCTGAACTTTTTTGTTAACTTTGACGGAGGCGGAAACAGCCGTGGAAGGTGGGCGTCTGACACGAACACGCGTTATCCTTTAAATGAATGGGTTCACGTAGCCGTGACATATGACGGTAGCAGCACATCTAACGTGCCAATATTCTATTTGAACGGGGTTGCGCTAGGTAACTTGACGATAAATGAAACGCCATCTGGGGCAATAGAAGATGACTCATCAAGAGACTTATATATCGGAAATGACATTGACCAAACAAATGAATTTGATGGGCATTTAGACGAGATTAGGCTTTACGACTCCGTGTTGACTGCTTTAGAAATTTACACGCTTTATCAGCATCCTGGGGGAATTTCTCCACAGGGCGTTAAACAGTTGGGTGGGAAATACAACACTGCGTCTAGTGGCGCGAGAGTTCAGTTGTTTCCAGATGCTAATACCGGTCTACTGGCTGAGGATTCTGGGGGCAATAATGTACTAGAAGTGATTGTAGGTGGGACAGATGTAGGTGATGTGATTCTTGGTGAAGAGGGGAGCGGGGAATACGCGAAATGGGATGACAGTGAAGCAGAGTTCGTGATCAACGGCCAGAAGGCTGCAACGATTAAAGATAGGGCTAACGCTTTGTTTGAAGAGTTCTTCTTCTTAGGGAATAGCGCAGATGGATTTACAGAGACTCCAGGGACAGGAACTATCACCAGGCCGTTTATTACTACCGAATTAGACAGTGGCGCGACAAGCAGCTGCTCTTTGAGTGGCGATGCGACCATTGACGCTTCTCAGAGTTTTGAGTTTGGTGTAGCAGCGAAGGTGGAGTCAATCAGCAACATAGATGCGTTTATCGGAATAGAGAACTGGGGTGGCTTAAATATCGCAAACAATGGTGTAGAGACGGCTAAGCATATAGGTTTTTATATTGTAGAGGGTGTGCTTTATGCTTCTAATGCAAATAATACGACTCAAACAACTACTAACATTAGTGCGGGATTAACTTTAACAGACTACAATGTTTATAGGTTGGAATATACTGCGTCTACAGATGTTAAGTTTTATGTGAACGAGACCTTGGTAGCTACGCATACAACGAATTTGCCTGCTGCTGCGATGGGGATTCCCTACCTGGGTGTTGAGTCTCAGGTGGGTACGCAGTGGATGAACATATATAACAATTATTTCATTAAGATCTTGCTATAATGGCTAAAGTTAAACTAGAAATACAACCAGAGAACATAACAACTTATCAAATGAAAGTACTGCTTTGCGCTCTATTAAACGACACAGAGATTGACGAGAGCAAAGTTCCTAATTCTATTAAAAAACATTTTAAACAAGTAACTAAATAACATGCCAAAATTTAAAGTTCCAAAAGATATATTAGACATGATCCCTGATATCCCTGGCCTAAATACCACATATGTGGGTATAAGAATTGATCAAATACTAAAAGGTAACAAGTTAGAAATAGTGATAGATGGAAAACTGTACAGCATAAATAGTGATAAATATCTTTATGTATTAAGCGCGATTAAATCTGGTGTAAAGAATATTACAATTAGCGGCATTATGTTTGGCAATAAATTTCAGGATCTTGGAGGACAGACCTTTGGTGTAAACAGTGATGTAGTAAGGAACCTTTTAGAGAATCCTGCAAATTTCGAGGCGTTTATAGGCCAGGGGGTATGGCCAGACACCAAGGTTGTGCCTTATGTTGGCGATACAGGAGCTACGTCTGGGTCTACTTTAAACCTTGAACAAGGAGAAGTTTCTACGGGGGGAGGGCAAGTGGGGGGGCCAAACTTTAAAGATAATAAGAGCAAGGTGGTTGATGTTGAATCATTTGGTGCGCCTAAAGGGCAGCAAGCTGCAGGAACTTTTACAAGTGCCGTGGCTAATGCACCAAAAGGTCAGCAATTTGTAGGTGCTACGCCTAAAGCTGCGCCTGCGGCAGTTCAAGTCCCCACGTCTTTAACTGGTGATTCTGTGGTAGATGCTTTAATCAAGAAAGCGTTTCTTGAGGATAAGGGTGGAGATTTACAGGATTTGACAGACAATCCTTTTTGGTCAGACGCAGATTTAGCGGTTAGGCAAAAGGCATTTAAAAAGATTCAAGAGATAACAAGTTCCGAGGAGAACTTGGCTAATTATGTTGTAGAAAATAAGATAACTGATCTTACGGATTATACTTGGTGGAACGATCAGCCTGGCGATAAGAATGTTACATGGGATTTGATACAAAAAAAAAGCGCCGTAATACCTGATCAAACGGGAGCAGGGGTGGTGGGTACTCCAGGAGCGCCAGGGATACCAGATGAGACAGGTGCAACAATAGAGGCTCCTGGTCCTGGCGTGATCCCCCCCTTATTGCCTGATCACAAATTTACCTGGGATGGAACTTCAGTAGAATTTGATCCTGGTGCCCCTACTGATACAAGCGCTGAATTTGAAGCATTGAGAGAGAAGTTTAAGAAGGAATTAGAAGACAGTGTGAATAACGGATTACTAACGCAAGATCAAGCTGATCTATTTTTACAAACATGGGACGAATACCCTAGTGGTGAGCCTATTGATGTTAATAAGATCTTGGATAAGTTTAACGAGATACAAGAAAACACTCTTGATCCAGAGTTCGCTACTCAAATAGAGGCATACACCACTGACCTAAAGGCTTCAATAGCTTTCCAGGAACAGCAAAGAGAGATTGAGGAAGAGACAGAGAAGACTTTGGCGGGACAACAAATAAAGCAGGCAAAAGCGGGATTAGAGAAAGCGGGGATGACCTTTACTGGCAAAGGGATTGAGCAGCTAGGGGCAGCAAGCGCATTCGCTCAAGAGGGTGAGTCGGCTATTCCTACGCAAACACCGTTTGGAGGGCTATTCTATGAGGGTACAGTAAATCAAGCAAACAGATTATTAAGTACTAGCTCTCTAGCTAAATATAAAAAGAATTTGCAAGAGCTAGGTAGAATTGGGGAAGACGTATTAGGTACAGAGGCAGCATTAGGCTTGAATATCCCTGGATTTGGAGCGGTAGGTAGCGTAACCGGATCATTACCACAAGCGCAGCAACAAGAGAAAGCAGATGTATTGAGCGGTTTAATTGAACAAGAACAAAAGAACTTATACCAAAGTAGTCCATTTAAATTTAACCTATAATAACATGGCAATAGAACCAATACCGGCTCCAGTGGGGACCTTCCAGCGGGATTTCCAAAAGGAGCAGGCAAAATTAGAAGAGATGGGGGTCAACTCCTTACAAGTAGGGATGTTGAACCCGGTGACGTTGTTTGAAGCAACTTATACGCCTGCGGAATTAGCTCAATTACCAGATTATTTAAATATAAAAGGCAAGAAAGAGGCTGCGGCAGGCGCAGAAGCGTCCTTGCTGGCTACGCCAAAACCTACGGTATCAGGGATGAGGATTCTTGAGAACGGGTTAAGGGCAAAAGCTGGGATCGGTGATCAGGCAATAGGGGAGAGCGATATATTTAGTCAGGCTGGATTAAGCGGATACGCTGTCTTAAAACAGTCTATGGCTCAAAGAGGGGCCGAGATGGACAGAAAGTACACTACGTTTGCTAATGAGCTTGAGGGTGTGACTGGAGCCTTCAGGGATACATATAATTTAGCGCTCGATAGATATAATGTGCTACAAGCTGCATATAAGGAGGAGACGGATAGGTTTAATTCGGTTATTGACGATTTAATGGATCATGAACAGTCGATGTTGTATCTACAGGAACAGTTTAAATTAAACAAGGAACTTGCTGGTTTCAAGGCTGGACTTAAGGATGAGGTTGTTCCTGGAAGTGCCTTTGACATAAAGGAAGGGCCTACCTCAACTAGTGGCGATTGGCAGAACAGAATCCTGGGGCAAGGAACAATAACTGCTGGTGGCGGCATGAAAGAAAGTCCTTTATGGAGTCCGGGGCTGGACGTGTTTGCTGCTGGGGGGTCGTCAGTCAAGAGTCCAGGAAAAGGAACGATAGTAAAAATGGTAGGAGACTTTGAAGATCCTGGTGCGCCTAAGATTCAGAAGGATCAGAACGATGGCTTTGGGAACCAGGTAGGGATACTACTTGAGGATGGCAACGTAATATTCTTATCTCACCTTAATACTGTTAACGGAAACTTAACGGAGGGAATGACCGTTGAAGCTGGACAAGAAGTGGGGACGGTAGGCAGAACGGGATCAACTTTAGGGAATACGGGGTATCATGTGGACATAACGATGGGGGCGCAGTCGGCATTTGGTAATGAGACTGATGGATATAATTACAATCTCGGTCCTGCAAAATCTAATTTGTGGACATCAACTCAAGTTAAGGATTATGTTGCTGGCGAAGTGGGGACGTTTCAGGAAACCGCTGCCGATTTGTTGCCAGGCTTTGCGCAAGACTTTCTCCCAGAAAGCTTGAGCGACTTGACGTTTGGTCAGTTGACAGACGAGAAGCTTGAGCAGATTCAACCCCTAGTCTCTAGTGAGGCTGTAATTGATAAGATTAAAGAGAAGACAGGGGGCTCAAATGAAGAGGACGCAAAAGCTTATATAAAAGCGCTACTTGAAGCGTATTTTGACAAATTAAAAATAAAGGACGCTCCCTTGCAGGCTCAAATTGATGCACTGTATGGCGCGACTCAATAACCAAATGATATGCCAACATTAGTAGAAAAACTATTGCAACAAGGGGTCGAGACTCTTGGGAAAAAGAAGGCGAAAAAGAAAGAACCGATAAAGCAAAAGAAAGCGGTGCCGGTAGAGCCGTCAGCTCCAGAAACTCCGTCTACAAGTTATTTTAGTAAGTTTATTCAGGACGTAGAGCAGCAGCAAACACAGAACATTGCGGACTTGGAAGGTCTTATTAAGATTGGTAGTCCCGCATTTCCAGACACAGAATTAAAGCCTTTGTCCCCGGCTGAATCAAAGGCTGGGAAAGAGAAGTTCGAGAATCAATTTAAGACCCCCGATTCAGTTGCAGAGACCTTGTCTCTGAACAAGACTCCTCCGTTCTTTCAAAAAGCGATAGACTTTAATTTTTTAGATAAGCTTACTGGAGGTACTCCTTTAAAACTTCAAGAGGGGAAAGAAGACGTGTCAGCCCTGGATGTGTTCTTAAACCAAAGTGCTATTGGTAAGGCCGTGTATGATTCGGCTAAAAAGGTTAAAGGCGATACTCAAAAATTTATTGAAGAGCCGACTTTAGGGAAAGGACTAGGGGTGATATGGGGTGGCATGATGACCCTGCTTTCACCTGCAGCAGGCCTGTTTGAGAAGGCGAAGGGGATACCTGGCGTAGAGCCTGTGTTGGGAGGGTTTGAGGATATACATCAGAAAGTTATTATCCCTACTGTTGATTATGCGTTACAGCCTTTGCCAGGAGAGAGCGAGTTTATGAAGAGCATTAAGCAGGATTTTTTAAAACCAGCATTTTCAGACATACTGTTTATGGAGTTGCTTGGTGTCGGAATAAAGGGGGCGAAGATCACGGCAGAGGGGATAAGGTTTAAGTATGGCACTGAGAGCTTCACATTTAAGCCCTCGGAGGCTATTAATGCTTGGGAGAAATCTAAGGCAGGTGAGCCACCAGCTAGTCTTAGGGATGAGGCGATGGTTCAGTATGTAGAAGATGCTTCAATTCAACTTAAAAAAACTCCTTCAGAAATAACGGAGGTTCTTAAGAAAATGGAGAGCTTGAATAAGGCAGAGATTACGGCCAAAATCGAGAAGCCTTATCTAAAAGAGCTAAAAGAAAAATGGAAAGATGCTACGGGAACAGATATCCCTCAACCATTACTGGATGCGGCGAGCGTAAGTCCTACTGCAAAGACTCATATCCAGAGACTTGTTGACAGTGCAGTATCTATATTTAAAGAGGGGAAGCTTATAGGGCTAGAGGGCGCGCCAGGAGGATTGCCACAGACTTCGTTAGCTACTCCAAGCGCTAAACAATTTGAAACTTTTAGCGAGAAAGCTACGGATGTTGAGTTTACGGGACTAGACGATATGAAGTTAATTCAGGACCGTCTAACTGGAGATGTTCTTGGTGTGCAGAATAGGGTTGGAGACAAACAGCTGTTCCCTAGGCCTACCCCATTAGAGGTTAAGCCGGACAGGGGGGTTGCGGCAGCTGAAGTTGAGCTTGAAAGAATTGAAACGAAAAAAACTGAAATCGAGGTGTTCAGAGATACTGTTCAAGGATTTACAGAGCAGGACTTAAAAGACTTTGATACTATTAGGGGCAAGATGGAAGGTAGGGCGTTGGCTTCTGGTGACGTAGTCGCCTTGAAAGGTAGTGAGGTTGGAGAGTTGGCGACAAAGGTTCTTGAAAAAGTAGCAGAGGTTGTTGATCCAGCCATGACTGATGAGGCGGCCCTAGACTTTGTGATGAAGCTGCCTTCGCGTCCTGAAATTGCCGCATTAGAGCGTCAAATAAAAACAAGCGGAGGGATTAAGGGGGAGACTGTTGCTCAAGAAATTCAGGGAAAATTTACCGACAAGTTTGAGCATACCGCTCAAGAGCTTTTAAAGGTGAAGCTTGGAGCCGAAGCAAGAGGGGCTAAAAAAGGTTTTATAGTAGGGAAAAAGCTGTTGTCCGATATGCACAAGGAGCTTAATAGTTTAACTAGAAAAGTACTTCCTGCAAAAGACAGGAGGCCCTTCTTTACTAGAATCGTAAATGCAAAGACGGCAGAGGCGGTTTCAAAGATTCGTGGCGAGATTACGGCAAAGGCGGCAAAGATTAAAGAGGCTAAACGCAAAGAGTCTTTAATGAAGCAAATACGAAAACGAGTTATAGCCTTAAAGAAAGAAAAGAAATTATCTGATAGTAATTTTTCAAAACTAAAGGAAATAAATGGCATAAGGGGGCTAAAGGGCGCTAGTGAGTTTCAGCTCGAGGGGCTTATAAGCGACTTAAAAGAGTTAAAAGAGTTCGACATTATTGTCTCGAAGAAGCAGCGTGCTGCCCTGGAGAAGCTGAATGTGTTGCCAGAAGACTTATTGAGAAAGAAGGTTTTAACCAGAGAGCAGTTAAAGGCTAAAGGGATAGTTGGGGAAAAGGACATTATGCACAATATGTTCATTCCTCCCGCTTATGGCAAGAGTGCGCAGCCTATAGTTGAGGTGTTGAGAAGCAGCCTGGCCGAAGCTTCAATTGCCACTAGAGCAGACACAAATACTTTCATAGAGGAGTACCGCAAATTGGTGAAGGCTTCTCGTAAAAGTCGAAAGATGTTCCAGCTTGTGTCTCAAGATAATCAGGTTATCTCTAAGCTTGAGGGTGATACTAGCGTGGAGCTAACCCCTGAACAGGAGGCTTTGTATCAGTTCACTAAAGACTTTTATGCGACAGTGGCCGACTTTATGACCAAGGAGGGACGGATAAGGAGAAACTACTTTACTCACATTAAAAGAGGTTTCCTGGAATCATGGAAGGAAGAGGGGTTTGTGGAGGCGTTCAAGAATGCTTTTAGGAAATCCGAGGACTTTAGAATGGACGCTTCGATTTGGGAGAATTTAGAGGAAATAGTTGCTAATCAGAAGTTTAATCCATTCTCTCTCCCTAGGTCAAAAGAGGGCATTCCGTATACCAAAGATTTATCAAAGGCAATGGAGGCTTATGCGAGGATATATTTCATGAAGAAGAATATGGACCCGATGATGCCGGCAACTAATGCGATAAAGTCTTTGGTGAACCTGCCTCGTTCAAACGATTTTATTAAGCAATATGGTCAGGCCCTATCGGGTAGGCCAATGGATTTAAAGCAGCCTAAGGTAATGAAAAAAATCATCAACGGGTTTATAGGCTACACTTACTGGAGATTCTTGGCGTTAAACTGGAAGGCTGGTCTTGTAAACACGGTAGCAGGAAAGATGGAAGCGATTATAGACCAGGAAATCCCGAACTTTTTATTAGGCGAAGCTAGGTTTTTTAGGAAAAAAGGTCAGGACATTTTGAAAAAGCAGCAAGTTATGGATGACGATGTAATAGAAACGTCCATAAATATGTTTGAGGGTACTGCGGATAAAGTGAAAGCAGCTTTCTTTTTTAATATGAGAGGAGGGGGGCGACTACCTTGGGGAGAAAACTGGATACAGGGAGCCTTCTATTTAGGGCAACTAACAAAAGAAGAGTTCAAGACTGGCGAGATAACCCCTGAACGCAACAGAGAGATTCTTGATGAAATAGGAAATATACAAGGCCCATACAGGTTTTTTCAAAAGCCAGTTGTTGCTCGAACAGCGCTGGGACGAGCATTTACGCAGATGAAATTGTGGATGTTTGGTAAAATTGGAAGCAGGGTTAAAAGGTATAAGGCGACTTTTGGTCCAGAAATGTTAAAGTCAGCATGGGGTGAGAAGAAAATGAACAAAGCTCAACGTAGCACCCTGAAAGAAATGGTTATGTTAGGGGCGCTTATCTACTTAATGCTCGATGATGAGGGGGAGGACAGCAAAGTTAAGGAGGTTACCGAAACTCTTTTGCAAGACATGTTCTCGTTTGTTGATCTTACTTCGTGGTCATGGACAATAAGAACCGGGGCTCCTTCGTTTGGAACACTGGCTGATGTTCTTGATTTTTTTACGGCTGTGGGGACTGGAAGTGTATACAAAAGAGACAGCAAGTACGGCAAGGAGGGAGACTTAAAGGCTATTCCAAAAGGTATCGACTTGTTGCCGGCGAGAAAACCCGTAAAGGCGTTGTTTGAAAAATACATTAAAAGCAGGGGCGAAGGTGAATTTGATGACGTACTAAGTATTTTAGAAGGAGATGAGTTTGAGGACATTTTGGGTGATGAAGATTTTAATGAAATTTTTGACCTTATTGACGAAGACTTTAAAGATATCCTTTAACTCAATAAGCTATAACTTACAAAGAAAAAAGCCACAGAGAGGAGAAGATAGTAGACTGCAAGATGCCTATTACTATCCTTAACGTAACTGCTTCCTTGGCAGAGAAGGGTACCCAGCGTAACTACCATAACGATAGCTTGTAAAAATTCCATGATCCTTAAAAATTAGTTAAATAGTGACGACTGACTCTTTAATAGTTTTATTTTTTTCTTGAGGGCTTTTCTTTTTCTAGCGTAATCTTGTCTTTGACGCTTTATATCTAGGCCCTTCATCCAAGGTTTATCCTTGGTTTCTTCGTAGGCCTCTGCATCCCTGGACACGTTGTATCTCAAAAAACAGTCCTCACAGGTTAGATACATGTGATAAGTGTTGTCCTTGTAGATGGCTTTATGAAAAGTCACATCCCTGCTCCTACATTTTCTACATGCTTTCATGGTTTCCCAGGTTATGCTTTGCACTACTCCACCTTTATTATAACATAATGTCATAATAATGTAAAGGCGGATAATAGGTCTTGTGGTTATGCTTATGCACTGTTAGCTAGAGTGTGACACGCCCAGGTGTAGTTTTACCATGTGGTTGCAAAGCAACACTTCTCTAGCCCTCCCCGAGCTTTTAGCTCCCTACGACGGTGGTTTCTTTTCTGTGATTCTGGGAGTAGACTGACCTAATTGTAGTAACACGCACATAGGCCTGTCTACTGATGGCCTATAGCGATATGTTGCGTAGGCTTAACTTAATTCATCTACGCTCTTCACTCCGAGATCGTGCGTATACCGGTTATCAACCGAGCATTGACC
>CEPZ01086822.1_pt1 | contig 12515 bp, 7 predicted proteins | sample 530461 | NCBI WGS metagenome assembly CEPZ01 (sample SAMEA2620106, study PRJEB7988) | marine metagenome | isolation source: saline water (ENVO:00002010), including | reverse complement strand
GTAAGTAAAAGCCAATTGATATATGGTAGGCTACTATTTGCTCATTTAAATTGTAACAGAGATAGGGTTTGCATACAGCAAAGCTTAGATGGGTCATTATTCAAAGAAAATGAAACATCAAAAGAAGAATCAGAAGAAAGTATCTGGACAAAAATTGTTCCAGGAGGGGAAGCGGCTCAAGAGCTTTTGACAATGGTAAAACAATTTTATTTTGCTATAGCTAACCCTCTAGCTTGGCTATTTCCATTGATTGTTTGGGTTTTAAATATTGTAAAAATGATATTGAATTACTTACTATTAATTTATTTTGCTGTAGCCGTAGCTTTTGGTATTTTTATGTTTAAATTATTAGCTCCTCTAATGCTAATCGAAAGTTACCGAGATAGAATTAAGACTGCATATAAAACTTTATTGTCTTATTCATTAATAGGATTTGTTTTTAACTTAATAATGTTTATGACTATTTCAGTAATGCAAGCGAATAATGCAGCAACTATTGATATGTTAAATTCAACTCTATCAAGTAATGAAATAGAAATATCTAAAATTATGACATCTCTTATGGCTATGAATTTTGTAAACATTTCAATTCTTCTTATGCAAATTATCGCAATGGCTAAAGCTCCAACATTTGCAAAAAGGCTAATGAATTTATCTGTAGATTTTCTTCTAGATTTTGGTCAAGTTATGTTAGGTGCTGCTTCAGGCTTAATGAAAACTATTGGGTTCGGAGCTGTTGCAGGATTAGCTACAGGAGGGCTTTCCACGTTAGCATCTAAAGGATTAGGTGCCGTTACTGGTAGCGGAATGAGTGGATTAAAGACTGGATTTGGGAATCGCTTCAGAGGAGCAGGAGCCGGATCGTCCAGAGGGAATTCAGATATAGGTATTGGAAAAAGCTCAGGAAGAAACACTCCAGGGACAGCAATTAATATTCAAGCCGAGATGGAAAATGAAAATCCATCTATGGATGGAAATGCAATTCTAAAGAATGCTCAAGTTGAGTCAATGAATTCACCTTCTGCTGGAAGTGGTGCAATTGGTCCTTTCCTAAAACCAAAAGACGATTTAACACATAACCAAAATAAAGATACGACTAAAAAGGAAAAAGCAAAACTACTCGGAAAGAAAGCTCTAGAAGAAACTGGCTATTTAGCTAGAAAATATGGATTAAAAGCCACCGAAATAGGTAAAAAATCAGCCTTAATGGCAGGTACTATTGGGAAGGCTACGGTCTTAGATGCTCTTTCAGGTGGAGGAACAAAAAATATCCAAGGAGCTTTACTTTCTGAAAAAGGTCTTTTGGGTCAAACTCATGGATACGCAGAAGGAAGAATGGAAGAAGGTCTAGACTCTGGAGCTGAATTTTTAGGTAGAGGAATAGGTTATTCTGCCGGGGCAGGAACTGATGCTATATACGATAGAAGATTGAGAGGTTTAGAAACTAGAGCTAACGATGTAAATAATGCAGGATTAAAGCTGTCCGGATATTATCAAAAATCAGAATTATCTAATGAGAATATGTTATTAGCAGAAGAGTCTTTAGATAGAGTTTTGGAAGGAAGAGGAACGACCGAAGACTACAGTCAATTGACATCATTTAGAAATAATTATGATATGTCGGATAGGCTTAGTTCTAGATACGATGAGGCAATGTCTTCAAGTGATAGATTTAAGGAATTCTATGAAAAAGACCAAGAAAGACAGTTTAATTTCTTTAAGGAGTTTAGTGATAAATTAGAAAAACAGCAAGAAAATGGTAATGAGCTAAACTTAAGTTCTAGAGATATAGCTAGAATTAATAGAGAGCTTAGTTCTAACGATTATAATCCTGATATTTTAAATTCTAATGCATTAGCTCAAGTAAGAGGAGAGATTTCAAAAAGAAGAGCTGAAATTAATGAGAAAGTATTTGATAGAATTAGAGAGACTGCGGATAATCAAGAAGCAAATAGGCTATCAAATAAAATGATGGTGTATGATAATGATAGTATGGTTGGAATGGATTCTAGATCGACAAGAAATAGAGAGGCTGTAGAGTTTGCTACCGGCTTAGATTTATCTAGCTTAAGAGAGACAAATGAGGATAGAATTAATACCGTAAGAGAGCAGCTTTCATTGTCAAGAGAAGAGAATCTTAAAACTATGGATAAAATAGATCCGAAATATAGAAATAATATAACTATGTACTCTGATGTAAACGATAAAGTTGCATACAAAATGGACTCTAATGTTCAAAATGCAAAAGATCTAGCTTATCATGAAGAAATTCTTGATTCTGTAAATAATGAAATAAATAGTTACAGATCAGAGATGAGAGACATAAAAGAGAAGCAGTCTTTAGATCAGGAATTAACAGCCGAAGAAATGCAAGTACTAAATGATTACAATAAGTTACAGTCTGAATTGAATGAAGTGAAATCAGAGATTAGAGATGTTAAAGCTCAAAATATGAATAAAGTTAAAGTTTTAGATCCAGATAAAGGCAGAAAGGTATTAAAGAATATTAGTGATTTAAGCCTGGAAGAAGCAAAAATGGCCCTAAAACCTTTAGAAAATGTAGATTTAAGCTCAATGACAGCAGAAAATGTACAAACAGAAGAAGACAGAGAACTTTACAATATGAAGACAACAAAAGAAAATTTACAAGACCATATAGAAAAGTTAGGGAAAAAGTAAAATAAATTCTAAATAGGCACCTAAAAGTGTCTATTTTTTTTACAATAAATACTTGAAATATGGTATTATATATTTATAATTATAATAATATAGAGGTATTTATGTCTAAAATTAAAAATTTAAGTGAAGCAAGCATACAAGTAAGGAATTTCTCAAATTTAGAAATAAAAGGGAAAATTCTAGGTATTCTTATAGAAAAATATGGAATAGCCGAAGCTGATGTAGACCCTGAACACTTAAAAATGTTATCTCAAATCGTGGATAGAGAGCTAGAAGCTAAAAAAGATACCGAAGATTATAATATGGATCTCGTTTCAAATATAGTTGATTCTTCAATCGATGCTTTAATGCAAGCAGGATTAGATACTATTAAGAATGGGGATGTTATAAATTTAGATAAAAAATTAAAAAACAATTTCCTAAATGAAGATAGCATAAAAGACTTAGAGGAAGCCTCTAAAAATGGTTCTTATAGGCAGTTTCCTTTTAATCGTTTTCTAGAGAAAGAAATTAGAGCAAAATATTTATTGAAAACAGAAAAAGATGATACATTTGAAAAATTAATGGAAGAATTAGATGAGCATATGCCTAAATTCTTTATGATTAATGAACTAGAGGGATCTTGGGATGACCTAAAAAAGATCATCTATAGAGCCGAAAATCGTATAAAAAATAATTTTTACTACTTTATTGGGCCAAGAAAACTACTAGGAGAAGACGCTTCAGAGGAAGAATTAAATAAATACGATATCCCCCAAGACCTAAGAGAGTATGTGGAAAAACGAAATGACGATCATGATTTACTTGCGATGAAGGACATGGTTAATATAGCAAAAGGCGGAGAAGTGAACTCTTTATCTATAGGGTTCGGTTTTTTCAATAAATATATGATGGAAATGGAGCAAGTGGGGTTTACAGGTTTAGTTTTCAAGGTAGTTAAAAACAGACTACACTCTGTAATGCTTAGTCGAGTAATTGATGATTGGAATATTTATAATATGGGAGAGAAGCATCTTCACCATGAGCATATGGATGAAGAAAATAGATATCCTTATATGTTTTTGCCGTACACCCCAGCGAAAGCAATAATTAACGCAATGAACTTTCATAGAGTGGAGAATATTAAGGGGATAATTAGCTTTAGAGATCATATGGTCGATAAAGAAGTAGATTTTCACTATCTAGAAAAAGACAATAAAAAACTGACGATAAAAAATGTATTAAATCCTTTTTATGATAAAGGTGCTAAATTCTTTATCGTAATGGATGGAGGTGTAGGAGCGCCTATTCAGAATAAGATCTACGAGTATGAGGACTTTGCTTTTAATGATGGAGTTGTTAGAGCAGGAGAAACATACCTTTTTGAATGGGAAAATGAAGATCTATTGATGACTAGATTGTACTTTTCTCCATATGATTATAAAGAATTACATGTTTTACATCAACATGGATCTGTAGTGTTTGGAGCTAATGATCAAAGTCTTCAATCATGTGTTTATGAAGATTTATTTAATAACTATTTCGCGGATAATGGAAGATTGCATCTTATAGGAACGTGGAAAGATAGAAATGGTCATTTAGACCAAGCATTGAATGACTCTATCACTATGGCAAGACTTCATAAATTTCCAAAATTCCAAAAAAGCATGATTCTATTTGAGGAATTTAAAAAAGAATTGCGGAAAGTAGTTTCCGGTCAATATGGAACAAACAAAGCTGAAGTTATTACTTGGTGTTTTGATTATCTTACTAATGTAAAGAAAGATGGATTTCTTATTGAATGTGGAAGGTCAGGTCTTTACTGGTCTCAATATTACGCTCCTTTATCAAGAAGATGGTTATTAAAAAAATACCTAGACGGTTCTAGTGGAATAACAAAGAAAATGCAAGAGGACACTCATTATAGAAATTTAGCAATTAAAAATGAATTTGATAATGTTTTAAAGTCTTCGGAGTATGATAGAAAATTTAATCAAATAGAGCGCTTAATGAAGAAAAAAGGTGTAAGTTTCGAAGAAGCACAAAAAGAGCTTTTTGGAAAGGATATAACCGAATCTGATGAGGATATGAAGCGAACTATTGATTTTTTAAAAAATAGAAAAAAGAAGTAATTAGTTTTTGGAGGTAATTAATAATGTTGAAATTTTTATTGAAACCTATCATTGGGATAGGTATCTTTTCATGTCTTGTAGCAGTATTACCCGAAGTAAAAAAGATTCCCCAATTGAGCTGGCTTGCAAGCCTCGATCCCATGTTTTATATGGCATTTTCTTTTGGTCTAGCTGCTTTTGCAAACACAGTATTTAAGGCGATATTTAAAGTCTTAAAAAACTTCTTTTTCGGGGCTGTAATAGTGTCGGTTTCATCTCTAGTACTATCTTTATTAGGGGTAAACACAAGCCATCTAGCAGATTATAAGCTTTTAGCTGCTATTTTTATAGGAATAATGTTCATGCTTCCTAAAAATACCTTAAGGTTTTTATTAAAGCCTGTTTATAAAATTTACACTTATTTTAAGTTTAAATTATTTTACCTAAAATATAAAGGAAAAGACCTATTTAAAACTATAGAAGAGGTTGATGACTTTGGTAAGGTTAATGGAAAAACAGTTAATAACTCCAGCTATATAAAAGGTCAACTATTTGAGAATTATATCAGGGATCTTTACAGGGCCCAAGGATATGAAGCTTATACGACTGCAGATTTGAGAGAATCCGGACAACTTCCAAAAGGAGTTCAAGGGACTGCAGGTTCAGGAGAGCAGGGAGTTGATGTGGTTTATTTTTATAAAAATCAAAAAGGTGACAAAAAGAAAGTAATAGTTCAGTGTAAACATTACAGTCATAAAGTTTCTAATAGTGCAATTCAAGAGATTCATACAGCAAGAAATTTATACAATGCAGATAAATGTAAAGTTATAACAAACAATAAATTTACAGAACCAGCTAAGACTTTAGCTAAATCCTGTCATGTTGAGTTGATCGACAGAGAGGGTCTTCAAGAGTTTATTTTAAAAGCAGTATCTTAAAGGAGTTTTATATATGAAGTTTTTAAGTTTAATTTTAGTAACATTTCTCTCAATTAATTTAAGTGCGAATGAGTACAGTAACTTTATTGTGCATACAATTCACTTAAAGAAAAAAGTAGAGACGGGAAAATCAGGATTCTTAGAATTCGAAATTGAAAATACATCTAAAAAGAAAGACTTAACTTTTATTCTTAGTTTATATCCCTTGTCGACGACAGAAACTGGTAGCTTAAACTTCAACAAGATGAAGAAAAGAGAAAAAGAGTCAAGAGACTTTACACAATTTGTAAAAGAAAAAGATTATGAGTTTACAATAAAGAAAGGTCAGAAAATTAAAAAGAAAGTAGCATATCAAATTCCTAAAGAAGCAGATGGCAGTTTTTACTTTCTTTATAGGGTACTTCCAAAAGTTAGCCTAACTAAAAATGGAGTTCAGATGATCCAAAGAAAGGTTGTTGAATCTACAGGGAAAATTGATACAAATAAAATTGTTTTTAATGAAGAATTTGACGTTACAGTTAAAAATAAGGCTAATTTCTCAAAACTAAGCGTAGAGTTTAGAAATACTGGAAATACTCATTTACTTCAGACTAAAGCTGAAATCATATTAGTCAAAGAAGGAAAGGTATTGTTTAAAGAAGAGGCTATTGTTTCAGGAAATCACACGGTATATCCTGGAAATAAAGTTTATTACAATCTGAAAACCAAAAATAAATTAAAAGGCAAATATAATTTAATTTTATCTGTAAGTAGCACTAACGGATATTTTAAGAATTTAACTAAAGAAATAGAGGTAAAAGATTAATAAATATCTTATTTTTTTCTTATTATTTACATTAAATTCCTTTTCTTTTCAAATAAAAGAAAGGGAATTATTGATTGTGTCTAGAGATAAGAAAATCATAAGTCTTGATGGAGTATTTTCCCATACAGTAAAAGGTAAGGACATAATATATTATATAAAAAATGATGAAATGCATGTCAAAGCGATAAGACCATCTAGTTCAGGGAATAATATATTGATTGTAAAAAAAGATGAAGTAATTCAATATAAAGTTGTTATTATTCCATCCTATAGTATTGAAAAAGAAAAAGAAGAAAAAGAGCAAGATCTTTATGGAAATATTGGTTTTTCTTATATCGATAACCAAAATGAAAGCTATGGTAGATACCATTGGTATCTAAATATTCCCTATGACAATAAAAATTCCTTTTACACAGAAGGAAGTCGGGAGAACAGAGAAAATAGAGTAGATCGAAACTTTGTAATGTATACCCATAAAAACTATTCCATATTTAAAGGTGAGAATACAAATAAACTTAGAAGTATATTACTTAATACTAACAGGCAAGAATATGAGGGCTTTAGCTATAAGGATGAAAAAACCAATGCAACGATAGGTCAAACAATATACGAAGAGGACCTAAAAGATAAAAAGGCAGAATACTTAGATATAAAGCGAGAAGAAGGGAAAAAGATATATGAGTTTAATTACAGAAACTCTAGAGAAGATTATTTTGACCATTATAGATTTCAATATATTCAAAAAGATATATTGAAAAATTATGATATTAGAACTTCAATAGATTATACTCTAAAAGAAAATGTTCAAAAAGGTAGTTATTTATTAAATTTAAATTACTTCAATCCTAATGATGTTTTCTTTAAATATGCCAGCTATAATTATAGCGTAGTCCCTAACGGTCAGCAAAGCTCAAATTATGAAGACGATTTGGTAAGAGAAAATATCAATCTGGCAGCGTACTTTAATACAAAAAAGCCTGTAGGTAAAAATAGCTTTTTTACATATAGTCTTAGACCAAGGGTAGGATACTCTCTATATGGATTTGATAGAGCTAGATCTTTTGGTTTTAACAATTCACTCGCTTATAGTAATAAATTTTTTAATTATACATTAAGCTATAATAAAAATGGCCAATTACTTGAGAATTCCAGCATTATTAAGGATGTATTCAGAAATCAAATCGAAACAAGATTGAAAAATCAATCTTTTGTTGGGTTCGAAGTTGAAAATGAGTTGAATAATAGTGGGGACAAAAACCTCTCGAACCAATTATATTATAAAAATACTGATTCTAATTTAAATTATAGATTTGGAATAGGAAGTTATTTATATTCAACCCCTAACAATAATTTTCAAGGAACTCAAGTTGAAACTGAGTTATCTTTTTCATATAAAAGGTTTAGATTCTTTAATTCAGTTGAAATAAGATCCGGAGACAATAACTATAAATCAAATAAATTAAGAACAAGGCTCTCATACCAAAACAAAAGGCATTCATTTTCTTTTGTAAATGATTATGAAATTGTAAAGAATAATAATGTATCCTTAGAGCAATCTAATAATTATTTAACATATAATTACAAATTTAATGAAAAATTCAATATAAAAAAATACGTAGAGAATCGAGAGATCGTTATTTATACATTTAAAGATAAGAATTTTAATGGAATAATGGATGAGGATGAAGAGCCTATCGGTTATCCAGTATATTATCAGGATTCAATTGTAGAAGATAATTCTTTAAATTATTTAGATTACGGAGTTTATAGTTTTAAGCTAGGGGAAAAGGAAAATCTATATCCTTTAAATGAGCAAGATATACAATTTTCAATCTCGATAACTGAGGATTCTAAATATAAAGTAAAATATATACCAATTGTGGAAGCAGAAAATATAAGCTATAAAGTCCATAATTTCTCGGGAGATATTACTACAGAAATATATTTAGATCTTATTTGTTCAGGAAAAGCCGTTAAAACATACGGGATTTATAGTTATACAGTTAATATACTGAAGCCAAAAGATATGGAGTGCGACATAGAGATAAACAAAAAATTGTCAAAAAGTGGAACTAAAATTAGTGAAATAAAAGACAATACGCTTTATTTCAAAAAAGAGCTTGTATTGACAGGCTATTTTTATAAAGATAAAAATAAAAATAACCGATTTAATGAAGGAGAAGGGATCTCTGTAGAGTTTTCTATTGGTAATAAAAAGTATAGATCTGATAATGAAGGGGAATTTTATATCATATTAGACAAATTAACCAATAAAATAAAGGTTAAAAATAAAAATTGCGAAATTAGAAATATAGAAAGTTCTATTAAATTAAATCAAGAAATATTCATTAAATGTAAGTAATTTCAGCACTTTACATTAAATAAATAAAAATAAAAAAAATAATAATAATTGATCTATTTAATTAGTAACGATAATTAAAATAATCATTTAAGGAGGAAAAATGAAAAAATCAATGATTGTTATTTTAGCCGCTTTGGGTTTAAGCTTGTCTGCGGTAGCTGGTCAAGTAAGTGATATGGACCCGGATGATGGTTCTACAGCAGTAAACACTGAGAGATCAGTAAACCTTACATTGTCTGTAGAAGCTGCGAAAACTATGGATTTGTATGCTGAGTCAGCAGCTTTTGCTAATGCTGTAGGTGATGCAATGGATGATAGTGTAACTATTACTCCAAATGGTTGTGCAGATTTCAGCCTTCCAGGATGGACTAACTGTACACCTCAAGCTCAAGAAACTGACGGTACAACTTCTTTCACTGTTGAAACTGAAGTTAAAGTTGCAGTTATCTTAACTGGTAGCTCTTCTGCAAATGCAGACATTAGATTAGAGCATAACGTAATCGAAGATGCTGCTAACGTAACTGGTAATATGGGACTTGCTGCTGCTCTTTCTGATGACAAAGGCGGAGCTTCTAGTGATGGTGTTGGTGTTGCAACAGACGGTGCTATTGCTGATTTACATATGGGTACACCTGATCTAGATCCACAAGTGGCTATTGACGAAACTAAGACAAATGCTGAAACTCTTACTCTAACTGCTAAAATCCCTTTTAGTGGTCCGGAAGCATCACACAGTGGTTTAACTTACACTACTGATATCATTGCTACTTATGACGAGTAAGATTTAATTACTTAAAAAAAGTAAAGGAGCTTCGGCTCCTTTTTTTTTGTTTAAAATTTGATTTACTTTTTGTTTTAACTCTTTATGGTTCTTTTTTGTTAAAAACATTGACCAATTCATTCTTTTACTTATTTCTTGCAGATTAGCCCCATATCTCTTATCATTAGCTAAAAGAATAAACAATTTAGCTAAATTTGAAGCTTTTTTGCCCTTTAATCCTCTTTCTCTATTAATTAGTTTGTCTTCTTCTCTTAGTGATTTGAAAATTGTATTTACAAGGTCTTTATATTCAACATCGTCAAAATGGTCTTTAGCGATAATAGACTCCATTTTATTAGTAGACCAATCGTCATTATCGATATAGCTATCAAGATAAACCATTCCGTTAAATTGTCTTTTCTGGGTATTCTTCTGAGTATCGTAAGTTTTTCTAATATTAGTTCTAAATGCGGTTATCATATAGCCTTCGGCCATTCCAAGAGTAGAAAGATTCATACTTTTCTTTGATTTTATTTTTAGGGCCGCATCTTTTCCTAAATTATTTTTAACAGCATTAATTGTTTTTAATATAGTGTATAGTAACTCTGATTCCACACACTCTTGATTAAATATTGAAGAATAATGCTTATTATTAGAGAATTTTTTCACTGTTCGCTCTACTAATTTTTTTCTTTTTGCGAGAAAAAATAAATTCTCTGCTAGCTCATTATCTGATAAATTCTTTGTTGATAGTTTTTGGTAATTCTCTTGTAACATGACATCTCCTTATTAGTGTACAGAATTTTAACAATCTAATAAGGAAATGTCAAATGTTTTGACAATTATTTGTCTATTTTTTTAACATTTTTAATGTTTCTAGGGATAAAAACATAGGAAGTGTGTCAATTTGAGTCAAATCTTCGGCAATTGGGAAATGTTTTTCATAATGTTTTACAAAACGATCAGGAAATTTAGAGTGATAAAACTTTAAACAGTCTTTAAATAGCTCTTTTCCAAAATCAGTATGCTTTTCGTATTCAAAAACATCGAAGTCTTCAAGTAATGAATCTGGATGTTTAAAGTCCTGAAAGTCTTTATCTTTAGGCACTTTATCTATAATATTATCCATTTCTAGACCCCAAGGGTCAACATTATATCTATTACCTAAATATTTTCTAAGGTTAGATGTTTTATTTAATCTATTATTTTCTATTAGATAGTCTCCAGTAGGTAATAATTTAACAAGAACCTTTTTTCCTGCAATTGAAAGCTTATAGGTTTTTTCTTCCGGAACACTATAGACAACAGTATTCCAGGAAGGATTTCCTTTTGCAAAATTAAGATCTTCAGCTCTTTTCAATAATAAAGATAGATTCTTTTTTTCTAAAAGCTTTTTAATTTTTTTATAAGATAATGCTTTGTCAGAAGAGCCATCAATCTTGTTAAAAATCTCAGTGATTTTATCATTTGAAACTATTCTTCGCCCAGATAATTTTTCTAAAGAAGGGGAATTAGTCGCCTCTGGAAGATTAAGATCTTTAATTCTTTTATGATGCAATAGGACATCATAATTCATAATTTTAGCTTTATTTCCAACTTGAGCAATTATTTTTCTTTTTTCCACAGAATTTTCAATAATAAAAACATCTAAAGTATTTAGGCCTTTTTTTGAATTTATTAGAACCTTGTAAGAGTTGCCTACTTTTAAAGACTCTGGATTATGATTTAATTGAAAAATATTATCGATACCTTTAATATTTTTAAATGCTAATTCATATATTTTCTTAATTGTTGGAATCATGATTTTTACATCATCAATGGCTTTATGGGGAATAAGGTCTCCAAGAGTCCCTAGGGCTTCGGCTACGTCTTCTAGTTTAGATGAAGGGTAGCTTTTACCCCAAGGAAATTCTCTCATTTTTGTCGTTATCACTTTTTCTGCTACTAGTTTTCTGCAGATGAATAAAGGATCTAGCTCAATCGTATTAAAGTAATCATAAAAATTTACATTACAATTCTTAAACATTGATTTAAGCATTGGTAAATCAAAAGGAATATTATAGCTAATGAAAAATGGCTTACTGTCAAAGTTTTGATCAATAAACTGACAAATTTTTTGACAAGCTTCAAATTCTGTTATAGATTTTCCTTTATACTCAAAAGAGAAGGGATTGATATGGTTTATATATAGAGCTGTTAAGCTGGGTAAAACATTATACTTTAGCTTGATAAAAATCTGCAACTCTGCTAAAATATTGAATTCTTTGTCTGTTTTAACGCAAGCAAACTCTAGTATCTGATCTCTATTTTTATCTAATCCTGTAGTTTCAGTATCTAAGAAAATAAAATCCAAAATATACCCTCTTTAAGTTTATAAATATATTATAGCAAGAAAAATAGAAAAAAGCAAGGATAAGTATTGAATTCATTATTGTAAATTGCTATAATATAAAATATGGAAATTAGCTTTAATCAAAGATTTAAAAGAGTAAGATATAATCAAGTAATATTAGACGGTAATATTGCAGCAGAAGATTTATATTTAAACATAGATGGAAGAAATCTTCAAGTTTGCAAGAAAAACAAAAAAATATCTGAAAATATACTAAAAAAGATCAAAGACTCTAGTATTGAATATAATTATTTATATGTGAATAATTATGCTTTCAAGAATATACTGATGAACAATGTAAAAAAAATAAACGATTTCAACGAAGAAGGAATTTCTTTATCTGCAAAGGCAATTGACTATGTTTCAGAAATTTTTGATGATAGAGGGATTAAGGATGAAACAATAAAATTAGGGAAAGAATTACTTTTCCCTGTAATTTCAAAAGTTCTTAACCAAAAAAAATATAGAGATATTTTAAAATCAATTGAA
>CEPZ01073515.1_pt1 | contig 12520 bp, 12 predicted proteins | sample 530461 | NCBI WGS metagenome assembly CEPZ01 (sample SAMEA2620106, study PRJEB7988) | marine metagenome | isolation source: saline water (ENVO:00002010), including | reverse complement strand
GGGATCAGTAAGGAAGCGAGGAAGTGGGAATCCCGACAGTTCCTCCCTTTCCACCTCCCTCGACCTCCCGACTCTTCCGAGATCGCCGGGGCCCGGGTTCTACCGGAAGGGGCGCAGCGTAGTGGTGGTGGGCGCTCCAATGGGCCGGGACCACGGCAATGACCCGCCACTGAAACTCCATTCGTGGCGTGGAAAACCTCGCCCCGAGAGCTTCACAAGCCCGATGGTGCGCTGGGACAACATGCACTTCATGGGTGGGTATAGCTGGAGGCCGCATCATTGGGATGGGGCGACCTATGACGGCTACCGTACCGACGAAGCTATCGTAGATGCGGTAATCGCCGGGAAGAAACCCGCAGCGACAGTGGGGCGCATTTCGGGAGGCTATGGCGCTGATCCCCAGGCTGACATGCGTAAGGCCAAGGAACTACACGCCAAAGCAAAGGCGGCAGGCCTCTACGTTAGCCCCTTGCATACGACCCACCCCAAGCTGGGCCGCTGGTTGAGCTTCACCATCGCTCAGCCGGGAACGGTCGGGGACCACTTCGACCTGGACGCATGGGCAGATACCTGGGGCAAATACGGTTGGGACTTACGCCCACCTGTCTGGGACGTCTCCATCTATCCGCGATCTCGCGAGGCCTCCCTTTTCGAATTGGCGAACTGGGCAAAGGATATGAAACTCTCGGATCTCATCAATCGCTTCCATGTCAACGAGGATTCCATACCCGGACCGATTAGGGGGCTGCTCCTGGGCTATCCCATCTTTTCGACTGTGTCGGTGTGGAAATGAGCGAACGCCTCGCCATCGGTGCCGTTGCTCTCCTGGCGGCTGCTGGAGTTGTGCGGAGACGCGGGAGTTGGAATCCCGACAGTTTCTCTCGTATGAAAGCAGAAATTAGGGCGGGTCTTGGCACGCTATATTCCGACTACGTTCGGCGCCGGCAATCGGTCCAGTTCCGTATGACGGACGAGCGAGACTGGGAACATAGGTTCGAGTCCAATAGCCCCGAGGACTTGCTACGCCAGGTGCGAGAGTCGTGGGAGGGATGGATTGCTACCCACGCGCATCCACGGTCTCGATCGATTCACTCAACCTGGGCGCTGTCAGAACGCCTGCGCGAGATCAATGCGTGGCTCGAGGAGAGACTGAGTCGTCCAGGTATTTCAAGTGAGCTTGAGAGGTCGTGGAAGGCCCAGGCCGCTACTTGGCGATTTCGGGCAAAACAAGAACTCGGAGGATCTGATTCCTCTAAGCTGAAGCTCCATGTCTTCAGTCCGGATTCGGATCACTGGATCACTCCCATCGGATCCAGGCCCAGGGCGCCAACTCTTCCACGGGTCATCGATCTCGAGTTGGCACAAGCCTTGTGGGCCTCCTCCCTGCACATGCTCGACTACAATGCCGAGATCATGGCATTCGCGAGTGAGGTAGCGGACTTCGCGACCCGTAGAAAACCCAGTGAACCATTGAGGCTGGTAGACGACGATGATGGAGGCGAGCCATGAGCGAACGCCTTGCCATCGGTGCCGTTGCTCTCCTGGCGGCTGCTGGAGTTGTGCGGAGACGCGGAAGCTCCAACACCTCCCTCACCATCACGAACGCCGGCTGGCCCTGGCCGACCGACTACCCTCTCTACCACGCAACCACCGGGCTTCAGTCCATCCTTGGTGATCGGTTTCGGGTGCGTCGACAGGGGCTCTCCCATGCCACGGGTGGAGGGACCGATGAGGCGGTGAGTCTGACCGTGGATCCCCGCGTAGCTGACGCCATCCTGGTCGGCCTGGTGACACTTCGAAAGGGGGCCAGGAGAGCAATGACACTCGAGGACTTGTGGAAGGCCTTCGAGAAGGAGTGTCCCAAGGGCACAGCTTCACTCAAGGCATCCGAGGATGCGGAGCACACAATGGAGCGAGCTCGGATGCTCGATCGAGACTTGCTCCATGAGCGGAAGGGTCTTGGCGGCCGTCTTCCAGATGGCGCGATCCCCGTGGGTGAAGGTTGGATGGGCAGAGAGCATCGCTATTACTCCTCCTGGTGGCGTCCTCCGCGCACCCGGGAAGAGGTACGGAAGGTATCGGAGAGCCGAGATCACGCTTTTCACAATCTCTACAACGCACTCACCGCTTCTGGATCCCAGTTCGACGAGTGCTACTGGGCTTCCTTCTGGATGACCGACATGTTGGCACTCTCTCGGCTTGACCTCGACGACCTGGGGTTCATGGAAGTGCGTTCTGGGATTGACCGAGTGTGCCTCAATCCGATGGGCGCGGTGCAGCTCGATTATTTACCCCGGAGCGTGGCAAAGCAGTGGGAACGCTACATCTACGACCAGTCCATCTATTGTCACGATGGGCTTGATCGAACAGCTCGCGGTGGTCTCTTCACGGGATGGGGTTGGCCTACCAGCAAGATGATTGGGCCTTGGACACTCGTGGATGAAGGGAAGAGTACCAGGCAGACCACCATGGCGTATCTGGCGAGCATGTTCGAGCTCCGCGTGTACGATTCTTCCAAGATCACAATTGTTCAGAGTGAGACGGCCAGCGACAGGCTCCATTCCATCGGGATGAATGGGCGCGTGAGTTATCCTGACTTCAGCGAAATGCGACTCCCCGCGGGACGCATTTCTCCCGGAGCCTTGGTGCTTCAACGCGGAGGAGCACAATGAATGGAAACAAGCTCGCCTTTGGTGCCGTCGCTGCCCTGGCTGCCGTTGGGGCCGTGCGGAAGAGGGCCGGCTCCCGTTCCGAGGAATGGCTGAAGAAACGTGGCCCTTCGAACGATGACATGGCATCTCTCCTTGCTGAAATCCGTGCCAAAAACTCTTCGGCGGCCGACTGGTCTGGGTGGAGACACTCTGACGACGGTATTGCCATCCAGCTAGAGGCCGAGATTGACCAACCCTCCGTCGAGGATCTCTTCGTATCCGAAGAAGACGAGGAGTACCTCGACGACTCGGACATTGAAAATGATTTGCGCCGTAGACTCGAGGACGAAATTCAGCAGGGAGATTTTTGGGTAGACCGCTACTACGGGCGAAGCTCCGGGTTCGGACCTGACCGTCAGCCTGTGAGTCACTACGTCGGGGCGCCCGACAAGGTGGATATCGAATATCGGGGTTCCACCTGGAAGGTGAGTGTTGAGTTCACCAATGTCGGAGCCGATCTCATGTTCGACATTGAGGGCCTCTCTAAGGACCGACCAAGAAGAGACACCATCCGAAGCCTGGGAGGGGATTTCTTCGAGAACGAGCAGGACCGGATCACCGCGTGGAACGAAGGAAAGGCGTTTATACAAGCCTTGGAGGCCTTGGAGCGGAACCTCGAGGAAGCGGTCCAGAAGATTGCAGATGACCAGTTTGGGCCAGGGTATTGGGACTCCGAGATCGACGTTTACAAGGATAGAGAGGAGGAGGAGAGAGAGGAGGAGGAAGAGGGATGAAGGGTGACACCCTGGCCTTGGCTGCAGTTGGAACTCTCGCTCTCGTGGGGGCCGCGAGTAAGCGCGGGAGTCTTTCCCGGTTCCCAGGTCTGACCAAGCTCCGGGACTACCTCGGTGGCATCCATGGGCTCCTATACGGGGGAGAAGAGATCTCCTACGATCTGTTTCCGGATCCGGAAGACCCCGACACGCTCGCTGGCTTGGTAGAGTTGATTCGAAATGCAGACTACGAGCTCACGGGAAAGATCTCAAAGCACCTGGGTGCCTACGAGTCCGATGCTCGAGGAGTATTGGAAGGAAGGAACGAGGTTGTTCACCTGGCTGACGGAGGATGGTCCAGGCTCACGTTGAGCCTCCACCATCCACAACTGATGTGGATAGACCGCGGAGCTTCTACCGACCGGGTAGTGAAGGCCTGGGACGCATTTCAAGAGGGATTGAAGCGAGGGTCTGTAGCTCGCCGGGCCCGCGTGCTGGGCAACTACCGACTGCATCATATCGCCAACTTGAGGGGCACTTATTCCTCGGAAACGTGGGAGGGCCGACGAGCCAACGAGGAGGGGCACAAGCTGTGGGAAGATCCAATGCACGGCCGTGTAGACACGTACGACAAGTGGGTCCTGGTGGAGTTTCCCCTCTCCTTTATTGACTACGACGATTACGCCATTGAAGGCCAGTACGCGGTGGCACAAGATTTACTGTACCAGGGGATCGATCTGGACCCAGGTCTCGCTTTCTTCGACGAATACGACGCTCAAGGCCGGGTGTATGGCTCTACGTTGATAGAACTTTACTGGGGTGGCGAGAGAGCTGGTGCGGCTGACTACCGAGATGAAGAAACCTTCCAGGTGTTCATGCCCGAGGAGCACTGGCTGCGGTACCGAAACATGAACTCGATTCGCTCGTTGAAGGGGTCACCGGCCCGCAAATGGATCAGTACCGGTAGCGTGGTAGCCGGCGACGTCATTCGGTTTTCCGAGGCGGTTTTCGCTGGTTCTCACCGCAACCCTCGATACGTTGGAGACCGAGAGGTCATCGCCACGGTACTTCGAGAGTCCTATGGCGAGAAGACCGGTCAGCACACCTTCACCCTCGAGGTTTTGGAGTCCACTGGTGAACAGGCTCTCCAGGAAGGCAAACGGACGCGCCGAAAGGGACGCAACATCTACAAGAACGCTGTGCGTAGGATTCGATGGGAGCCCACCACAGCGGACCCAGACAGATCAGAAGCACTCCGAGAGACGGTGGCCGAGCAAAAGCACCAACGGGGAGGAGCTGTCCGAAAACGAAGGGCGAAAGAGCGGGGTTCCAAGGCCAAAGCGGTATGTGGAGATTGCTTCGAGGCGAACGGTCGGTACTTCATGGATCACGCGGTCCTCCGGGGCAACGACTCCAGTTTGCGCCTGGTGCATGGAGAGGTGGCCGGCCAGGGGAAGCTCTGGGGCACGCGCTTTGGACATGCTTGGGTAGAGGACGGTGATGACGTGGTCGACGTCTCGATGGGGAGAGACGTGCGGATGCCGCGGATCCTGTACTACGCCCTGGGTCACATCGACCAGATCGACAATCTCCACAAATACGACGTTCCCACCTTCCGAGAGCGAATCACTGAACATGAACACTGGGGTCCCTGGGATCTTCAGACGAGCTCGGGGTTGTAATGGCGCGTAAATTCGACTTGGACGCAGAACTACAACTTGAACTCCCGCTCGAGGGGTGCTCGGAATCCTTCGATCTGGACGCGTTCCTGGAAAGCGAGGTCGAGACAGCACCCTCTGGGCGCGGAGCAGCCTGGGGCCTGCGACCCACCAAGGGCGACCGGGAACTTGTGGAGGTTTACCACCGGACACTGGGTGAGAAACTGATGACCTTGAGTCATCCCTACACAGCGGAATTCGGCTTGGCGGCGGCGAACAAGCTCGGTGGGAACGCTGGGCGCCATGTTGACCACCCGAGTTGGACAGAGTGGTTGGATCAGTTCAAGAGAGAGATGAACAGGCTCTACTGGGCCGTTGAGTGCCAGGCTTGCGAACCGAGGCGGCCTGGAGGAGCTGTCGGAAAACCGTGCCTACGTCCTTCGGAACACCCCCTCTTCGGAGACCATTCTCACAAAGCTCGCGTAAACGCGATGGACGAGTGGCTCTTGGACCAGATTCCCGTGTGGCCGATGGACATGCACGAGTGGCTACGCCAGAGAGGGAAAGCGTGAACGGAGACAAGCTCGCGCTGGGAGTTGTAGCCGCGCTGGCCGCGGCTGGGTTTGCTTCTCGGAAAGGAAGTACCGCCACCATACTCACCTGGTCGGACGCGGGTCCGGCCACAATCGAATGGGCCCCCACCGAAGAGGGGACGTATTTCTGGCTACCTAACGACTACGACTACGGGGACGAGCCCGTGGAACAGGAGCAGGAATTCGGGATCCTTGGCTACCATCTCGGGGATGAGGATCAGTATGACCGTGGTGGCTACTACTTCAACGGAGTCCAGTGGGTTGCTGTAGAGGACTTCTTTGCTCCCCGCGATCCCATGGCGGTCGAGTACAGCTTCGTGCGAGCGAAGAAAGCTGCCGATGCCCATTACCTGGAGCGGCGAGGGATTCGCTCACTCACCAAGAAGAAAGGGAGCAGCGCTGATGCTCGTTACCCATCGAGCGCAAGAAGGGACAGGCGCACCAAGCTCTGGAGCCCAGACGAGGCCACGGAGGTAGCACGAGCGGTCAGTAGACGGTTGAAACGAACAAAAGTCTGGGGGGAGAATCAGCTTCGAAGGATAGGCGCTTTCCTCCTTGCGTCCGAGCAACGGATGAATGAAATCAACCTGGAACTGCTCTGGAAATACTTTGCTCCGGAGATGAGATTTTGGAAACGTGGAGGAACTCCGTCCCTTCGAGGGAAGCCCAAGTATGCCGACGCTCCAGATGGTGCCTGGGAGGGCAACTATGAGGATGTAATTCGCCGCGTGGGTGGCTTTGGTACCTGGGGTGATGATGGCGGATTTGGTCAAAGAGAACTGGTGTTGCGGTCTCTTGTTCATGCACGAGCCCAGGATGGCCTGGTCCAGGCCATGGACGCGGCCACGTTGGCCCGCTCAAGTCCCCATCCAGGTGCCCCCTCGCCGCAAGGCGCAGATTGGTTTGAGAAGACGTATTTTCGGGATCCGTTGGTGCAAGAGAAAAGCAGACTTCGTGAATCCCGCTCTACAGTGTTGAGTACCCAATATGATCTGCGTGCCTCCATAGGCCTGAATCCAAGGACGGGGGAAAGACGGTGAACGGAGACAAGCTCACGCTGGGAGTTGTGGCTGCGCTGGCGGCGGCTGGGCTTGCTTCTCGAAAGGGGAGTCGCTCGGATCTCCTGTCTTGGGAGGAATACGTGAATGCAGCAGGAATCCTGCGCGAACTTCGCGCCCTCCATCACCACGGCACTTACACTTGGACGGCAGATTCCTGGGTCGGTACCCTGGGGTCACTGGAACTCGTCGAAGGAGCGAACCGCTCATCCGAATTGGGCAGTCTCCATTACTATCCCGGAGGCCTCACCTATCGTTACGGCAGAGACCGAGAGGGCTTTACGGTTCCGGAGCTTCTTGAGGCAGGCATTGCTTCTGAAGACGCTAAAGCTCTTGCGTTTACCCACCACCTGGAGAGGCGCGGGATTCGTGGCCTGGTCAAGCCCAAAGACGGTTCAGGAAGTCGTGCGGTCTTGTCCAATTCCCAGATGAAAAGCGTTCCATCGGCACTTCACTGGGACATTTCCGACCGCTGGCCTTGGATCGTCTCGGCCAACTCCAACCATGGGGAGTATGTGTGGCAGCGAATCGAAGGACGATGGCACACAAAAGACCGGGGTGAGGGAACGCTGGGGTATATCTCCACGTCGCCCCCAGGGGCGCCAATGCCCAGGCAGTCCTATTACTGGGGTGACCGCAAAGGGCGCCCTGGGTGGTCTGACGCGCACTTCCCCTTCAGGGAGGGAGATAGGCCGACCCTCTCCTTCCCAGAGGCAGTGAAAGCTGCTGACGCTCACCACCTGCGACGAAAGGGCATTCGGAGGCTGAAAGGAAGCCCCACGATTCACCTCTACTACCATGGGACTACGAAGAAGGCGGCCGAGGAGATCCTGGCACATGGCTTTTCCCACGCCATAGAGAGGCGCAGAGACCCTGGAGACTTCGGCTGGGGCACTTACCTCACCCAGATGCGCGAGCGAGCTGAAAACCTGGGAGAAGCAGTTTTGGAGGTCCATGTAGATACCTCGAGCTTCGAGCACATCACCCATCCCTACTTCCGTGACCGCAATGATCTTGTGTGGCCCCAGACAGATGCCCAGCGGATCTTCTTTGATATGGTAATGGAACCAGGTGGGCGTCGAATGAAGACCGTCCACGGGCCCTTGGCGAGCCGCAGAGAAGTGGCGCTGGAGATCGCCCAGCTATTTAGGGAACAGGGAATTGGTGGTTTCACAACGGGACTGGAAGACGGAGAGACGGTAGTATTTGATCTCAGAGCAATCAAGAACATTCGGAGGATCCGATAATGGCCGTGAGTGGAGACAAACTGGCCCTGGGAACGGTGGCCTTGTTGGCCCTGGGTTCGACGGTGCGGAAACGTGGGAGCTACGCTCGTGGGAAGTACGGCCGCTTCACCCGAATGTCTCGCCGTGAAGTCCAGGAGTACCTGGAGAGCTGGGGATTCGCCGTCTACGACGATGAACCGTTGGACGATCTTCGCGAGACAGCCTGGGAGAATGAGAAGACCGAATCTGGTGAGACGCCCTCCATTCGTCAGTTGAGTGATGAGTACGAGCCTCCCGAAGTAGGGCTTGGACCCATGCAGACCTACCGGGGGTGGATTCCAGGAAAGGGTTTTGGTGGGGATGGATCTGAGAACAAGGACGAGCTCGAAGTGGTGCGCGTCCAACCCTTCCGGGCCGGATTTCGGGGCGCCGACATGATGAAGGCCATGGCTCGAGGGCGCGTCCACGATCCAAACAAGACGATTCGCGTGGAAGTGACCATCACCGGTCCCCCAGACAAACTCATGTCGGAGGAGGCTCGAATCCTCTCGTTACAGGCCGCTCGTCGCCATCTGTTCGCCACCTGGTCCCGGCGTGTAACGCACGTTTACAGAGATGCGATGGGACGCCAGGTGGTCCGATTCGACGTCCAATGAACGGCGACAAGCTCGCGCTGGGAGTCGTCGCTGCAATCGCTGCAGCTGGACTTGCTTCTCGAAGGGGGAGTCGATCTTCGCTTGAGGAGTTCTCTGATCGAGGGGCCTCTTTCGAATTTGCCTTCACTACTCACGGTACCTACATGTGGCTTCCGACGCGAGGCCCTTCGCAGCATGTGGAAAACCCCCCCGACTTTCCGCGAGCCAAAAGAGGTGACGTGGGCTTTGGGGAGCAACTGGGAATCCTGGGTTACACGCCTCACTGGAACGTTGAAGGACCGTTCCAGCAATCGCGTCTACAATTGCGGCTCCCGCAGCGGCGCCATCCCACGACTAACGAGTTCTATTGGAACGGAGCCAAGTGGTTGCCCATCCAGGACTTTTTGGTCAACGTCGAGTCGTTGGTGGAGAAGACTCCGTTGGTAAAAGTCTACAGCATTACCGAGGCCGAAAAGGTAGCCAATGCTCACCACCTAAAACGGCGCGGTATTCGTTCCCTTCGGAAAGGAAGTAGCGCATCGCCCCAAACCCACGCGATGAAACTCCCCGCCTGGACGTTGCGCTTGGAGCGTGGAACGAAGGCTCTGGATGACGCGATTCGCAAGGGGGATCGCAGAGGCATGTTCGAGGGAGTGGAGGACACCTCCTTCTGGACTGGGCGGGTGGTATGCGATGCCTTTGGGTCGCGTGACGGAGCCACAGAGAAGGAGCTGGAGCAAGCTGCAAAAGCTATCCTCGAGGCCGAGAAGTCCATCTACCGGGCCCGCAAATCTCTCTTCAAGAAGGGGAGTCGTTCGATGCTCATGGAATGGGTGGTCCCCGAAGAACTTGACCAGGGGGAATACGAAGTCAATAGGATTCGGGAGTTCAAGGCCCACCACGGGGTATACGTTTGGGCTCCTGCAGTTACGCAGCGCTGGGGTAGACTTCGATATCTACCAGCAGCGGGAGGAACGAGAGACACCGTCTTTTTTACCCCCGAAGGATGGATGGTCGACACCGATGCCACCGTGTATCCGGGGGCACACTTCCAAAAACTTACGTTCGAAGAGGCCCAGAAGATTGCCTGGGACCACCATCTGAAACATCGAGGAATTCGTTCCCTTTTGAAGGGGAGTCGTTCGATCTTGGAGTGGGTGGAGTTTCCAGATTGGCCGCGCCCTCGCTATTGCGTCGGAGCCGAGGTCGAGGCCGAGGAGACTACCTTTTCCAGGTTCGGAGCCAAGTTCGGATCCAAGTTCGGAGCCAAGGCACATCACGGCCACTATGTATGGACTGAAATTCCTAAGAGTGACGGCTTGGGGCGATTGCTCTACCTTTTTGGTGGGGATGAAAAGATGGAGCTCCTTTCCAAGAAACTGTCTCTCGAAGAAGCCAAGGAAGTCTCGGATCAACATCACCTCCAGCGAAGAGGTGTCCGTGGTGGGAGCCGCTCGAAGCGGTTCTTCCAGGTCAACTCTCCAACCCAGGGCCTCAAGGTCATCAAGGACAAGGCCATCACGGACAACTGGAAGAAGTCCCTTCGAGTGCGTCGAAAGAACCCGGTTGCAGTCCTCTTGCCTTGTGCCGGCACCAAGCCCTTCCCCGAAGCTCCGAGCCACAAGCACGGCTACCTGGAGGCCCTGGACGGACTCGACGTGGATCTCTACGTGGTCAGTGAGCCCCTGGGAGTTGTTCCCTACGCTTGGAGCCGTACCTGGCCCAACGATTCCTACGACTTCCCGCCCAAACACCTGAAGGGAGAAGGCCGAGATCTACTCGTCGAACGGATCGGGGAGTGGCTCGACAAGGTGGGGACCAAGTACCAGACGGTCATCAGTGCGCTGCCCATTCACCACCGCAAGCTCGTGACGGCAGCCAACGACGGCGACCTCAAGATCGTGGATGCGAGTATGACGGCTTGTCGGAACGGCAGCTGTTCAGACCGGTCTTTCCGGGCCACCAGCGACGAATACAAGAAGTGGTTACGCCGAAAGGTCCAGTCTCACCGATAAAGAACGGGGAAGGTGAGTTCCTCTCCTGTAGCGGACACCCCGAACAAGGCGCCAGCATCGTTGCCTTCGTCGTCCTTGGACATAAAGACGATGCTTCCGTCGTCGAGCTCAAGCAACACGCTCCGGTGGTACCACCCGAGGTGCTCGGCTTCCTCGTTGTCCAAGTAGCGGGCGCGGACGATCTTGCGACCCACCAGGTGCTTTTTGGCGTAGTCCGTCCATCTCTTTTCCGTGGCATTGGTGGAGCCCCGCCGTCCGAGCGTACTCACTGCAGCGGCCAGACCTACCGTTCCCAATGTCAACCAGGTCCCGTTCATTTCCCCCCCTTCTTTTGGCTTGGGATCAACTGTTGCCTTTTCCGGGACGGCCCTGGAGTAGCTCGAAGACGCAGCACCTCTTCCATACTCAGGTCGATGGGTCGTACAAAGATTCCTTGGTCGTCCTGGACTACCTCGTAGGCGTACCCCTCTTCCCAGTCTCGCTCGTTGAGCTCCGCTGCAAGCCGATGGGCTGCCTCTGCACTTATGATGTAGGGGGTACGTCCAGCGGGAGCCCCGAAGCCCTTGGGTCTTCCACCGTAGCCAGGAGACCCCTTCTCTCCCTTCAGTGTGCGAATCGAAGTTGGCGCGTGCTCGTCGAGATCCTCGATCTCGATATCCACTTGGGGGGAGCGGTAGTCGTTCATGTCCCTCCACTCGGACTCGGGAAGCTCCCACGCGGTAGAAATCGCCTCCTCGTAAGCCCTGGCCTCGTCTCCTGTCGGAGAATGGAATTCAATATGCGCCTGGTGTCTGGGGGAGATTCCATGCCGGGTGGCTGTGGCCTCCCATTGAGCTTGGCTACCTTGAGGAAGTCCAATGACAATCACGTCGCTTTCTACTCCGTACTTGCTGCGCAGGTACTCGAGGTCATCACTGATTTCGGCTACTTCCGGTTTTCCACGGCCTAAGTCCATCCAGGCCCCGTAGCGGCCCAGGGTGTCCTTCACGTTGCCTTCCTCGTCGCGCAGCTCAAGAGTGCGGCCCAGGTCGGTGATGAAGACCTCTTGAGCCCAGGAGCCCCGGCGTTTCAGTGACGACAAGGCTGCTGCCAGCCCCACTGTTCCCAATGTCAACCAGGTTCCGTTCATTTTTCCCCTGCCTCCCATCGAGCCCGAGTGTTGGTTTGGTACACTCCCACCCAGCGGCCTCCTCGATCCCACACATGAAACCCCAGGAAACTCAAGCCTCTTGGAGAATTCCAAACTCCGTACCACACGAGCGGGGAGGGGTGGATGACGTGGGCGAATGGGATTCCCATGATCAGTTGAGGTCCATGCCAACTGCGTAGAACTCTCCAGGTCCGCGCTTGTCGACTTCGTAGACCATGGCTTCATCGAAGAACTTGTCCCCCATGCGCTGGGCTACAGTGGCCGCTTCTTCGTAGGTCTCGTAGGGTCCTCGCTCATCCCGATTTGAACCACCTCTCTTGAATCGCCTGGGCTTGTCCTTCAGATCTCGGATGGATGGGGTCTGGGTGGCGTGCTTGGCCGCGACGAGAGTCGGGTGACGGCTCAAGGGCATCCCGTGCTCCTGGGCTCCCTCTTGAGTGTAGAGAGCGTAGTTTCCCAGACCTCGCGCCAGGCCTCCGAGGCGCTCATGCATGATGACGAAGTCTCCCTTTTCCCAGATCTTCCCCACGCCGGGAATGTCGGTGAGCGACCAGTTGCGTTCCAGTGCACGCAGTAACTCTCGCCTTCTTCCTCGTGTGATCGCTTCCTTCTTTTTTCGCGGTGCCATGATGAGTCCTTTAGAACAGTCCAGAGAACGCCGCGGACACCCGGTCCCACCAGCTTGGAACCATCTGGGTGTCCTCGGGATTTTTGGTCACACGGTCGCGCACTCGCTGGAGCTCCTTGTCGGTAAGCAGTAG
>CEPZ01078608.1_pt1 | contig 12541 bp, 3 predicted proteins | sample 530461 | NCBI WGS metagenome assembly CEPZ01 (sample SAMEA2620106, study PRJEB7988) | marine metagenome | isolation source: saline water (ENVO:00002010), including | reverse complement strand
TAATTCAAACATAATAGCGAATGATCTTAAAATTGGCACATCAGAGTAAGGTCCGCATATGGCGTCATCTCCTGATAAGTCTTGAGCCCTAAACGTATAACTGTTATTTTGAGAGATAAAGCTATCGCCGTCAAAGGCGTCTATAGAAAGATAATATGTCAATCCGGACACAAAGCCATCATCTACTAATGACGGAGAGAATTCTATAGTCTTAGTGTCTCCAGGAAGGAATGTCTCTCCGATGCTTGGGAATGGAGCATTGCTTACAAACCAATTTTCTGGATTATTTCCGCTAAAGTATGATTTAAATAAATTTGTTCTGTTTTCATTTAGATAAAATTTAATCCTAAAATCATAGATCTGAATATCACCTAAATTTTGAAAATCAAATCGTATCTTATCTATAAAACTTACTCCGCATTGATTAACAAAAGTCCCTTCATCTCTTATTGTTGTATTGACAGACTCTTCTATTAAACTTATCTTGGAAAAATACTCTCTATCACATACAAATGGACTATCTGCCTTAGGAATAAACGAGACATATATTGTCTCCTCTGAAGCTACACTATAACCATCCCCAACGGGGAAGGAGTCTCCATTAATCTTAAACAACTCTGGATTATCAATAGTGTTGGACTCGAATAGCAAAGATGATAATTCAATATCAACATAAAAAGATACAGAAAAATTCAATGTCCTAGAAACGGTTTCTGTATTAATATAATTCCATTCTACGCTATTTGTATCAACCCCATACCCATATGGTCCATATTCAATAGGTGGGGATACTGCTTGATCTGCGACCTGAGGCGTTAGCAGTCTCACACCAACCCTAAGTCCACTTCCTAACTGCTGACTATCTGTTGTGAATAACCTATTCTCACCAATAATCTGATAATCATTAAACTCTGTAGAATTATTAGTGCTAATTCCAAATATAATATCTGCAGAAACTGGAATAAACTTATCAGAAGTCAATATGCCTCTTTTAATCCTACTTGGAAGAATGAAATTCGTAGTAAACAAGTGGGACGCCTCAGTCGCAAGAGACGTAATATTTATCTTATATAAAGATGGGGTAATATCTCTGGCATAAGATATAAGCACAGCCTTAACCTGCAAAAATTGTCCATTTAAGAATGAAAGATTAAAACCTTCGTCAGAATTATTAAGACTCAAATCAAAATCAGACTCCAGTAATTCATTTCTATTTACACCAACTCTTATATAAAACTTTATATCTGTATTTTCTGGAACGCTACTTTCCCAAGTAATTTTGTCCCAAGATACGTGATTGTTTGTAGCATTAAATACTTCTGTATAAAATACCCCAACCTCTCTAACTATGCGATCTGCAGAATAAAACCTAGAATCTCCATCGTGATCAAATATAATTTCTCCCATCTCATTGAGCTCTAAGATTCTATTGCTATTTGTAAATTGCCTTAATATATCAATATCTAAAGCAGAAACAAGATTATCATTGTATCCATCTCCGTCTTCGTCTGGACCTGAAAGTAACGAGGTTTCGTTGCCTGCTCTATCTATCATCTTAAGATAAACATATGCCGTTTCTATATTCTCGTTAATAACTTTTTGTATTTTATCTTCAGAAACAATCCATAAAGTATTATTAGAATCCATCATGAAATCCATTATTGGAGAAGTGGTCTGTATAACTGACGTCCAAGCGTTAACGAACTTAAAAAGATTGTTATCTACAGCGGCGTAAATTACTTCCTTTTCGTTTCCATCTCCATCTAATTCTAATATCGTTTTTATCCTGTTAATAGATGACGGAAGAGTGGTGAACGAAGTCACAAATGGAGAGTCTGTAGTAGAGCTTCTAACTATTTTACCCCCTGAACTAAATCCAGCATATACAATAACTCCTATATTTGATATAGATGATACTGTTGAAATTGAATCTATATGAACTATTTCAGACCCCCCTGATACAACATCTAATCTATAGATAATGCCAGAATCTCCAGTTGCAAGATATAAAAAGCGATCAAACGATGCTATAGCATTTACGCTTTGAGATAAATCATCTTTATATAAAGAAACAGCGTCTCCGTCATACCTATATACCGCACCAACTCCATGATCTTCATTTCCTGCCGCTAGATAAAGCAACTGATCATAAGGAGACCTAGTGAAGTCTTTAATATAATTTTGAGAGACACTGCCAACAAAAGAAAAATTTTCTGCATCATTAGTCTTGTATATTTTTCCTATTCCTCCAGGAGATCCAACTGCAATAATTAAATCGTTTTGGAATACGGTTAAAAATGAAATAGCTGCACCATCAATGTCTTCATCAAACAAATGTATTAACGAGATAGACCCATCATCGTTCTGTTTGTATAAAGATGCAGGATTACTTGCTGCAAAATATATACTTTTGACTTCAGATCCACTTGCTCTGAATTCCGCTACATATGACCCAACTTCTGAAGTAAATTCCTTAACCAAACTGCTTGGATTTATTACATCTCCTATCTCGTGATCTATATTGGACTTAAATGGCACAGGATCCAAAAGATCTTGCCCATTAGACGTGAAGTTATCAAAATTAGATACAATCATCTTATCTATTCCAGAAATAGAATCATAAGGGATGGGAACCCCATCAGGTCCAACTAAATTTTCAACTTGCAAGTTTAAAACTCTAGGACCAGCGACTCTATTAATTGTCAACTTAGCAACGGGGGGCTCTCTGTCAAGAACGATAGAATCAAAAGGTCTTTGCGTTATAACATCATCTATAAATATGCCATTCTTTGATCCATCTATCAACATTACTCTTCTGTTAGAATTCTGAAATCCAAGCTTTTTTGGTCTTCTAACTATAGTTCCTAAAGCCAATATCTCAGCATTATTAGGTGTAAAATCGTCTCTCACAGAAATGCCAGGCTGCAATTCTATTTCAACAAGATCTGTTGGTAAAATAGGAGAGTCAAAAAACAGCTGAGTACTAAATGGGTTGAAAAAATATCCATTACTTATCCTATGCCCGTTAATGAAAACATTAAAGAAATCTCTATATTCATATATGTCATCGTATCCCTCTATAGAAAAATTTTGTCTATAATTATTGGAGCTAAACTCGTCAACAAGGGCATAATCACTAGATTTAAACTGCGTTATTCCTATCTTTTTTGTGTTAAATTTTTCATCTAAATAACTTAACTGCACAACCTTAGATAATGAAGAAATCAATAAGGAATTATATTTTGTCCAAAAAGCATACTTATTTGCTATAAAATCTGTAGAATAGACCTCTTGAGTTCTTTCTTCATTTAAAGAAATCGGTGATATTTCAGAATTTCTTAAATTAATTCTATTTATTTGATCTCCTATCATTTCATATATAGCATTCTCACAACATATAAATCTATGGGACGAACTCTTAATCGACACAGACAGTACCCCTCCACCCCTTAAGCCATCTTCTTTTCCGTACAGTGCTACATCGTTATTGGTTAACTTCAAAAGACCATCCCTAAATGGAATCCAAACAACATTTAAATCATCAACCTCTATCCTTCCAGTAGAAAGTGAACGACCAGAAATGTTACTTACTAACTTCTTTACATCTTCTTCGACAACGACAATGACCTCCCCGCCGTCTCCGCTAGGAATTAAGGATGTATATTTTTCAATATTATAAACAATAAATATCGAATCCTCATATACTAAAATTAAATTATTATTCTTATCAAAAGATATCCTATCTGGAGTTACTGAATTCCCATCCTGATTAGCAACTGATGTTCCTGATAAATCTAATTGATGAAAATGAAAATGGTCAATACTCATATGTACTCCACCGCCAACAACAATAACGAACATAACATTGTTGTTGTCCACTACTAAGTTACTTAATCCTCCACTGACATCTGTAAATCCAACCTCATCGATCAGGTCACTAGATGTTAAAACGAAAAAAGAGTTTTTATTAAAATCGTAAAACTCAAGTCCACGATCAGATGTCACCCACATATCTCCAAAGTCATTAACTAAGTAAGAAGAAAATTCTCCATTTGAATTAGATGTTGACGAATTGATAAGTCTTATAGAAAATGGCTCAACATCGTACGATGTGCTATATCTTATATATTTAATATTCATTTTTCCAGATATTGAATCTGAGAAATCCCCTACCCTTATCTCTTTTCTAGCAAACATTCCAGACACTATCATGTCGTCTATTAAATATGGATCAACGCCGACCTGAACCTTGCTTTCCTTTTGAAGATCAGAGCTAATTGAAGCATAATACGTATTATCAAATATGTCTCTCTGAGAAAATCTATCTGTAAAGCTATGGACTATAGATGCAGAATAAACAATAGACATGTTTCCACTAAATTTCTTTGGTACGTTTGGACTTGATATTATTCTTGTGTCGTAAAAACCAATTGCATAATCAAATGCAGCAACAAAGTCTTCAGAATTTGAGCTTCTCCACTTCTTGTCAATTGCATTATAAGCAGAATAATGAAGTGTGGATTCTTGATTTAAGTTATCTTGAGATAGAGACAGGGAACTATATGGGTCTAAAATGCTCAAATCTTCTCTTTGAAAGACAACAAATATATTACCATTATCGTTACTTGTTGATATTTTTGGATAACGAGAACTTTTATTAGAAGATGTCAACTGAATAATATCAGAGATTCCGATTAGACTAGAAGATACTTTTCTCCAAAATATTTCATAATTCCCATTATTTATATCATGCCAAACAACATGTAAATTTCCATCAATGTCTGTCACTATACTAGGATAATCTGAGGATGTATTATTAATAGAATCTACTTGAAAATCAAATCCATCTGCAGCAGAGCTCTTCCACTCAGATGAGTTCCTATCTAACTTGGCTACTTTTATGTTACTACCACCAGTTGATAGCTCCTCTGACCACGTAACAAATACGAAGTTGTTGTTCGCTACTATATCTGGATGGAATGCTCCATTATCAGACAAAGAAATCTGTACGTCCTTTCCTCCAAAAGCACTAGAACTCCATTGCCCGCTTTCACCATCGCGATACGCATAAAATATATCATATTTGTCATACCTATTGTCCTGCCAAGCAACATGAGTGTTTCCGTCTTCATCTATCGCAACCTTAGGTAGCGATGAATTTTTTATCTCTGAAGCTATAATTATAGGATTAGACCATCCTTCATTGTTCTTCATTATGTATGCTATGTCAGAATAATCAGAACCGCTAGATTCAAGTATTACATGAAGATTGTTTTTATTATCTATCTCTATATTAGCATTGCTAAATCCAAAATTAGATTCTGCAACGGATACCGCTTCGGACCATTCGCTTTTTGAGAAATACGAATACCATAATCTTCCCCTTCCTCCCCTTGAGTCATCGTGCCATAAAACATGCTCTATACCCGTCTTGTCTATAGCAACACATGGAGATGACGCACTTGATTGCCTGTTTGCATCTATAGACATAGATGAAGATTGTATTAATGAGTATGATGATTCTCCTTCTTTTTTAGAAAACACCTTTAACTTGCCCATTTTGCCGGTGAACCTAAAATTAACCTTATTAGAAAAATCAAAAGGCACACTTTCATTGAAGTCTTTAAATATTATTTCATTATTTCTAAATTCTATAGTTTCTTTATACCTGCCATCATTCAAGTATATGCCGAATCCATCATCAGTTTCAGTAGATATTGACCTTCTAGAATCTTCTATCTTATTAACGACAATATCTAAATCGACTGTGTATCCAATTTCTGAATCAACATAATCAAACCAATTTGTCCCAGGTCTATTGTGAAAGAAGAAACATTTTCCTCCAGAAGTATAAGAGTATGGATCTGGATCGACTTCATCAGACAATATGATACTAGATTCTGTATAGAATCTCGCCGGATCAGATAGTGATGCAATTCTTTGCCATCCATCTGAATCAGTAAGAATTGATGTGCTCTTTTCGGAATGTCCATCAGATATCTTGATCTCGTACAGGTCACTAATCAGGAGTGAAGAATCCTCAACTATTGGTGTATTATTTATTTCAGATACAAGAGTTCCTATAGTCTTTCCTGACAAATTAATTATACTAAAATCTATCACCTCTGGAATCGTTTCATTTGTTTCATGAATTATAAATTCATCTCCAACTATTTTAAATTCATTTACCACTAGACTTTGATAGGTGTCTGTAGCAGATATTGAAAAAACACTATTTGCATAAAACTCTATATCTGGATTGATAACATCATCATACCTTCCTATGTTTTTGGAAGTTGTATCAATTATCAATCCTCCACTATCATAACCATAAGAAACAGACCCTGGAGTGCTAACTATCTTCCAGTAATCATTCTCTAGTTTTTCGTTTTGACTAAAGTAAGTATCAACGTCATATTCTGCTATGACATTTCCTGATATTACAGAAGCACCCTGACTGTGGTCAAATATTATTTTATTTCCAGATGGAGACTGCAAGATCTTATTAACAGAAATATCCATTTCATCTAAAGATTTAGCAGATGTCATTATGGCGTTTGCAGAAGGATCTATCTCAATAATTTTTCCAGAAGCATTAACGTCTTGAGGGTTTAAACTTGCAAAATATTTTCCATCCCTATAATCTAAAAAATCTATTGATTGACCAGACATATTAAGATGCTTTACGAAGCTCATGTTAGACAATTCTAATCTAGTTTCTTCAAAAATAGAATCTAAAAGATAGTTAAATTCTTTTATAGTTAAGTTAACTGGGAATATGTCGTTAGTACCTTCAGAACCAGAGAGAACACTAAGAGGCAAAATCCTTATGGACCTTTCTGATGTTGTTGAATTAACAGTAAATTCTGTATTAATAGTTCCGAATTTCATGGATTCACCATTTAAATATACAGAAATCTTATCGTTTCTAGCAGAAATTATAATTTCTGCAAAATCTTCCAGATAAACGTCCTCTGACAAAGGACCATCACTAGTCTCGTTTAAAACGATACTACCTGGGAATATACTAACAGAAAAGAATCTTGTTCCATCGTTTATTTGTATGTCATAATAACCGTCCTTTTCTAAATCTACAGAAGAAGATTTAATAACGAATCTCATTACCCACCCCTTGGAATTGTCAACATACGTCTTCCACAAGGATCCTTTCATTCTAAAATGAGCGTGTGAAAAATTCTGAAAATTCTCTTTATCATCACTAACCGCAACAGAAACGTAATAATCACCACCTTGCCTCAAGATTCCAGACGGTACTTTATAAAAAGAGTCAAAGCTGTCTACCACCTCTCCAATTAGATTGTCAGCTCCCCAATATGTTCCAATATTAATCTTGACATACTTCAGATCTCTTCCAAAAGGAGATATGGTATCCCAATCTATAAGTGGAGAATCTGTATTTATATTCAAATTATCATTTTTCCCCTCGACCGTTAAGTCTCTAACTCGAAAGCCAGAACTAATAATTGTAACTTCCTCTGTTTCTACGGGAGCACCAAAGGTTCCGTCATATACAGGGGTAATTATGCACTTTATTTTATCGCCAGGTTTTGTCTTGATTCTTGCTGATTGAAAGTTGCTAAAATCTTCGTATTCAACCCCATTGACATGCCAGATTATTTGATTTTCACTCCTGTTCCTTATAATGCTTCCAGATTCTGATCCGGTAATGCTATAATTAATAGTGAGTATATCGTTTTCTGTAGCACTTTCAGGAATGATCTTAACGTAATCAACTACTGGTATTTCCTGCTGTATATCCACAACAGGAAGAGAGAGTCTCTCGCCCACGTCAACCCCATCGTATGGGGTAATCTCTACGTTCCAAGACTGACCAACCCTAAGACTTGCGAGTGGAATAGTTGTAAAATCAGACAAATGAGATTGCAATTCTCCGTTTTTGTACCATAGAAGCCTAGCAGAAGACCCGCTTTTACTTAAAACATAATCAACGCTTAGATCTTCAGATAAAGATGGTGTCTCTGGTTTATAGTTTGCAGATGTAACAAATGGATAAGTGTTTATCCTAAAAGAGAATACTTCGTAATCGCTCTCTATAGATAAATTATCTTTTATTCTCAATTGACCATAATAAATTTTCCCACGACTTAGTGGCTGTGATGTGTCCAACTCAAAGTAATAAGCTGTATTGTCTTGAAAGTTTTGAGAAAAAAGATTTCCTACAAAATCACTACTTCCAAGCCCATTGATGCTAGTGCCTATATTTATCTCAGAATATTTTTGATAAACACCAGGAGACGAAGAGGCGGTCCAGTTAAAAACTATTCCCGAAGTAGACGTTACCACTGGAGAATCTAAGCTACCTACTGTGTTGTTGATTTTAAAATCAATTATTTGCATACTATTCTAACTCAATACCATATCCATCAATAGTTATTCCGTCACCGTTTTCAGTGCTAATATACGATTTATCAGAACTGTCATACTTGATTAATTTTAGATTATCTATTTCTTCTTTATTCGTAAAATTTCTTCTAGATAACCAAAGAGTAGATGACCCCCTGTAAATATCTCCATAACTGCTACCTAAATAAATTTCTGAAGAATTTCCAGCAATGCTTTTTAAATAATTTGTAGATATCTCTTGATACGGCAAAAATAATGTTTGCCTGTTCCTACTGAAAGACTCACTAGAACTAAAGACTTCTCCCACTCCTCTATTTATTATTTTTTTGATTAATACCTCATTGTCAAATGCATTATTGCATATAAACAGATCTTCAACAATTGCACTATTACCAATAACAGAGGATGTAACCCCAGGAGCTATTTCATTAATTGTAAAAACTATTCCAGAAGAAGATGATATAACAGACGGAACACTTCCTTGCCCATCTGGATCGGTAATTAATACGCCAGTCAAAATTCCATCAATATAAATTTTTACATACCCCTCAATCCCATTATAAACAATATAAAAATGATGATTCTTTGATATAGAATACCTATCAGACTCGTACCTATATATCTCAAATTGTCCAGACTGGTCGCTATATAGCTCTAAAATAATACTATTCGTATTGTCCTCATAGCATTTTTCGTAAATCAAAAATGAACTATTATTATTAATAACGAAACTTTGAGTAGAACTGGAAATACTCCAAGATGCCTTTCCGAATACTGGTATTTTAGTATTATAATAAATTTCTGAATCTGACTGATCATAAACTACTCCATAGTTGACAGACTTCATCCAAAAACTAAAAGTCATCTGAGATGACACGCCTAACATACCAGAATATGCCAACTTTGTATCTTTGTCCAACTTCAATGCTTTTACAAACCTTCCATCATCTAACGACCCTCCAGAGCCAGAGATGGGAACGAAAATCTCATTGTTAGCAACATTACGAATAGGCAAAGAATCAAAATTGCAGTATAAAACTGAGTTTCCCGAAAAAGAATCAAAAGATAAGTTAATTGGACTAAGAATCGTATTCATTTAAATCAAGCCACGCTATAAAGAAAGTCTAAAGACGGCATCTCATCAGAAACAGTAGATGTTTTTGCCAAAGATCTCTTTATCCACAAATAGACCACATCGCCCCCTAGCATACTATCTCCATGAGACCTGTTTAATCCGTCAAAAGTTAGAGTGTCTCTCCCATTCATTTCAATCACTTCGGAAAAAATACCACTATTCGTCAATCTTGGATCAATAGTTCCTGTATATGAAGTAGAGCTTGGAGCTGTATCAAAAATAACCGTATCTCCTACTGATATCTGATATGGTAAATCTTCATTTAAATAAAATCTTTCTAAATAAGGAGAATAACTAACAATGACTCTTTTTTGCCCGTCATTCTCTCCTCCTACAAAAGACACCACCTGACCAACAAACAACAAAATAGACAATGAAGAATCTGAAGACACATTTATGTAAGAGCTATCCACTGCTATAAGATCAAAATAATCAAAACTTCCACCACTTGCAACAGAAGTAAAAGATTCAACCATAGGAATCTCTACAAAAAAACTGAAATTTGATCTTTCTATATTAGTATTTTCTCTTGATGCAATGTTAATCTTACTTAATGGCATTTCTGTATTATTGACAACTGCGAAACATCTGAACTGATCTAAACCTCCTGTCTCGTTTTCTCCAAATGACGAGTTAAATACCCTATTGACATCTAAAAAATATACCATGTCATCGTTTAAGTGAAACTGATTTATTGTATCAAACTGAGACCTAGACTCAACATATATGTTATTCCCAGAATAAGAATCTATATTCATTATTTCAGAATTTACTTGAATGTATTTAACAGAAGATGTCTCTGAAGAAACTACATCATTCACACTTAAAGAAAGATCATATAAAGAAACTTTAGATGTAAGACTTGAACCTTCTATTACAGGAGATGCATTAATGTATTTTCCAAATGATCTTTGAGTGGTTAGCAATTCAGAAGATGGATCTATTGATGTTAAGTAAAAACTTAATTTATTAGAATCTGTAATGTATGGACTAGAATATTTAAAATAATTTTCATCTAAAGTCAAAGTATACCAATTGAACCCAACAATCCCAGTTGAACCAGATATTCCAGCAGCAATAACAGGACCTGAAATGCCCTCATCATCCATTTCAAGAAAATTAGCTGGAACATCGCTTGGACCCCTAAGGTTAACTGCTTCAAGAAAATTAGATGACATCAGAACACTATATACATCATTTAAACTTTTTAGATTTAATGATATGTCATATAGCGTTCTAGTTCTATATTGCCCATCATACCAGTCTCCAACACTTTCAGTAACGTTGACAGTCATTTTTCTATTGGAAGAATCTCCTGAAATAGATATAGATCCACCCACAGAATTGGGAATAATACCCTCAATAATTCTAACTTTTAATACTTGCACTTGTGCCATGTCTAATTTATTATGTTTGACTCCATATCTAACTTTGTTATCGAACTACCATTGTGAATATAAAAACTATTAATATTTTTTACCAATATATATATCTGAGATCCCACTCTTAGCATGTGACTTGGTGGACCCCCAACATTGCTATCGAGAATCAATGAACTACCATCAAATTTATATATATCTCCGTTCAAACAGCCAACATATAAGCTACTACCTAACTGCTTCATTGCTGTTATTTCTGATTCTGTATCAGACAAGCTATATACCGTCTCTATTTCAGTCCCATTGTATCTAAGAAGATTTAAATTTCTAGTTGAAGAAATACCTGAAAGATATATTACTTCTGAATATTTTGTAATCAAATTACACTCAATTGGAAGCGTTGCTAATTCAACATATGCTCCAGGTAACTCCCTTGGCATCTCAAATAAAGAATTTTTATCACCAGAAGTTATAAAATGAATGCTTCCAAAGTCTTCGCCACCTGATGGAGGAATAGATAAAAGATCAACGATTTCAGTAGCAGAATTCGTATCAAATAAAGATCTAAAATTTCTTCTTCCCTGTGGTGGCAAGAAAAGACCAGATTCTTCTTGTGGATCGCTCCTGTTGCCTCCAAAATCTTGAACAATAGCACTTAAAACCCCCCTGCCGTCTTCATCTTTTACATTAGTAATCATACTCTCTGAGTAAAACTGAGGAGAAGAAACTGACATTTCGTCATATGGAGCCTCAGAGCTAAGTTCAGAAAATTTAACTCCATGAATTCCGGTGGATTCGTCATACGTAAAAAGCTTAGCCCTCACCCTTGTTTCTGAAGTATAATCATCGCCATCGTTTATAATCATAAATCCTTCTGGTGGAAAAAAGTCCCTTATAAAATACCCCTCATTAAAAATAGAAATATTGTTTATCACTACTTCATTTGATCTTCTTCCATAATCGTCTGAAGAAAAAACTACCAATTCATAATCATCTGAATTGGGCAAATCAGACACGTCCCAATTAATTGGTCCAGTACCGATAGCGACCCTTTCCTTTATTGAGACTAGAGGTATACTCTTTTTAATAGACCTATAATATATAAATATTCTATCTCTATTGCTGCTACTGTCAATAACATCTTGGTAGTCTAATATAATAGGAATCGTATTGCTATATCTCATATTCCTAGCAGGACTAATAACTGACGGACTTCTCAGAACAGATTTGAAAATACTAAAATTTGCAGCAGATTTAAATAATATTGTTCTTTTTCCACTAGAGTCTACTGTTCTAATGGCAACTCTACAATTATCGCTTCTAAACCTATCTCCAAAATTCCATATAAATTTTTCTGCCGTATAGGGAACTCTAGCTATTCTAGACCATGACGTCTTTTGGTCATCAATATAATTATCAGTAAAAAATATTTCTATCTCCTTTGATCCTGATATGTCAAACGATGATATATATGGTCTTTGCCAAGATATCTCCATTTGACGACCAAGTATTTTTTCATTACCATTTGGAAATATAATTGAAATTTGATTTAAATCTAACATAACTATTGACTACGGGGTTACGCCCCTCCAGCCCCTCCAGCACCTCCAGCACCTCCAGCCCCTCCAGCACCTCCAGCACC
>CEPZ01082578.1_pt1 | contig 12545 bp, 17 predicted proteins | sample 530461 | NCBI WGS metagenome assembly CEPZ01 (sample SAMEA2620106, study PRJEB7988) | marine metagenome | isolation source: saline water (ENVO:00002010), including | reverse complement strand
TGGATATTGATGAAGATTTGGATATTGATGAAGATTTGGATATTGATCCTATTGCACATAATAACCTAAATGATAACGAGGATTTAAATCAAGATAAGAAAAATTTAAAAAATATTCCTCTAGTAGCTGGTAAAAATAAAGGAGGTTTTACTAATAATTTGGCAGGAGGATTTGTAAATATTATTAATTCATTTAAAAATCGTTTTCATAAGGCCTTTAAGCTTTTATTTGGAGCAGGAGGCATAAAAAAAGTAGGTGCTTGCAGTTCTAGATCAGATTGTATTGCTGGAGGATTTGTAGATCCTGCACCTTATTGTGATGCTAATTTTAGGGTAATGCCGAGAGTTTTTTGCTTTAATCGGGGAATGAAGACTGCTTATTGTGGGATACATAATGCAGGGATGAATAGGAGGGAATGTAATCCTGGTTTTTTTTGTAATGAAATAGATATTGATAATAACGGGATAATTGATAATGTTGTTTGTTCAAAGGGAGTTAATTGTAATGATAATGGTATTTGTGAATATGGAGAGGATATGGAAAAATGTGTGGATTGTAATCCTTTTGATCCAAAACCTCCCAAACCTCCAGGAATTCCTGATCCTGGACCGCCATTTTTGCCTGCTCCTGGGCCTGGCCCTGGACCTGCCCCTCCCGATTTTTCATGCAAGGTGTCTAAGGATTGCAGTTTGCCACCTACAGAAGATGAAGTTTCTTGCGAGGATAGGGATGGAGATGGAGTTGATGACGAATTAGTTAGAAAGAGGGCTTGCTGTTTGGGGGTGCGTCCAAATAAACAATGTAATGTTTGTGATAGGGTTAGTAATTGTAGATATGGTTGTGGATGGAGAGAAGATATGAATCCTCCAAAGATTTTTTGTTGTCCAAAAAATGATCCTTGTAATGAGCCTGGGTGTGATGGAGATGGCATATGTGAGGATGGAGAGATTCCTGGAATTTGTCCTGATTGTCCAACATGCAATCATGATGGGGTTTGTGATGTAGGTAGGGGAGAAAACGCACACAATTGTATCCCTGATTGCATAATTGGGCCAATTGAATGTTGCACTAATGAGGATTGTGGGCCAAAAACTTATGAATGTGAGGGAAACACAGCTATTTGGAGATTTCCTCAATGCAAAAAAATGTGCACACCTGATTCCAAATGTAAGGAAGGTTATATCAAATCAAATTGTAGTAACTTAGATAAGGTTTGTGAGATTGGGTCTGATGGAAAATCTAGATGTGTAGGTTCTGGAAATAGTCCTTCAATTATGCTTTCAAATTAGATAAAAAATAATTGTGGGAATTATCAAACTGCCCATGAGGTGCATTCTTTTGATATTTTTTGAGATTGTGAAAATTCCTAGAGAAGTAGAGGTTAGAAATATTAAAATGGTTATTAATTTTCCTTCCAGTGTGGGATCTGAGAATATTAATACTATGAAGATAATTATTAGGAGGATTATTGCAGATAATTTATTATAAGATATTTTATGGATGTTTTTTGCAATTATTTTTGAGATGTTTATTGTTAAAATGAAGGATAATAGGCCAGAGATTATTATTACTAGGAGGATTATTGTTAGGTTGTTTAAGGTTAGTTCAGGAATTATTTGTGAAATGGTTGCAGCAGCTCCAGTCCTTGTTTTATTTATTGAATAGAGCGCTATGAATGATAGGCCCATTACTATTGTGTTAATGGCCCCCAAGAGGAATAAAAATTCTCTTTGATCTTTTATATTTAAGAAAGATCTTCCAATTAATGCTGCTTGAGATGCACCAAGTCCTGGAAGAAATGCTGTGAAAGGAGATGCAATTATTGATGCTAATGAGGCCCTAGATATTGAATCCTTAGATAATTTAATATTTCTTAGAGGAGTTATTCTTTGTTCAGGAATTTTTGTTTTTTGTTTTATTGCAATTATTAAATTACTAGATCCAAATAATCCGGTTAGTAGTGGAAGCAATGGTTCTTTTATGTTGATATTTAATGTGGCTATTCCTAGAAATCCTGCTATTAGGAAAATGAATAATGCCCATAATTTTTTGTTTTTTTCGGAACCAATAAGGAATAATGAAATTGTAATTAATATGAAAGGCATTATTTTCTGGATAGATGGATAAAATTTGGGTAGTAGGAAAAGGAAGATTGGTGTGAATAGTAGGATTATTAATAGAGCTGTTAAACTTCCATATAGTGTGAATATTATTGCATAATAACCTCTGCCCCTTAGTAAAAGTTTGTGTCCTGGTAAAATGGATAGAAAAGAATCTTCATCTGGTGCCCCTAAGAAAATGCTTGGAATAAAATCCATGAAGGTATGTGTTATGGCCATAGATGTTATGAAAATAATTAAGACTATTGGAGAGGTTATTGATAAAATAAATGTTGAAACACTAAGTGTTATGATTGCTACTAAATTTATGTGGATTCCAGGGGTTAGGCCTGTCATGGTGCCGGCAAATAATCCTAACATAATTGCGATTATTTCTATTAACATTGTGGAAATTTATGTCTATTTTTATAGATTAGAAAAGCTTATATATTAGATTTTGTTTGCCGAATTATGGATTCAGATAATTTTTCTAATGATCTAAATCAAGATTCTTCTTTAACGAAAATTTTTAGTAGTGATGAAAAAATTGAATTTTATAATAGGGCCTTGGAAGAGATTAAGGAAAGAGTTAATGAGATTGATAGTTTAGTTTCTAAGATGGCTACGGTTGCCTCTGTTTTGAGAACTCATTTGCCATATTATTTTTGGTGCGGATTTTATTTTGCAGAGGAAGATGAAATGGTTATTGGACCTTATCAGGGATCTACTGCTTGCGCCAATATTGGTTATCAGGGAGTTTGTGGAACTGCTGCAAAAAAGAAAGAGAGCATTATTGTTCCTAATGTTCATGAGTTTCCAGGACATATTGTCTGCGATGAGAGATCTAATTCTGAGATTGTTGTTCCATTAATTGGAGAGAATGATATGGTTATTGCAGTGTTAGATATAGATTCTACAAGGTTAAAAGCATTTGATGATGTTGATAAGGATTTTTTAGAAAAAGAATTGATGCCTATTCTATTGAATAGTCATTAGATCGAAGATGGTAGAGTTGGATTCAGAGGATTATTATTTTAATGGTGAGGGGTTAATGGTTTTTACTGATAAGTATTTAAAAAAAAGAGGTTATTGTTGCGAAAGTAGTTGTAAGCATTGCCCTTATGGGTTTAATGATTAGTTGTTCTGAGGGGCAGATATATTTTTAAATGAAGATTATTAGAATTTAATGTATTGTAGGTGATTTAAATGGAAAATGGATCCAAGAATAAGAAAATTAGCACAGCAAACGGTAAGATATTCCTTAGAAGTAAAACCTGGGACAAATGTCATAATTAGTGGTGGAGAGGAAGCTAAGGAATTTATTTTAGAATTATATAAGGAAGTTATTTTGCAAGGAGCGCATCCTATTGTCAATGTGGGGTTGGATGGTATGAATGATTTTTTCTATAAATATGCTAATAAACAACAATTAGAGAAATTTCCAGATTTGCAAATGCATCAGATTAAGAATAGTCAATATTATATTGGAATTAATACTAGTGGAAATACTAGGGAATTGAGTAATGCAGATCCCAAGAAAATTATGATAAGGAAAAAGGTTACTAGGCCTATTGGAGATCATGTAGTCAATTCTGCAGATAAGGAAGAGGGTTGGATGAAGAGGGTTACTATTGGTTTTCCATGCATGGCTTTGGCCCAAGAAGCCGGAATGAGTTTAAATGATTATGAAAATTTTGTTTTTAATGCCTGTTTGATTGATTGGAAGAAATTTGGCAAGAGAATGGATAAATTGACTAGTGTTTTTGAAAAAGGTAATGAAGTTCATTTGATTGGAGATGGGGTGGATTTGAAGTTTTCTATTAGGGGAAAGAATTGTGTTTCAGATAAGGGAGAAGAGAATATGCCCGGAGGGGAAGTATTTATGGCTCCAGTAAGAGAGAGCATGAATGGAACAATAAGTTTTGATTATCCTAGGGTTGTTAATGGGAATTTAATAAGTGGTGTAAAATTAAGATTTGAAAAGGGAAAGGTTGTGGAATATAGTGCTGAACAGGGAGAGGAATTTTTAAATGAACTTCTTAATACTGATGAAAATGCTAAATATGTTGGCGAGTTTGGAGTTGGATGTAATCCTGGGATAAAACAATATACTAATGATTTATTGTTTGATGAGAAGTTGGATTGCACGATTCATTTGGCTTTAGGAATGGCGTATAAGCAGAATGGTGGTGGAAATGATAGTGCTATCCATGTAGATATTGTTAAAGATATGAAGAAGGCCAAGATGATTTTGGATGGAAAAGTTATCCAAGAGAATGGTAAGTGGAATGTATAGGGAATTTTAGTATAAAATTCTTTAATGTGAGAGATATTTATTCAAAACCTGCTATGGTTTCTGTTCTGATTTGCAATTTATTTTTGTATTTTTCTAATCTTCCTTGGATTTGAATTTTTTGATTTCTAGTTAAGTTTATTTTTTGATCTAATAAAATATCTATTGAGAAAGAGTTTTGAGTTATTGTTATTATTTGGAATTCTTTGTGATTTTGTATTTTAGTTATGGTTCCTGATGTTGATAGTTTTTTGTTTAGATGATTTAGGGTGACGTCTTTTATTTTTATTTGGGGATAAGGTAATATGTTTGTTAGTATTAGTAGGATTATTATTCCTAGTAGTGAAATTGATAGGGTTATTTTTGTTATTGATGGCATTATAGTTTGTGTAGAAAGATTTATTAAAGATTTTATGTTTTCTTGATAATGAATAAGTTTGAGTTGGCTATTAGAAATACTGCTGAGATAATTGGTGAAGAAGATCTGAAAAAATTGCTGAAAAGTAAGAAAAAACCCTGTGTTTATATTGGAACTGCTCCAACTGGAAGGCCTCATGTAGGTTATCTTATTTGGTTATTAAAATTATCTGATTTGTTGAAGGCAGGATTTTATGTGAAGGTTTTGATTGCAGATTTGCATGCCCTATTGGATGGAACTCCTTACGAGGTTTTAGAGAATCGGTATAAATATTATTCTGCTATCATTCCTGAAGTAATTAAGGCCCTGGGAGGGAATCCTGAGAATATGGAATTTATCAAAGGTAGTGATTTTGAATTAAAGGGAGATTATATGAAAGATTTGTTAAGGATGGCTACTAATGTTTCTGTAAGAGATAGCATGAAGGCGGCTAGCGATGTGGTTAAATTGGGAGATAATCCTAAGTTAGCAGGCCTAATTTATCCTTTGATGCAAGCATTAGATGAAGAATATTTGAAGGCAGATATGCAATTAGGGGGAAATGATCAAAGGAAGATTTTTGTTTTGGCTAGAGAGCAACATCTTAAATTAGGATATAAGCCAAGAATTGAGATGATGACCCCTATTTTAAGGGGATTGGCAGGTAAGAAGATGAGTGCGAGTGACCCCAATACTAAAATTGATTTTTTGGATGACGAAGAAACCGTTAAAAAGAAGATTAATAAGGCAGATTGCTTGGAGGGCGATTTAGATAATGGTGTAATGGAGTTTATGAAATATATAGTGATGGTTATTAAGAGTGATAATAAAGAGAAATTTAGGGTTGAAAGGCCTGAGAAGTTTGGAGGTAATGTCGAGTATGGTAATTATGGGGAATTGGAAAAGGATTTTGTGGCTAAGAAATTGCATCCAATGGATTTGAAGATTGCTTTGTCAAAAGAAATAAACCTGGTTCTTGGAAGAATTGATAAGAAGAAGATGGAAAGATTAGCTAAAATCGCATATAAATAATTATTCTGTAAAAAATTCAACTACGTCCCTATCCTTTACAATATGCTTTAATCCCACTTTTTGTCCTGTGAATTTACTAGAAGGCCCGGTTATTTTTGCATATTTTACCTTTTTACTATATCCATGAAGCACTTTTTCCGCTACATCTTTTAATGTGGATTTTGGGTTTAGGACTACTGGAACGCTATCTTGTTTGGTTCCTGGTTGTCTTGTGTAAACTCTTATTACATTGAAAGATTCTAGGATTTTTTCTTTTAATTCATCTATTCCCTCATCAGTTTTCGTTGAAACTAATGTGAAGTTATGTTTCTTTGTTTTAAGTGTAGCAGTTATTTTTCTTTTGTTTTCATCATCTTGTTGATCTATTTTATTAAAAATAATTATAATCTTTGCCTTTTTATTTAGATTTTTTATTGAATCCTGTATTGTTTTAATTTCGTGTATTTTTTCTACTACAATTAGTATGGTATCTGCCGAATTTAATAGGCTTTTGTCAAAATTTTCGCTTGCAATTGGAGGCATGTCAATTATTTGGATGGTGCATCCCTGAAAATTTAATGTTCCTTGTAATGGTTCATTGGTTGTGAATCCATAACTTGCTATTTTTGGGGCTGCGTTTGTAATAGCCTTTAATATTGATGATTTTCCTGAATTTGTAAGTCCTAAGAGGATTGCTTGCATATCTCCTTTTTTTATTCCCTTTTTACCTGATTTTTTTGCTTTTCTAGCAGATTCGGCCTTTAATTTTTTGTATCGTGTTCTAATGTTTTTTCTTAAGTTTTCAGCCCCCTTATGGGCAGGCATATGCCTCATCATTTCTTCTAAGGCTAAGATTCTTTCTTCATCGGTGCTGGCTGCATGAAATTTTGATTCTGCTTCTATGTATTCTGGATGTGCATTGATTGGCATAGGTTTATTAATGAATTGCATTTTAAAAATTTATTGAGTTTATTAGAATATGGATAAAAATTTTTTTAATAGGGAAGCAGACGTTGTTGCAAGAGATTTATTGGGGAGAGTTATTGTTAGGAATATTGAGGGTAAGGAATTGAAGGCTAAAATAGTTGAAACAGAGGCTTATTTTGATGAAAATGATCCGGCTAGTAGGGCCTGTCAGAATGGAGATTTACGAGAAACTATGATGATGGAGCCTGGAACTATTCTGGTTTATGGTGTGCATAATAATTGGTTGATTAATTTTGTTACAGGAAATATTGGTAAGGCTAGCGCTGTTTTAATAAGAGCTATTGAACCTTTGAATTTTGAGGGTAAAGGAAATGGGCCAGGATTATTAACAAAAAGCTTAGAAATAGATAAAATATATCATAAGAAGAATGTTTTAGATAATGGAAAAATTAAGATTGAATCTTATGGAGATAATTTGTTTGAGATTTCTAAAAGCTTTAGGATAGGGGTTACCAAAGATTTAGAAACTCCTATGAGGTTCTATATTCAGGATAATAAATTTGTTAGTAGGAAATAGATGGTAAAGAAACTTGGAATATTATTTAGTGGAGGGAAGGATAGTATGTATGCAGCTTGGTTGGCTAAGAAAGAAGGATATAAAATTAGTTGTTTAATAAGCATTGTTAGTGAAAATGAGGAAAGTTATATGTTCCATACCCCTTCAATCAGAAGGGTAGAAGAACAGGCAAAATCTATGGGCATTCCCCTGATTATTGTTAAGACTAAAGGTAAGAAAGAAAAGGAATTAATTGATTTAGAGAAATCTATTAAATTGGCTATAAAAGATTATGATATTGAAGGAGTGATTAGTGGTGCTGTTGAGAGTGTTTATCAGGCTTCAAGAATTGAAAAAATATGTAATAAGTTAAAAATTGCATGTTTTAATCCATTATGGCAAAAGAATCAATTAGAATTATTGGAAGATTTGATTAAAAATAAATTTGAAGTGATTGTTGTAGGGGTTTTTGCCTACCCTTTTGATGAAAAATGGTTAGGAAGAAAGATAGATACGAAATTTATTAATGAAATTAAGAAATTACAAGAGAAATATAAGATAAATGTTGCGGGAGAGGGAGGAGAATTTGAAAGTTTTGTTTTAAATTGCAGTTTATTTAAGAAAAGACTTAAAATTAAGGATAAAAAAATTAAAGGTAGTAAAAATAGTTGGAGGATGGATATTAAATTAGAATGAAAAATATATTATTGATTGATATTTGTAATGAAAAATTAGGATTTTATGAATTTGTAAAACCTATTAAAGATATTTTAATAAAAAATAATTTTAAAGTGATTATTAAGCATTATACTAAATTAAGAAAAAGAGATTTAGAAAAAATTAGTAAGGTAATTATTTGTGGGACTGCCCTTTATGACGATAAATTTATTGAGAATATTGATAAATTTAGATGGTTAATTGATTTGGATAGGCCTGTTCTGGGTATTTGTGGAGGGATGCAGATAGTTGGGATGGTTTTTGGTGGAAAGTTATGTAGGGGAACTGAAATTGGGTATTATAATGAGAAATTTGATAATAATTTTTTGGGATTAACTGGAAATCAGGAAGTTTATCATTTGCATAATAATTATGTGGACTTTTCTAATCTAGATTTTGAAATTTTTGCAGGTAATAAAATTGTTCAGAGTGTTAAACACAAAGAAAAAGAGATTTATGGGGTTTTATTTCATCCAGAGGTTAGGCAGAAAGATATGATTTTGAATTTTTGTAATTTGAAGTAATTTTTATAATGTAAAAATTCAAAGAATCTTTAAGACAAAAAGGTTTAATAAAAGAACTTGTTTAGTTATGGGATGGTAAAAGGTGCTGAATTTTCTAGAAAGGTTTTAGATAATGGATTAACAGTTATTCATGAAAGGAGAAAAATTCCCGTGGTTGCTACGGCTAGTAGTGTAAGGTATGGGGCGCAATATGAGTCTGAAGATATTAAGGGAATTAGCCATTTTATAGAACATTTAGTGTTTAAGGGCACTAAGAAAAGGAGGGTTGATGAGATTCCAAGGGAGGTTGAAAGTAAGGGAGGTATATTGAATGCATTTACTGGAGAAGAGATTACTTGTTTTTGGAATAAGATGCCTAGTAAGCATTTTGAGTTGAGCGTAGATATTGGGAGAGATTTAGTAACTAATCCTTTGTTTCAGAAAACTCCTTTAGAAAGGGAAAGAAAGGTGATCTTGGAAGAAATTAAGATGTATCATGATAATCCTAGCACCTTTGTCTTAGAAAAAATAAAGGAAATGTTGTATGAAGGGCCTTTTAATATGTCCATTGCAGGTACTGCTAAGACTGTTAATGGATTGTCAAGAAAAAAGGTTATTGATCTTTATAGTGATATTTATGCAAGTAATAACATGATTTTTAGTGTTGTTGGAGATGTTAGTTGGGATAATGTTTTGAATGAGGCCAGGAAGTTTTCTAATAGTAAGAGGGAGATTAGAAATGTTGATATTGTTTTAAGAAACGGCGAAGAAATTCATAAAAGAAAGGGTATTGACCAGGCTCATGAGGTTATTGGTTTTCATATGCCTAAGCTTAATGATAAGAATAGGTATGCTGCAGAGGTTTTTGATGGTATTCTGGGAGGGGGCATGAGCAGTAGGTTATTTCAGGAAGTTAGAGAGAAGAGGGGATTATGTTATGCTGTTAAGAGTAATTTAGAACAATCTAAAGATTATTCTTATGAAATTATTTATGTGGGAACCACAAAAGATAAAATTCAAGAAGTTAAGAAAATAGTTTTGAAAGAAGTTAAAATGCTGAAAGATTTGAAGTTAAGTGATTTGAATGAGGCTAAAGAGAGATTAATTGGTTTAAGGGAGATTAGTAAAGAAAGATCTGATAGTACTATGTTTGATTTGTTACAGGAAGAATTAGGGGGAAATGCTAATAAATATTATGAATATGAGGAAAATATTGCCAAGGTTAAATTAAAAGATGTTCAAGAATTAAGCAAGTTGAAAGGCAATAGTTTTGTTGCACTAGTGCCTGCTTAAATAATTTTAAAAATAAAAAATAAACTAGTTTATTTGAAAACTTTTACTAATAGCCAAAGTCCTGATAGTCCAATTAACCAATAAATAATGTTTCCTATCATTGATTCTGGACCTAAAACTTTCTCTATCAAGTTCCAATCAAAGCTAAATAATGCCCAATTAATTGCTCCGACTGCAGCAAGAATTGTAGCTGTTTTTTCTAATCCTGTCATTTTTTACCTCCTTTTTCCTTTTTTGATTATATGATAAGTAGGGGATGCTCTTTTATATAGCTTTTGGTCAAGGGAATTTTTAAATAGAGGATTTGTTTAGATTAAGAATGCAATTAGTTAGAGTTAAATTAATAGAAGAAGGAAATGAAGGTTGTGAGTTGGCCCCTGTGGAGATAATGAAAGAACTTAGAAATATTAAAAAGATTAATGTAGATAAATTGAATCTTGAAGAGATTCATGTTGATTTGAATAATTTTGATGAGGCAAATCATTTAATTTTTGAGAATTCTAAGGAGTTATTTGAAATGAATGATAGGTGTTTTTTTATTGGAGGAGATAATAGTATCAATTATTCATTAATTAAGGGGTTTGATAAGGTTGTTAATGGGTTGTTGGTAGTTTTTGATGCACATACAAATTGTGATGAAAATGGATGGATTAGAAGGCTAATTGAAGGAGGATTTAATGGAAGAAGAGTAATTTTAATTGGTTGTAGAAATATTGGTGATAATGAGCTTAAATTTATCAAAGAAGAAGAGATTAATTTGATTAGAATGGATGTTTTAAATGAGGATTTGGAGGGTGTTTGTGATATGGTGATGGGGCGAGTAAAAGATAGTAAGGGATTCTATGTTAACTTTAGTTTAAATTGTATTGATCCAGGCTTTGCGCCAGGGGTTTGTTGTTTAGAAAGTGGGGGAATTAGTGCTAATGATTCTTTATATTTTGTTAAAAGATTAAAATTATTGCAAAATTTTAGGGGATTGGGTGTTGTAAATTTAAATCCAAGTAAAGATTTTAATAGGATGAGTATTAATTTAGGTGCAAGATTGTTAGGAAGTGCAATTTTGTAAGGTAATGGGCTATTTTTAGAAGATTTTTTTATTTTTATTAGAGTTTTTTCAGCTTTATCCTCGAGGATAGGCCTATTTTGAGTGTAGTGCAATTTTAATTTATCTATTCTTGATGATTTTTTCTATTTTTTTTTTAATGAATTTTTTTCAAAACTTTTCTTAAATTTTTTTAAAGAAAGGTTTATTAAGACAAATATTTTTCAATTTGTTAGATGGTTTTGATAAAAAATTTTTTAAGGGGCGGTTTAGACTTTGAAAATAAATTGGTTTTTACTTTTAATTACCATTTTTTTCAGAAAGGATTTATTATAAAGCTTTAAATAGGTAAATCTATAGTATACTATATAGTGTAAGATATGGTATACCATAGTTTGAGTGAGGAGATAGTAGGGATCCTTAAAAAAGAAGGTGCTTGTAGTAGGGAGGAGCTTGCTAGTAAGCTTGCAGAAAAACCTAATCGGGCTATTTTAATGGGTTATTTGAGGTGTTTGGTTGATCTAGGTGTTATTTGTAGTAAGGATGTAGGCCGGGCTAAATTATATTCTCTTAAGGGAGGTATAAAATGATTAATCTAAAATTAAATGTAAAAATTAAGGTTATTCTTTTAATATTGATGTTTCTTTTACTTTATTCTAGTCTTGGCCAGAGTGTTGATGAGGTGATTATTCATAAAAATAGTATTTCTTATTCAAGATTTCATTCTTTTACAGGGTTAGTAGTTTCTGCAACTGATAGCTTGGATGAATCTGTAGTTGAAAGTTTTGATAACGAATTGGATTTGGAAATAAAAGAGCCCTTGAATGATGGTGAAACTGGAAATGGTAATGAAAGAATGGACTTTAAAATTGATGGAGGATTAAGATTGTATTTTGATTTGTTGAATTATAGTGAATTTGTCGAAACTAGTGGGGAGGTTTTGATTGAAGAGGGGATGGTTGAAGAATCTGAAATTATTGATTTAAATGAAAATGGGAGCAATTTTAAAGAAAATGAAGAAATACTTGAAGAAACCACAAATAATGAAACTGATTCTGCGGAAGAGGTAGTTTTTAACTCAGATGATGTAAATGAAATGAATTCTTTGGAAAATAAAGGCGAATCAGTTAGAAAAGGTATAACTGGAAATATTGTTAAATTTTTTAAGGGTATTACTGGGAATGTGGTTGAGGGAGATATAGAATTAAATTTTGAGGAAGTGGATGTTAACAAAGTTAGAGAAAATATTGGAAATTTAGATGAGGGGTTAATTGAATTTATTGAAGATGAGGCTGTTTTGAGTTTAGATAAACAAGAATTCAATGTAGAGGTTGATGAAATTGCTGCTAAGGAGAGTAATGTTGATTATAAATGGGGTTATAATGTTGAGTTAAAAGATTTGAATTTTATGGCTAAGATTGATGTTACCTCTGGTAAAAATATTGTGCAGTATGATGAAAGCAGTTTGCTTATTGATGGAAATTTATTAAGTTTTAAGGATTTGGTGGATTCTGGCTATAATGTTCGGTTTGAAACTCCTTTGTTAGCTATAGAGGGTAATAATTTGTCTGATTTGGAAGTGAATTTGGAAGAAAATAGTACTTTAGATATTGAAATAAGTAATTTTACCTCCCCTAATATTGCTAAGGATAATGAAAGTGAAGTAGAAGAAGTAGAAGAAGTAGAAGAAGTAGAAGAAGTAGAAGA
>CEPZ01084817.1_pt1 | contig 12559 bp, 21 predicted proteins | sample 530461 | NCBI WGS metagenome assembly CEPZ01 (sample SAMEA2620106, study PRJEB7988) | marine metagenome | isolation source: saline water (ENVO:00002010), including | reverse complement strand
CCCGGTACAGAACTTCGCCACCGGGGAGATCATCCCGATTGCCGTGACCCATCTATGGCACAGGAGCCGGGTTAACGATCCATCTATAGTACTTTTCAACACGGTACACGACTCGGCTATCGCGCACTTCCCCCCGGAGAGTGGTGCTATGTTCCGAGAACTATCTACCCAGACATTCACGCTGGACGTGTACGAGTACTTGGAAGGGCTGTATCACATTGAATTCAACGTCCCGCTCGGCGTGGGTATCACGATAGGTACCCGTTGGGCAAGTAAGGACTCGCAGGAAGTTGAGCTAAACGTCGAACGCGACGGTACCTTCTGGTACAAAGGGCAGGGTTGACAACGACCCTAATTCGTGGTAACCTATTAACACTAACTCGGAGAACCAAATTATGTCAGACATATTTGAGGGGCTTGTAGCGGTTAAGATGCCGTCGAAATTCGATGACAGCATCCGCATCAAGCTGGAAGATGGGGAGTGGTACTCTGCTTCTCAGAGCACTGCGGACTCTATCCGCAAGGGGGCGACGGTCAAGATCAGGGTGGAGCGGCGCGGTAAGAACGTGGTCATTACCAAGGTCAAGGAATTGTCTCCCCCCGCCGAAGGTGGCTCCAATGCCAGCGGTGGTAGCCGTGGGGGTTACCAGAAGCGGGGCGGAGGCTTCAAGCCGGACCCGGAGCGCGAGAACGGTATCCGGTACCAGTCCTCTCGTAAGGACGCCATCGCGGTACTGACGCTCATGCAGGACGCAGGTATCCTGAAGCTCGGCAGCAAGGCTGCGGAGAAAGAGGGGCTGCTCATGGCTACTCTGGACCGTATCACTGCCGGTTTCTACGCCGATATCGGTGAGTTGGGCGCGGTGAAGCGCTACAACGACGAAGCCGACGAGTCGGACGAGTTCGACCCGGAGAACGAGGAAGATACCGGTACCGATGAGGACTTCGGTGACGAGGACTTCTAATGTCGGATCAGGTAACAGTACTCGTTGACGCAGACCCGCTCGTGTATCGGGTAGGGTTCTCCCTCGAAACCCGAGTGTGGTATACCGAGTGGGTAGACGTGGACCCGGAGCACCCGGATGACCGCGACTATGACACCCGGCACGTAGCCAAGTTCTACAACGCGGCTGCGCGGGACGAGTACTGTCGCCTGCTGAACCTAGACCCTGCCGAGATAGCTCACCAGCTTGTAGCGATACCCACGTCCGACGAGGCTATTGTCTACGGGCGTGTGAAGCAAACCCTCCGAGATATCGAGAAGAACGTAGCGGAGTACCTGTACCATACCGGGCAAGAGATCGGAGAGTTCCGGCTGTTCCTGACAGGTACCGGTAACTTCCGCGACGAACTAGCCACACTCAGGAAGTACAAGGGCAACCGAGATCGGAGTACCCGTCCGTACTGGTACAAAGAGATTCGGGAGTACCTCGAACGTAGGTGGGGAGCGGAGGTCGTAGACGGTATGGAGGCTGACGATGCTGTGTCCATTCTACAGTGGGAAGCCAAGGAAGGCGCTACGATCATCTGTACCATCGATAAGGACTTGGAGAACGTACCCGGTCACTTCTACAACTACCACCACAAGGAAGCGCGATTCATTACGTACGAGGAAGCTACGCTGAACTTCTACCGGCAAATGCTGACCGGCGATAACTCGGACAACATACCGGGGCTGTACAAGGTAGGTAAGGTGAAAGCCGCGAAGATACTACCCGAGTACGAGGACGAGTGGATCATGTGGACGAAGGTGGTACTGGCGTACAAAGAGAATATGAGGGAGTACCCGGAGCACTTTGAGTGCGAGGTAGACGGACACGAACTGTCCGGTGCGGTCGAAGCCGCCATCGAGAACGCTACCCTTCTGTACATGCTACAGAAGCCCGGTGAAACATGGGAGCCGCCAAATGCGCCGTAAGGTACCTCAGTGGGCAAAGACCATTGCCATATTCGCCCTGCTCGCCGTGATCGGCATTATGTTTGGGTGCGCCAGTAAGGAACCACTAACCGTGGATGAAATCCTCACCACCAAAACCGTGAAGCGGAACGTGTGTAAGCCGGAACCGCTCCGGTGTCCCGACAACGCGGTACTGGTGGTAGAGAGCCGGGGTACCTGCAAGGTATGGCGACAGTACTGTGTACGGAGGGGTATGTGAGCGAAAGAACAACCAAACGAGCCAACGGTGTCAAGCCCCACAAGCGGGGCGGTGCCGAGGCGAAACGCAGACGACAGGAACGTGCAAATGAACGACGACAACGTAGTGAGCTTTCAGAAGGACGGTACCCGTGCCATGCTGGGGAGGGTACTGAAGGCGTACGATGAGGGACGTATCCAATCTGTTATCATGATCGGGCAAGGCACGATGGACGCCGAGGACGGTACTAGCCAGCGGGTACTCATGCCGCTAGTCTCTGAGGAGACTTCGGTATCGGAACTGACGTTCGCCGCCGCCCTACTCCAAGGGTACGCACAGAACACGGTGCAGTACCTTATGGTTACCGGGGTACGTAAGGATGCCTAAGATATACCGGTCAGAGGACGGAGACAAGTGTGACTCCGAGTTCGAGGTACTGATCGTAGACGATCTGATCGAGAGAGGTATCCCGTACGAGTTCCACCCCGGACCGTTCGAGTACAACCGCCCGGTACGTGCCGGGTACTGCCTAGACTGCGACAAGAGCAACGTGCGGAAGGGGGCTACATATACCCCCGACCTATACCTACCGCGTACCGACATATACGTAGAGTTGAAGGGCGGGAGCATGACCCAAGCCAGCCGGGGTAGGCTGGCAGATTTTTGCCGTACCGGTGAGGTACCGATACGGTTTCTCTTTCGGGACAACCGGAAGATCAAGGGTACGAAGCTGAACCACCTTGGGTGGGCGGCGCGTAACAAATGCGAAGCGGCAGTAGGCAGAAGGATACCAAACGCATGGCTATAAGGAATCGCCACGACTTGACCAGCGCGGAGCGGAAGCAGATGCCGCTACACCGGGGTACTCTCAAGTACTTCCCTGACGCTCTCATGGTGGTCGCCATGCTGAGTAAGCGAGCCGACCTGAAGCACTCCCCCAACGCCGACCCGGATGACCCGGAGCGCCCGAAGTGGATCAAGGGCAAGTCTCCCGACCACGGTGACTGTATAGCGCGGCACCAGACGGACGTAGGCGACTTCGACCCGGAGGTAGGGCTAGACTATGCGGTACACGTCGCGTGGCGTGGGCTGGCACAGTTACAACACGCCATCGACCACCTTGGTATCGACGCGGTGGTAGATTGGAACTGGCAACCCCCGTTACCGGTACCCGAGGTACGTGAGCATAGCCCCGAGCTACTCGCCTCCATCGACGCCGGTATCGAGGAGTACCGTCTAGAAAACCAGTACCGTCTAACAAACCAACGCACGGAGTCTGAAAATCCCCTCCCCCCGGCGGATGGGTTCTCACTCACCACCGAAGATATGAGGCGCGTCGGATCGAGCAGGCACGGAGAGAATCCATCTTTGCCGGTGACCGGGGCAGAAATGAAACTGTCCCGCGAGCCGTGGAACGAGAAAGGGAGGTTGTAATGAAAGGCGAACTAACAGCGTTCATACTTGGGGTACTCCAAGACGTACGCACGGAGCTAGACGAACCGGAGGTAGCAGAACTAACAACGCTTGCCTTGGACAAGAAGGTAGACACCGCAATATCCCTACTCCAGCTACGAGTAGACACCGCAATATCCCTACTGGAGACTGAGTTAGATGGCGAGACAGCGTAGAAAGCATAAGAACGAGCACGTATGGGTACCGGACACACAACTACGTCCCGGTGTACCTACGGAACACATCCAAGCCTGCGCCAACTATATCGTTGACCGCAAGCCAGCCGTGGTGGTAGTCGCCGGTGACTGGTACGACCTGCCCTCCCTCTCCAGCTACGAGAAGCCGGGGAGCAAGTTTTTTGAAGGTAAAAACTTCATGGCGGACGTGGAGTTTGCCAACCACCAGTGGCAGGAGTTCCACCGTACCATCCGTAACAAGCGCGGGTACGCCCCCCGGATCATCTTCTTGGAGGGCAACCACGAGTACCGGATGCAACGGGCGATCAACGACGACCCGGTACAGCTTGAGGGTATCATGGGTAGGCACCTATTCCTGCCGTACGAGAGTACCGACGTGGAGTACGTGCCGTTCTTGGAGCTCAAGACCGTGGACGGTATCATATACTCGCATTACTTCGCCAACCCGCAGTCCCTCACCCGTGGGGTACTCGGTGGCGGGATCGACAACCGACTCAACAAGCTGAAGACGTCCTTTACCCAAGGGCACCAGCAGACTTTGCTCACCGGTAGCCAGTTTCTACCGGACGGGTCACGTATCCGTGGGCTGGTAGCCGGTGCCTTTTATCAACACGACGAGGAATACGCAGGACCACAGGGACACAATTACTGGCGCGGTATCTGCTACAAGCACGAGGTACGCGACGGGGATTACGACCTGATGGAAGTGAGCCTCAACTATCTACTGAGGGAATACCAGTGATACTGGCAGTTATAGGGCTGTTCGCCGCAAACTTTGTCTTCATTGGCCTGAAGGCTATACAGCAGCGGAACGTACAGTACCTAAAGTATGTACACACCTTCTTGACCAGCCATCTGCTCGCACTTGTGGAGGTATTTGTTATCTTCACAGTAGCGGAGAGGGGGGTTGCCCTTGAAACGGTACTCCCCATAGGTATCGGCGGCGGACTCGGAGCAGTCTGCGCCATGTACCTGACTCGTGGGTACAACCACAAGTGAGAGGACTGGTACTAGCGGTACTCTTGCTGGTAGGCTGCGAGAGCCTGCCGGACGAAGAGGAAGTGGAGGGGTTGAAGGACTTGGGTGACACCCAGCTTTCCGAGAACTGCAAGTTCGACGTGAGCAAAGAGGAAGTGCGGTGCGAGTGCCGCATCCTCGCCGGTAGGGTGTGGTGCAACATAATAGGAGGCAAGCGTGGTTGATATATTCTTGAACGTGCTGACGCTGGCTGGTACCTTCAGTACCCTACTTGGGCTGCTGGTACTGGTACAGATTTTCATGGTACCCAAGAAGTACCCGATGGATCGTAGCAACCGTATCAATCATCTTCGGTTGGTATGGTTCGCGGTGAAGTCTCCGCACAAGTTCGTGGAGCTTCACCCGTGGCTGAAGAATGACGAAGGGGATAACGTATGATGTTAGGACCAAGCTACAGCGTGGTGAAGTCTGGTACTTGGGTATCGTGGATGCAGTTCGGTCTCGGACCGGAGAGTGAGCGGATGCCGGTGACCGGTAGCCGGGAACGGCAGGAGTACTTCGCCCATGCCCATTGGGGTACCCACGGGGTAGGGCAGGTACCGTGTACCCACGAAATCTATATGGAGATCGGGTTCTACGAGCGCGGTCCCGAGCAGGAGCGCGGGAGCCGGGGAGCCGAGGGCAGGCACGACCTGTACTCCATCAGTATCGACGGGTTCGCCATGAGTGGTGGCTTCTATCACCCGACCGAGGACGACCCCAAGCGCCACGAGTGGCAGCTTGACGACCCACAGCAGACGGGGGAGGGTACCGTCCTCATCATGGCACAGCGGGACGTAGACCAAGCCCTAGCCGGTAGTGACCACGGGCAGTGGTTACGGGACAAGGTGGAGCAGTACGGGAAGGACAGCGTGGTGATACGCAAGCACCCGACGTTCCCCCTGCCGGAAGACTTCGACACCACCGGGCTGCAACTGGACAACATGACAGGCGACGGTGCGTTGCACCGGGCGCTCAACCACTACCGCCCGGAACTGGTAGTGGCGTACTCCAGTAGCGCAACTATCAAGGCGTTCGCCGCCGGATGGCCCACGGTCTGTGACCACGAGTTCGGATTCGTGCAGCCGGGTATGACTATGGAGGACCGACCGCAGTGGATGCGTAACCTGTCGTACCGTATCTGGACTGCCGAGGAGTGTAAGCGCGGAGCCTTCGCTCCGTACCTACGCCGGTACCTAGAGATACCGGAGCCGCCGCTAGACGAGCGGGGTGATGTGGACGCAACAAGCAAATGGTATGAGGTATACGGACGATGAACATAGTACAGTACTTGTCGCAGATCGGTACCCTGCTGGAGCAGATCGGGCCAAAGTCTGAGAAGGCGGGGCAGGACTATGTGATGATCGAAGGTGGACCGATGCAGTTCGCCAACGGCAGCGTGGCAGGCAGGGTGTATGGTCCCTTCCCCGATGAGGACAGCGCCCACAATTTCCTCACCGTGAAGATCGAGAGACACCGGCTTAGTAACGCTGCGTACCACGGACACGAGGGACGGGCACCGGACAGCGACAAGACGTACATGGGACACCCGATGTTCCAGTACCGTATCATGGCGTTCGCTGAGTTCGCTACCCGGTACCTACACCAGATCATTGCGGTCGCACAGCAGGCGCAGATGGAACTGGTACAGGGCCACGACCCGGAGGTCTATTGGCCCAACCGTACCGAGGAAGATGAGTTTGGGGGTATCCTAGATGACGACGAGTGGACAGGCGATCCCGTTCCAGAAGAAACCGACGAAGGTGACGGAGGGTCAGAGAGTACTGGTGAACTGCCATTGGAGTGAGACGATACGTGTGGGTACCGTACAGAGCGTACTGAGTAGTATGTTCACGTACGTATGCGACGAGGACGGACGTACCTACTTCTGCAACTACGACGGAGACTGGAAAGACAATGAACCCAAATAGGAGGTATAGATTGTGAATTTGGATAAGTTTCGCGGTATCGTACGCCGCACTTGGAACACGGGCCTCCCGTCGTCGGAGCGTAAGACCCATGCGGTACTTACCCTCGCGACGGAAGCCGCAAAGGTAGCTGATATCTGGAAGAAGGCTGCGTTCAGCAACCGTCCCGACAAGGTACCGGGCATCGACATGACGCACCTTGCCGAAGAAATCGGTGACGTACTGTACGGGGTACTCGCTACCTGTGAGGAATTCCAGATCGACCCGCAGTACTGCATGGACGTTACCGCTCGCAAGCTGGAGAAGCGTTATGAGTCTTGAGATACCGGTGTACGGCATTGTCGCATGGCTATACTTCGTGGTCTGGTTCTTCGCGGTAGCCAAGTACCTGCACATGCGTAAGGACGGTACCTACGAGGACGTACCCAAGTTCTTCCGGTGGTGTCTGTTCCTGGGGCTGGTACCCGGTCTGATACTGGACGTGATCTTCAACGTCACGTACGGTACAGTATACTTCCGAGAGCTACCGAAGGAATGGACGTTCAGCCAGCGGGTAGATCGGTTGTTGGACGACGCACGGAAGGGTAGCCGCCAGCATGACCGCGCCTTGTGGTGGGCGGACGTACTCAACAACATTGATCCGGGTCATGTCTAGGGAAGATCATTAGGGGAGAACACCCGCCGCGCCATGTTACGACGCGCATAAAAAAACGCCCCCAAGGACCGGGGGAAGTCCGAGGGGGCGTCAGGGGGGAAACGTGCGGGGCTATATGCCCCGCTTTTTTATGCTCTTACGTAAGGCGCACCGAGATTAGATTCTGTTTCCAAGGGCAATTGGGAGTGGTGTGTGGTCACCGACGCGCCCGTACAGGTAACATCATAGGCCTCTCCTTAGCCAAGGGCAGTTAGCAGCAGTATGATCGCCACGGCGACCACAAAGGGTACAAACTTTCTCCTTATAGAAGTACGGGTGCGCGGGGTGCGACCCCGACAGTAAAACCCACGGAGTTTGAGTACGCTGACTCATCCCCCTCTGCATCAACTGTGGTGAGTACGATCTCATGGGAACCCTCCGCGAAGTTCTCGATAGGCGCTACGTAGGTACCGTCCGACTGTAGCTCTCCGACTATCACGAAGTACTGTTGGTACTCCGTCTCGCCGGGGCTACGTCGGTACAGGTTGTACGAGAGCGGACCGGAGATTGCACTCCCGTCTACGTTCTCGGTTGGTGCCTGCCAGCGAAGGTTCTCGGGATTCTTTCCCTTTTCGATATCTGCCATAGTGTCTCCTATGCCTTGTCCGTGATGAATCTCATTACCTTACCCTTGCGATCTACACACGTCAGGTGGTCACCGACGCGCCCGTACGGGTAACATCATAGGCCTCTCCTTTGTCGAGGGCTTCTTCCCTCAACCAATTGTCTTCCTCGTAATGTTGCATTAAAGCAACAAGGTCGTACTCTGGTACCTCACCGGTACTCGTGTGCCGGTGCTCACTGAAGTTCTCCAGCGGTATCAGCATACCGTGCGGTACCCGGTTGATGTGCTGCGGTGCCCAATGCCGGTTGGTGTACGGGTTCTGCACCACGTACTCCAGTAGTTCCTGTGGAGACAGGTCGTATATGTCCGGGTTGACTCCCGGTCCGTGGTCCCTGCTCTTGTTCTTCCACAGGCTCTCAAAGCGCTTCTGCGGGTCGGCTACCAACTGGTAGGCGTCTGCATTGCGTAGCTCCCCAGCGCCCCGTACGTCCATCCACTGCATCTTGTCGCGCCCTAGACGCTGCTCTAGGAAGCGCCGGACGTGCCGCGTATGCTCGGGTAGCTCGATGCCGTACCTCTTAGCAATGAGTTGGTTCACCGATTGCGTCCCACCTTTGGCGCAGGCGAGCCAAAGCTCGTTGTACTCGGGTAGGTATACCCAAGGATTGTACCCCCGGTGATCCATCAGACCGGACCCGTAGGTACGAATACCCGGAAGGCGTTACCGTAGCGGTCTAAACATTCCATTGTCGTTTGCTGTCCCCCCGGTCCGGCCTTGCCGTACTGGCATCTCACATGTATCTGCGGCGGTATGGTACCGGGTACCGGGTTATTCTCCACAGAATTGGAGGTAGGCACCAAGGTACCCGCAAGTACCGCCATACATAATAAACTAATTTTAAGCACTTAGTACTGATCTGTACCGTCCCGCATTCCGAGGGATGAAGGTACTTCACTTCTTAGCCTTGTTCCAGAGCGTGATGCCGAGAGCCGAGAGCATACCTGCTTGGAAGGTGTTGCTCCACCACTCCGGTACGTTGTCGAGGTTCCCGAACATGCCGGACATGATAGCGTTAGTGGTACCGGCGGGGAGCACACCGGCTCCCTCAAGCGCACCCGATACCATACCGACCACGAAGGGACCGGATATGACTATGAGTGCGTACTCATCCTTCCAGCTTGTCTGCTCGTTCTGTACGCGGTGGAGGGCGATCTGCCCTGCGACCGCAGCGTCCTGTGCCGAGGCTTCCGTCAGGATACGATCTACCGTAGCCTCTGCCTCTGCCTTCTGGAGCTTCCGCGCTTCACGCGCCTTGAATATGTCTGCGACCGGTGCCACGAGGCTACCGAGTAGGTTACCTATCCCCAATGCCATGCTATTCCCCCTCCGGGCTCTTGTAGTTCCCGTCTGCGTCGATGATCTCATAGTGGACATGGTTCTTCATGCCCTTGGGCGTCGGGTACCTACGTACAATATTCTGTACAGTACCGAGGGGATCACCCTCACACACTGCCTCACGTAGCTCCGCTGTCGGAGTCACGTAGTAGAAGCGGTGACGGTTCCCGTCCGGGTCAAGTACCTGTATGTACCGGTACGCGAGATCGTCACCGTACGGGTACCCATGCTTCGTTACAATACCGTGTACCGGTGAGAGCAGGGTTGCTCCCGCCGGTGCTTCGTAGTCCACTCCCATGTGGAGTCGGCTTCCTCGGGATGCCCCGAAGTCTCCGCTACCCCATGTGTCTTTCCCCCTGGGCGGAGTGATTACTTCTAGCATTTCTTACTCCTTTCAATCTGATGTAGGAAGCCGCCTATCCGGTCCACCATAGCCTCGTCGTGCCCGTGGGAGTCAATCCCTTCTGCGTACAGCAGAGCATGTACTAGCTCGTGGAAATAGGTGTGCTCCATATCCTCCTGTGTAGTATGCGAGTCTTTGTTGATGAAGATACGGGAAGCGTCGGGGTCGCAGAGTCCTTTCAGGTTCCCGGCTGTGTTCAGTAGTTCCTCATCGTCCGCCCAATGTGTCTCCAAGTGTCGCCGGAGTTGCTTGCTAGTGACGACCCGTACCCGCCACTGCCTGTTGACGAGGGAGAAGGTCTTGGGCATCATAGACCCCTCATCCTATTCGGATCGTTCAGGCCTTTCATAATCCGCTGGCGCTTCAGTTCCTCTACCGCCTTCTCGTCCTCGGCAAACACCGACTGGATGTAGCTCATGGACTGAGCCAACTGCGGTCCGAGTATCTTCGGGCGACTCAGGGTGCTGAGTGCGTCCTGCCCCTGCTTGGTGAACAGCAGCCTCTCGAATACGCCCGGTGACATTTCACCAGCCATCAGACGGGAGATAAAGCCCACGTCCCGTGAAGCGGCGTTGATCGCGTACTGCTCTATACGCTCACGTAGGCTGCGAGAACTGATGGAGTCGGCTACGCTACCGTCTGTTATAGCGCGGAGCGTTACGAGCGTGTTACGCATGTGCTGCGCGTCTGACGGGTCAAGGTGGCTACCGGTGAATGCCATGAACTTGCTCATGGGCATCCGACCTAGCTCATTGGTGAGACCCTTCACGTCAATGTCCTGTGCGCTACGGGCAGCGGTGCTGCCTACCACACCGAGCTTGGTGTGCTTGTCCAGAACTTCCTTGAACACAACGGAGCGGATGGCGTTGCCCAGCCGAGGGTTGGCTTCGTCCGCAATACGGAGCATGGTGTTGAACCCTTCCGTGTCCAGAGCCATAACCTTCTGCGCGAAGTCGCCGGACGTGGGGTCACCCACCTTGCCGAGCAGTTTGTCAACTGCGGTGTTCTTGAAGGCGTCTATCTCTGCCCGGTCCCCGGCGAACTCCTTGCGGGAGCGCTGTAGCTGTGATACAGCCGCCGCGAATTCCTCGGGCTGGTCTGCACCACCGAGGGCGATGCGGTCTAAGTCACGGCTCAAGGCGCGCTGTACCGCGCCGCTGGACAGAATTTCCCCTGCCTGACTGTTATCCTTGATTACGATACCGGAGGGAGCGTTACGCTGCGCGAGGTCCGCCAGGAGCCGCTGCGTCTGTCCGAGATCGAGACCGTGCTTCTTGATGAGAGCTATCTCTCGGTCCAAGTCTTGAAGGGCAAAGCGGTTCGCGTCCGAGAGAGGCTGCGATGCCAGCAGGCGGCGCTGCGTCTGCAACTCGGAGACGAGCTCCGTCGGCTGGATGAACTTGAAGCCACCTACTATCCGACCCTCGTGGTCGATACGGGCACCGACACCGGTAACCACGTCTTCCATGTTGTTGCGGAACTGCTGGCTTGCCAGCTTGGACATACCAGATATGGTATTGTCGTACGCCTGTCGGGTCTCCGCGATGATCTGGCTGGAGGGCATAGCCTCCGGGTTCAGAGTTTCCTCGAACCGGTTGAAGGCACCCGTCAACTGTTCCTTCCGCTTCTTCAGGAAAACAGCGCGTGGACCTTCGGGGCGAGCAGGCACGTTCCGCTCCGCTACCACCGCAGCGGGTACTTGCGTCCTCTCCCCGATGGTTAGGTCGATGCCACTCTCGGCGCTGATGCGCTGAAGGTGCTCATCCTGTGTACTGTTCCGGGCGGCGCGTATCTCCCGCTTGAGGAAGTCACCAGCGAGTCCGGGTATCTCCGTGAGGGTACCGAGGCCGAGGGTGATACCACCGTCGAGCAGTGCTGCGTTCGTGGGGTCTTCATCCAGTGGTACCAGGCTACCGCCGAGTACCGCACCGATGCCAGCCTCCGTCGCTACCCTACCTACCATACCCGGTAGGCTACGTGCGAGGGGCAGACCGCCAAGGGCACCCGAGGCTACGTCGGGGGCGATGCCGCCGAGAAACTCTGCGGGTTTCAGTTCCTTCGGGTCTACGCCGGACGCCTGTGCGCTACCCTCTAGCTGTAGCTGCTCCTGCGCTCGCTGTACCCGAGTTTCCTCGGCAAGCTCCCGCTGCTCCGCTTCGTCTAGGAAGGGACGCTTCAGGAAGTTGACGATATCCTGACCACGGTTCTTCGCTGCCATGATAGCCTGCCGTGTGGCAAGCTGCTGCTTGGGGTCGATGGTAGTGGGCATACCCTGTACCTCCGGTCCCTGCTTTGCGGCGACCGGCTCCCCGTCGAATGCCGGTACCCCACCGCCTTCCGGTTGTTGTACACCGCTTTCCTTGAACGCACGGATGACAGCGGACGACCGACGAATGAAGTCGATATCCTGCTGGTCTTCCGGCTTGTTCAATTCCGCCTGTAGCGCGGAGGCTACCGACTGAATCTTGGCGCGGGTATCAAACTGTGCTTCTGCCATATTACTGCCCCTGCCTGAGTACCGCCTCTAGGTCTGCAAGTGCGCGCTCTGCGTCGGCGCGTGCTGTTGTAGCGTCGTCCTGCTCCGGTTGCATCTCAATGAACTCATCCAGAGAGGTCGTCATTATCTTCAGGAACTCCTGGCGATCACCAGCGGCTCCCATAGCGGCTACGCCACGGCTACGTACGGCTTGCAGACGCTCAAGGGTGAGGCCCAGCTTACGCTTGTACTCCGTAGGAGAGTCGTCCTGAGTCGGTACGTCCTTCCGCAGACGG
>CEPZ01088050.1_pt1 | contig 12579 bp, 11 predicted proteins | sample 530461 | NCBI WGS metagenome assembly CEPZ01 (sample SAMEA2620106, study PRJEB7988) | marine metagenome | isolation source: saline water (ENVO:00002010), including | reverse complement strand
CCTATTTTTAAGAAAACAGCGTCGGGCGGACATTTTGGAAGAGAAGATTCTGATTTTAGTTGGGAGAGGTTAGACAAGGTTGAGGTTTTGAAAAAGAGTTTAAAGGTTTCTGAAAGTTTTGAAAGTTCTTCTACAAGTTTTGAGAGTAGTAATGATATTTCTAATAGATTAGAAGATAGTTCTATGAATTATTAAAAAATCAATAAATTTTAAAACATATAGGATTCCTCTATAAAAAAAAGATTTATAAAGGGTAATATCTTATAGAATTTATGAAAAAAGATGGTGTGAGAGTAGAGAAAGTATTTTTATTAATTTTTGGAATACTAATTGGTATTGGATTTATTTTTGCAGCACATGATGTTTATGTTACAAATAGAGATGGTTTGTTTAACTTTAATACTTCTGCTTATGAGACTTATAATATTAGTATTAATAATACTGTGCCAGGAGACAATGCAAGTATACTTCAAGTAAATATTACTTTTCCTGCACAATTAGTATTTGGTAATTTTACAAATGCAACTAGTGGTAATGTTAATGCAACATTTACAAATACAACTTATACTTTAAGTTGGACAAATATAACTGGATTTGTAGTTAATGGAAGCAATATATCTGAATTTCGGTTTGACCTTAATGCAACTGCACCAGGTGGTTATAATCTTACAGTAGAGACTTTAAATGATAATCTGTCTATTAATAGAACAAATGTTACAATAAGAATTAATGATACAATTGCTCCTTCCTTAATATCTTTTGTTAGTCCTGGACTAACATCTAGTGGAAATTATTCACAAAATTCTATACCAGTTAATATAAGTGCAACAGATGATGGTGATATTAATAGAATTAATATTAGTTTTAGTAATACTACATCAGTTGTTTCAACAAATATAACTACTAATGAAACTTCTTCATATCTTAATTTTACAGGATTTGCTGATGGAAATTATCGTATAAATGCTACAATAAATGATAGTTATGGTAATTCAAATTCTAGTAATGTTTTAAATATAACTATAGATACAACTACTCCTACTAATATTACTTTTACATGTGATCAATCACAGGTTAATATTGGGCAAACAATAACTTGTTCTTGTACTGCTGATGATGCTACATCAGGTGTTCTTTCTACTACAATTACAGGCCTTAGTACAACAGAAGCAGGATCTTTTACAACAACATGTACTGCACAAGATTATGCAGGAAATAATGCTACTGGAACATTAAATTATGATGTATATTCTTCTTCTGCTGCACCTGGAACTGGTGGGGGTGGAGGAGGTACAACAACTTATACTAAAACTTATGTTGTGACTGATACTGAATTTAAAGCAGGATATACTCAGGAATTGAAAACTAATGAAAAAGTAAGGATTAAAGTTAATGGGATAACTCATAATGTAGGTGTTACTTCTTTAAGTACAACAACTGCAACTGTAAGTATATTTTCAACACCTCAAGAAGCTACTCTTCAAGTTGGAGATATAAGAAAGTTTGATGTAAATGATAATGGATATTATGATATTAGTGTTAAATTAGAATCTATTACAAATAGTAAAGCTAAAGTTGTAGTAACCTCTATTAATGAATTAATTACAGCTGAAACTATTGCAGAAGAAGAAGCTAAAGAAGCAGGAGGAGCTGTTGCTAAAGAAGAAGATGAAGAGGTTGAAAAAGATTTAACATGGCTATGGATTTTAATCATTGTTGTTATATTAGTTTTAGTAGGAATTGGGTATAAAAAATATAAAAAGTAAAATTCTTTTTAATTAATTTATTCATATATTGGATGATAATTAATTCCTTGTTCATTTTTTCTAAATTTTCCTTTAATTAAATGTTCACATTTGATTTTTGTATTGCAATATATTTTAAATCCTTGCTTTTTTGCTTGTAAAATAAAACCAACATCATCAGTAGTTTTAATATTATTCATCTCATTAGTATTAATCATCTCATATTTTATCTTAGAAAATACATTTCTGCTTATTAACATACAGCCTGCTGAGGGAATAGCTACTTGTATTAATTTATTTGATTGAGCTTCTTGTTCTGTTAAACGAGCTCTTAAATCTTCTTTTGATTTTACAAAATCAGGTAACTTAATTTTTTGTTTAATCTCATTAAATTCTTCATTAGTTAGTTCTGTCCAAGCAACAGGCAAGTATTTTGTTTTTCCATCTGAAATAAAATAATTATAATATAATCCTGAAACAATATCTTTATTTGATTTTAAAAGTTCTTGCAAAATATTTTTTAAAGGAATAACATCTGAATCCATCATTAAAATATAATCATAATTATTTTTAATCGCATAATTTAAAATTAGGTTTCTGCTGTTAATAAGTTTTAACATTTTGTTCTTTTCATCAGAACTGTCTCTGATTACATTGATTACCTTAATCTTTTTGTTTTGCTTAAGTATATTAAAATTTGAATCATCTTTAGAATTATCGACGATTAAAACATCATAATTATCATAATCAAGATTAGTTATTCTTTCCAAAAATTGTTCTTGACAATATTGCATTCCTTTGTAAGTTGGACTAGCAACTAAGATTTTTTGGTTTTTCATTATAAATTAATTTGTTTTAATGTTTATTAATATTTATACAAAAGTTTATAAATAAAAAATGTTTAATAAATTTATGAAAAAAGGGATAAGTATAGTGTTAATTTTTATGACTTTAATTTTAGTTGTAAATGTTCTTGCATTTGAAAGTATTATAACTGTGGAAACAGGAAAACCAAATACTGTAATAGTTTTTAAGCCTGCAAATCCAGATACTGGAAAATCATTTGCAGAAATTACTGAAACTTCTGATGATTCTGGAGTAGTTGTTTTTGATTATAATTTTGAACCAGTAAGGATTAAAATGGGATTTCAAGCAATTAGTGGTTCTGGAACCCCTCTTACTTTTTTAAATAACAAACAGGCAATTTTCATACCAAATGTTATTTTATATTCTTCTGGAAGTGTCAACCTTAATCAAGGAGAAGATATTACAATTACATATGAGCCTGATGAGGAGATTATTGAGGAAACTGAAGAAGTTGAAGAAACAGAAGAAATTGTTGAAGAAGAGGGGGAAACAAAAGAAGAAACAACTGAAATTGAGCAAGAATCTAGTTCTGGAATAACTGGAAAAGCAATTGATTTTATTAAGGGAGTAGTTACTTCTACAAAAACTTATTATATTGTTGGAGGAATTATTATTTTATTGGCTACAGTTATGTTTTTTAAAAGAAGAATGAATAAAAAAGGAAGTTTTAAGGTAACAAAAATGTCTGAGATAAAAGAAAATAAAGAGAAAATTGATCATACTGATGATAAATTAGAGGATGCTGAACAAAAACTTAAAGAAGCTAAAGAGAAATTAGAACAAGATAAGAAAGAATTAAGAAGATTAGAGGGTGATGAAGAAGGAGATTCCTCTGAGTAAGAATAATATTTTTAAAATTGAGTTATATTAAAATTGTAACATTGATATCTTATAAAATTAAAGTTTTAAAGATGAGTTATAGCTAAATTTCAGTAGTTTAAGCTAATAAAATTTAAAGTAATAAAGATATTATATCTCCTATAAATTAACTGTAATTATTAACTTATCTGCATCTACAACTGGCCTAAGGCGCTCTCTATTGTGTTTTATTGAAGAAATAAGCTCTATTAAGCCAAATTGTTCTAAAATCTTAATATCATGCCTTACTGCCTTAAAATCTCTTCCTAAAATCTTTGCTAGTTCATATATTGATTGAGGTTCTTTTGTCTTACAAATATATAATAAACGAGCTTTTTCATTGCTTAAAAGCTGTCTTAAACTAGCAATACCTGATTCTTTCTTACTTCCTTTAATCTTATGAAAGATTGTTGAAAAAGTTCCTTCTTTTTCTGCAATGGTTATTGTTCTTGTTTTTATTTGTTGTGCCATTTGTTATTTCCCAAGGCTGTTTAAGTTCTTTATTTTACTTAATGAAACATAGTATATAAATTTTTCCCTATATATAGATAATATATATTTTCTTTACTGGTTATTTATTTAAGTATATGTTTAAAAATATAGAGTATTGATAAATTTGTTTATTTTATCCTTTTTCTTTAAATGTGTTATCATTTGATTATAGTACCATAACATTTATAAACAAGTTTAAGAAAAGAGTAGTTTAAATATATATTTTAAGTAGGGTTTTAGAAAGCTTTTTAAACAAAAATTGAGTTTATTGATTATTACTTATGAAAATAAGTGATGAATAACTGGCCAGTAAACAGTATTCTCAAAAAGTGATGACAGAAAGAATTATCTTATAGCAAAAAGAAGCTATTAAGATTATAATTATGATTGCTGAAAGGAGGTTAATAAAAAATAAAAATGAAATTTAATTTCAAAAAAGTGGCTTCGATATTAGCAAGTGGTGCTATGTTAGCAAGTACAATTGGATTTGCTGCTGCTGCAACATTTCCTGCTCCGTTTGACAGTGGTTCTGCTATTGTTTATGGTGCAAATGGAAATGTTCAGGTAGATATGGCTGCTGCTGTAAATATACAAACAGCAATTGGTACAATTTCTGGAACTGAAGCAGGTATTCCTGAAGGTTCTTGGAGAGTTGAAACTAGTTCGGATAATTTAGAAATAGATGAATCTATTCGTCAAGTTGATACTTACATTGACAAAGATAGTTTACCAATATTAGCAGATGTTGAAATCACAAATGAAAAGGGAACTGCAAAATATGAGCAATTCTTTTATTTTGATGATCAAACTACTTCTAGAGTAACTTATCAGGAAGATGATAATGAGAATATTGGTTTATTCTTTAAAATAGATAGTGGAAGAACTATTGCAAGATATGTAATGGAATTTAGTAATAATCTTGAATCAGATGTTGCTACTGATAGTTCATATGAAGATATTGAAGATGAAGAAATTGTAATGTTAGGAAAAACCTATACAATTATTACTGCAGTAAATACTAGTGCTGGTGTTACTGATTTAACATTAATGAGTGGTGCTAATAAGGTGATTGTTAGTAATGGTGAAGAATTAACTGTTGCAGGTAAAACAATAAGTGTTTTAGTTTCAGCTACTAATGAGGCAAGATTTACTGTTGATGGTGAAACTACTGCTAAATTAGCTAAAGGTGGTACTGCTAAACTTGATGACGGTACTTATTTAGGAGTTTCTGATATAACTTATCAAAGTTTTGCAGGAGGTATAATGCAGGCAACTGCTTATGTTGGTGCAGACAAAATTGAATTAAAAGATGGTTCAAATATGGTTGTAAATGCTGAAACAATTAATGAAGCTAATGTTAATATTAGTGATACAATTTCAGGAGGAGATGTATCTATTGATACTATAACAATTAATATGACTGCAGAAGATGATTTGTATGTTCCTGAAGGAGGCAAGTTAAGTGCTGCTGCTGATTTAGATGAACCAGAAGTATTAATAACTCAAAACTGGGATATTGTATATTCTGGGTTAGATGATAATGAATATACAGAAATTAAGCTAAGAAAATCTACAGATAGTAAGATAATATTGGATTTTGAAAATATTAATGGAGATGAAATTAGTCTTCCTTTGTTTTTCACAAATACTTCAGGTGTTTTTGGAGGTCAAAAAGAAGGATATGAATTAATTTTAAATGCTTCAAGTAATATTACAAAAAATCAATACTTTATCTTAAATACTGCTGATCCTACTACTGCTGCTAATGCAAATAATGCAAGAAGTTATGTAGTTCAGTATAAGGGTTCTGATAAAAGTACAGATACTAATCCTAAAATGAAGTTTAACATTATAGGAGTAGACAATAGTAAAGAAGTAAGTCTTAGTTCTGAAACTTCTTCATTAAAATTAGGTGGAAGTACATTTACATTTAATTGTTCAAGTACTGCAACTGTAAATGATTGTGATATAAGACTGACAAGTTCAGGTTATGCTACTTATAATACAGCTCCAAATGTAAATGGTACTCTATCAAATTACATAAGGACAAAGAATAATGTTTTAATTAACATTACTGATACAAATGTATCAGAAGCAAATCACAGTATGATTACTCATGTAACTGATCAATCTTCTGATTGGACAGTTAAATTTCAACTTGATGATACTGAGGCTGATGGAGATCAATATGTGCTTACTACTGAAAAGGATATAGTTTTAGCTACGTATAGTAATAATAGTGATGGTGAATTTGGTACTACTTTTAATGGTGGAAATGCTAGTAGTTGGATCTCAGATCCAGATGATAATACAAAATCAACTTATATAGACACATATGGTGTAGAGGTAGATTATGTAAATCCTTCTAGTGCTCCAGCAAGTGTTACTTTAAAGGTTCCTAAGTCTATTGTAACTCCTAAGGTATATGTTACTTCAGGTGCTGTTACAGGTGGAACAACTGCTGCAGGAGGTTTAGCTCCTATTGTTGCTGATTCAGCAATAAGCACTGTTCAAGGAAGTAACTTAGTTGTTGTAGGTGGAAGTTGTATTAATTCTGTTGCTGCTAAATTATTAGGAAGCGACTCACCATTATGTGGTGCTGACTTTACTGCTAAGACAACTGTTGGTGCAGGAAGCTATGTAATTGATACATTTGCTTCTCCATATACTGCTGGAAAGGTTGCAATGTTAGTTGCTGGATATGAGGCTGCTGAGACAACTGCTGCTGCGCAGAAAGTTGTTGATGATGAATTATCGCCTGATGCTAGTGCTGCTGCTGTTATCGGACCGGTAACTGCTTAAGGTTTAATTTTTTCTTTTTTTCTTTTTTTCTTTTTTTAAGGGGTTAAGCGAGAGCTTTGTTAGATTGAAAATATATTATCAATTTATAACCCTTAAATAATTTTTGTTTTGTAGATGATATGAAAGCTATTCTCAGTAGTTCAATTTTATAATATTAAGAGATATTAGAATTATAATCCAAAAGAACAAACATATTTAAACTAAAAATTGTGTAAATTATTATGAGAAAGATATTAGGTAAGAAAGATAATTCAAAACAGAATCAATTAATATTAGGTATTGGTTTAATTTTATTAATGTTATTTAGTGTTCTTGGTTATGCTCTTGGTGGAAGAAGCAGTAATGAAGAGGGTAAAAATATTGAATATAATGGTATTGAATTCATACAAGATAGTTCTGGATATTGGAGATTTATAATAGATAATTCTGAATTTTTAACACAATATAATCCTGAAGAAGTTCTAAATATTGATTTTAATGGAAATATAATTTTATCAGACTTTCAAGATAAACCTCTTTATTTTGTTGGAGATTCTCAAGAACCAATTATTGAAATTGTAAGAAATTTAGAAAGATTTGTTTTAAGGATACAAAATGCTTGCATTAATAAAGAAGATTGTAAAGAAGATTTTCCTATTAAAGATTGTTTTGAGGATAATATAATCATTATAAAAGAATTAGATAAAGATAATGCTGAAAATATTTATCAACAAGGAAATTGTGTTTTTATCAAGGCTAGTTTTGCAAATCAAACTAAATATGCAGACAAATTTATATATAGTTTATTAGGGGTTTAGAACCTACATAATATTTAAAAACTAATTTTTTTATATAATAATATACCATGGTTAAAAAAGAAGTTCAAGAAAACAAAATAATTAAGAAAAGGTCTAAGAAATTAACTGTTAAAGAAAAACAAAAGAAACAATTGATTTGGGTAATTGTTTTAATGGTTAGTTTGGTAGCTATTGTAATTTTAGTTCCATTAATAAAAACTCAATTTATTAATAAATTTGTTTATTCTAAATTAGACTTTCAAAAAACTCAGGCAGGAAATATGGTTTTTTATTCTACAAGAATTCCTGTTGGAGATTTAAAAGGAAATGTTATTGGTGATTTTTTTATTAATTTTAGAAATGATCCAAGAAAATTAGATAAAGAGATTAGCTATAAACAAACAACAACTATGCCTGTTTTTAGTCGAGATGAAACTGTTTATATATCTACAGGAGAAATGAATAGGAATTGTATTGATGGAACTGCAGCAGTACTTACTCTTTCTGGTTTTTTAAAACAATTTGCTTTAATGAATATTAGTGGAGCCATAAGTGATCAAAAAATTGCAAAAGAAACAGGATTTCCATTTGTAACTTGTTTGAATAGCCCAGATAATACTGTAATTAATATAATTGAAGGTGATGAAACAAAAATAGTTCAAACAAGTCCTGATTGTTATACTTTAGAATTTAAAGATTGTGAAGTTATGAAAGTTAGTGAGAAGTTTATATTAGAGGTTATTGAAGGATATATGAAAGGTTTTACTAAAAGATAAGATGACGAATAAGGTGATGAAAATCATATGAAAAATAAAATACTATTATTTCTTAAGGGTATTTTAATGGGGATTTGTGATTTAATTCCTGGAATTTCTGGAGGGACAATTGCTTTTATAACAGGAATTTATGTAAGATTGATTAATGCAGTTAAGGCATTTTCATTAAAATTAGTTTATGATTTAATTACATTTAATAAAAAAGAACTTAAACAGGATATTAAAAAATTAGATTTGGGATTTTTATTTACTCTTTTCCTTGGAATTATGGTTGCTATACTTGCTGGTTCAAGGATTATTAAGTTTCTTTTAGAGAATTATTTTGCATATACTTTGTCATTTTTTATTGGATTAATTCTTGCTTCTTCAAAGATTATTTTTGATAATATTAAAAATCATAAAATGAAAAATATTTTATTTGGGATTTTAGGATTAATTTTTGGAGTTTTGATTAGTTTTTTAGTTCCAAAAACAATTACTCCTACTTTATTCTATGTTTTTATTGGGGGATTTGTTGCAATTAGTGCTTTGTTTTTACCTGGAATTTCGGGAGCATTTATATTATTAATTATGGGATTATATGAATTTATAATTGAATTTTTACATGATATTTTCGGAAATATTAATTATTTAATAGTTTTTGGTCTTGGAGCAATTTTAGGTGCATTCACTATTTCTAGGATAATTTCATTTTTATTTAAAAAAGATAAATGTAAAACTCTTTATTTTCTTTTAGGATTAGTGATTGGGGCAGTTAGTATCCCAATCAAAAAAATTATTGAAATAACATCATTTAATGCATCTAATAGTTTTATTATGTTGGGATTATTTTTAGGGAGTATTCTAATTGTGCTTGTTGTATCTCATTATGGGAAAATTTATGAAAGAAAGTTACAGAAGGTTGAGGATAAAATTGAGAAAGAAATGGGGGAAGAAATATAAGGAGAATATAATTCTGATATTCCTTAAATCTTTTAAGCTTGAACTACTGAGAATAGCTTTCACATCATCTGCAAAATATTAAATTTTATAAGTTATAGAAAGATAATATAATTTCATCTAGCAATCTTTAACTTCCTCATTACTTTTTGCCCAATACTATGTTTTTCTTCTATTTTAACAGACACAAATCCAATTAAATATCCTATAATAGCTCCTGCCATAATATCTGAGAGGTAATGAACTCCAAAGTAAACTCTTGAAAATGCAACAAGGCAAGCAAATATAAACCAAATATATCTGAATTTTTTAAACTCTTTATTTAATAAAGGAAGTGCTGAAAAAACTAACATTGCTTGAAAACTTGGAAAACTAAAGTTCCAAGTATTAAAATTATCTCTCATAAAATTAAAAGCAATGGTTAATACTGAAACAAGTCCTTGTTGAAATGGCCTTGGTCTATGGACCAAAACCTTAACTAAATAACTTACTAAAATAGATAATAAGCTTGCAAGCCATAATGGAAAAATCCATCTTCTTTTATGTTCTTGCCAAAGAAATAAGGTAGTAAGGAAAAAAAAGATTATGAAAACATTGCTTGCAAAAGTAATACTTAGAAAAATATAATCTAAAGGATTATTTCTTAATCCTTCAACAAATTGAACTATTGAAACATCAAATAAATAAACAATTATTGTTAAAACTAATGCCATTGCTAAAGCAATAAATCCAGCACCTTTTTTTCTATTCTCCATAAAAAGTTTAAGAGAAATGTATTTAAATATTTAATGACAGGCTTTATTATGGAAAAAGAGGTTTGGAAAATAGGAAATTTAAAGATAAATAAAATAAATAAAGTTTATTTGATTTTTATAAGATATGTTATTTTATTAGGGTTAATTTTTACTCTTCCTTTAATCTATAAGATATTTACTCCTTTAACATTATATCCTGTTGTAGGGTTGCTAAAATTAATTTATGAACAAGTAAACATTAGTCAGGACTTTATATTAATTGGTTTTAATACAATAATTCAGTTGATTCCTGCGTGCATTGCAGGCTCTGCATACTTATTATTATTAATATTAAATCTTTCTGTCTCTATGAGGCTTAAAAAGAGAGTATATAGTCTCTTATTGTCTTTTATTCTTCTTTTAGTCCTTAATATATTAAGAATTTTCTTTTTATCAGTCTTATATCATAGTGGGAATTCTTTTTTTGATATAACCCATAAGCTATTATGGTATGGATTAAGTATTGTGTTTGTTGTAGGAATTTGGTTTTTAATAGTTAAACTATTTTCTATAAAACAAATTCCTGTTTACACAGATATAAAATATATGTTAAAAATCGTAAGGGGAAGTATCCCCTTAACAAGTCAACCCCTCTTAAAAGTTAATCATCTGCAAATCTAAAAATAGATAAGAGATATTAATAAGTTATTTAAAAAACTAAAAAGAAACCTTAAATTGCTGGGTTTGAACCAACCATTCTTTTAACAACTGAGATTATTGCAATTATTAAGATTAAGTTAACAATAACTATCACATAGATAAACCAGTTTGTTTTAAGATGTTCAGTAATTTTATCAGCACCAACTGCACTTTTTGCAATTGTTAAGCCAACTTTTTGTTCTGTTTCTGATGCTTTAATTGTAAGCTCTTTGTTTCCTTCAGCTTCTTTATCTATGTTTAATACTATACTGAAATCTTTTGATTCTCCTGCAGCTAATGTAACTGATTGAGGATCAATTGAACTTAGACTTGACCAAGCACTATTTCCAAAAACTGAAAGATCATAAGTTGCTTCTTCAACTTCATTGTTTTTAATAGTTGCTTTAATAATAACTTTTTCACCTGCAATTGCTTCAGGAGTTTCAGCATCTAAAGTTGCTGTTATTGTTGGTTCTGTAACTTCTTCTACACAACTTGTAATAATAGTTGAGTATCTAAACTTTGATTCATCATCATTATCGTTCTCATATAAGTCTTCATCTTCATCAGTAACCCTAATCTCAAAGAAAGTTGTTCCTGCTTCTAAATCATCTGCTAATTTATATTCAAAAGAGACTTTTTCAAAGTCAAACCCTTGTACTTCATCTAAAATTTTTGTTTCATCAATTCCTAATTCTAAACTAAATAATTGAACATTAACATCATCTTCATCATTATCTACAATGTTCCAAAGGTCTGCATTAAATGTAAGGTATTCTCCACAAGCAATAGTCTCTGGGAAATCTACATTTCCTAAAATCATAAAATCATCTTCAGCAATTGAAATATCATCTGAAACATATTCTAAATGTAATTCGTCTTTATCATATAATAAGTTATCATCTTCATCAACTACTTTATCTTCACTAAAAGCTTTAACATAGACAGCATATTTTGCATCTAATTCTTCATCAATTTCATCTGGGTCTAAGTTAAAAGTTATAGTAATTTTTTTATCATCTCCATCTTTAAGTTTAAAGTCAGGTTCTTCATCTTCAATATCAGTACATTTACCTTCATCAACATTAAGTAAACACCACTCAACAACAATGTCATCTATTTCTTCATCGTTTTTATTATCTAATTCAATTTCTACTTCAATTTCATCAAAAAGATACCATTCAGCTTCATCATCTTCTGAAAATCCTTCTGTTACTTTAAATTCAACATCTAATTCTAATAATTCATCACCAGCACAACCATCTTCACAATATGTATCTAAATCAATAGTAATTCCATGTACTTCATCAGGATTTACTCCATCAGAAATTGTTAAAGTTCCAGTAGCAGGTCCTGCTGCTAATTTTGTTTGATCTGCATCACTTACATCAAAACTAACCTCACTTCCAGAAATTGTAGTAGCAATAACTTCTACAGTTGTATCAGAATGTGTAATTGATAAAACAGCACCAGTTAATCCTGTTAATTCAGAACGAATTGTTACTTCAGTAGCATCTTGTCCAAAAGTATAATCAGTAGCACTTACCATTACTAATGATAAAATTGCTGTTAATAAAAATAATGATAGTATTTTTGATTTCATTTTGTTATAATTCTTCAGTTATAACAGTTTATAAAGTTTATGGTTTTTTAGAATATATAATAAATTAGACATTTATTGAGGAATATCGACGAGGTTTATGATATTTGGGCTATCATTTGCAAGTCCAGGGCAAGCAGTGTTTACCCAAGATTGTATATTAAAATTTTCAAATTGAGCTATATCAATGTTATTAGAAATGAAAATATAAACGCTTTTTCCTTTATTCTCAAGTCTTTTTTTTAACTTCTCTGCTTGTTTTAAATTTTCCTGTCCTGGTTTTGTTGAAAC
>CEPZ01074845.1_pt1 | contig 12583 bp, 15 predicted proteins | sample 530461 | NCBI WGS metagenome assembly CEPZ01 (sample SAMEA2620106, study PRJEB7988) | marine metagenome | isolation source: saline water (ENVO:00002010), including | reverse complement strand
GTAGTTGAAGGAGTTATCCATCCTTCATCTGTTCCGATTGACCAGTTATTAATCCCCAAACCAGCCGTCCCCGTAAAACAATCAGCCCCACTAAAACAGAAAGTAGCAGCATCTACCGTGCCTGTAGTAGTTGAGTGTCCATCAACGCTAAAGTTTCCAATTACAGTAGAAGAAGAATTAATAAGTATACCATAACTGGTTGTGCTTGGAGTAATATAATCACCGTTTCCGTTCCAATGAAGTCCTGCATTTAAGGCAGAAAAGTTGTCATTGATAGTAGTACGACTATCTGAAATCTTATCAGTCGCTTGAATGGTAGTAATTGAAGCGCCAAGCATTGGTTCTAGTGTGGGATTTTCCCAAGTTGCTTCTTCAAGAAATCCTATATCTTCAATAGGAGCAATCTGAGATTTAATAAACAAAGCGAATATTATAAACAACAAAATTATTGTAAAAGATGTTAGTATAAAAGTTTTATTCATAAATACCGCTATTTAGGGTTTAGTTCTTTTTGTCCAAGTTGTGTCTTTTAACATTTGCCAAGCTTCTGGGGTATCCTTCCAGGTCTTTAATGCTTCTCTCCATATCAAACCACGCCTTGTTCTTTTGACCCAGGTTACTGAAGGCTTTGTGCGTTTTCTGTAAGAAGTTGCCATTATTTATAACTCTCTTTAAAGTATTTACTCTTAAATCTTAATATTTTATCAGATGCTCTTGTTGAGTAAAATGCTTTCATTTTACTAATAAGCCCGCCCACTCTATCTTTGCCCCTTAGGGCTGGACCATAAAGTTCATCTTTACAAAATCTGACCAATCCTTTCACACCAAACTTCTGGGCATAATCAAGCGAAGCTCCTAAAGATAATGTCCTGTGAAAAGCATCTTCAAATACTGGCTCTGCTGTATTACCTGCTATAAAAGTAGCACTTCCAGCGAATGCTGAAAAAGGTAAAACTTCTTTCATATACCAAATTTTTAATCCATCAGTTCTATTAGTATCAGGAATAGGATAAATGAAAGTAGAATCATCAAAAGTATCAAACTCTGGACGACTTGTTGAAAACACATTATTAATATCAGCTGAAGAGCCTATAGATTTATCTAAACTGCCAGGGTCCATAGGATGCGCCCTAACGTAGGACCCATCACCATTGTAATCTATTTCTATCCTTTTAATCTTCAAAATATCAGTTGGGAATGTATATTCCCCTTGATTGGCGACTAAATCAGCAGTTGCTACTTCACCTTGAAAATCCCATTCGTCCATTGAATCCAAAATTTCCACTATCATTCGGTTGTACCAATTATTTACATTCCTATCTTTATCAGCTAAAGAATACGAAGCTGTATTTGTATTACAAAGATAATCAATATCTTGTAAAATACCTTGACTATTGGCAGTGTTATTATATTCCATGTTATTTATCCGCTACCCTGTGATACACATTTGCCCATTTGTGAGCATGTTTTTTAAAATTTGAATGCTTAATAGTCCATTCGTAAGCATTTTGAGCCATTATCTTACGCTGTTTTTCGTTTTCGATTAAATAACTTATTTTATCAAACCATTCCTTTTTATTTTCTTTAGCCACTAATCCCGTTACTCCGTCTTTAACTGACTTATAAAGAAATTTAGAATATACTCCTGCTATCTTATTTAAACTATATTCCCCATATTTGCATTGTGATTTACATTTAGCAAATGGTTCTTCAACTACTGGTGCTATAGCTATGTCCCCTCGCAATGAAGACAATTTAGACGGCCATACTTCCATTGGAGCGCCTAAACTAAATTCATACTGGTCTTGTGGCAAATCTTTGAACAAACTTTCTCCATAATTATATTGAACCCACTTGTCTGGAGAGTTAGTTCCACCAAACCCGCAACAAACGAACTTAACATTTTTATATTTATTTAAAATCTTTTTAATAACTGGGGCTATAAATTGTAAATCTAATTTATGGGAATTGCCCCCCGCCCATAAAAGCCTAATCTTATCTGAAGTATTTGGCTTATGCGGTTTAAGCCAAAATGATATATCAAAATAGTTTGGGAGAACAGTGATGTCATCGTTAAACCACTTATATCTATTTTTAATTACCTCTGTGGTTGTAGTGATAGCATCCGACTTCCACAAACACCAGTAGGTTAAAAATGTTCTCCACCAATTCATTTCCTTATAAGCATAGTGAGTTTTAGGGACTCGTTCCATCATATCATCAAGCTCATAAACTATCTTTGCCCCTGCTTTATGGCAGGCGTTAATAAAGGTGGGCGAATAGACCATTTCTACTACAACTATATCTGCCCATTGGAGAAGCCCATCTGGTATCCCGCCAGTTTCCCCCGACTTCAGTCCCCTGATTTTAATATCATGTCCGAGAGAAGCCATATAGTAAGCCTGTGGAATAATACGGTATAAACGACTGCCTGTAGAATTATGGATAAAGATGATATGTAATTTATTTTTCATTTAAATATTCTCCTATAGTTTTAAATTTTGCATCTGTTGGCATTTTGAGAAGATTGGGATATGCAATGTCCAGTCCGTTATTAGTCAACCATATATGTCCATGAGCCTTTATAGTGTGATACTTGGGGATTGGCTGTTCTATAGACCAACTCCAAATATATGTAGGAATGTCTGTATGCGTGACTGGATTGTTTCTGTCAATAGCCAGCGTATATCCATTCTCTAAGAGAACCTCCTCTGCTTCTTTGCTTCCTTCCCAGAATGGGAACTTGAATACTTTTATAAAATCTAATCCCAATACTTTTTCTAAACAATTCTCTGTAGCTTTCAACATTGTTCTTAGAATTTCCTTATCATTAATTAACCATTCTCTTCTTAGATGAGCAAAGCCGTGTGGAGCTACCTCTATCCAGGGGTTGTTTTTAATTAACTTACCCCATTCTTTAAACTTCTCTATAGTGACTTTCTTAGTCATCAACGCTGCATGAAATCCTGGCGTAAAACAAGTGCATTTAAAATTAGGATAATGCTCTTTTAATTTAAATAATAATTCTGTCCCAGGTGTCGTGGCGTTTAAATCATCAAAATCACAGATAAATGTTTGTTTTACTTTGTTGCTAGACATAAAATTACTTCGTGTCGGAATTCAAGGTCAACGCCCTTAAATCCAGCATTTAATAAAAGTTTGTTCATAGCAGCTGGGGTGTGTCTCCAGTAATCATCCCATTCTTGCCAAGGTTTCTGTCTTTGATTATCTTGGTGAAAGGCACAATGAAAGGGACAATCTATAATAGCATATCTCTTACATACCCGATAAATCTCTTTAATAGCTTTTTCATAATCCCAAATATGTTCTAATGTTTGGGTCATAATTACTAAATCATAAGCGTTATCTGGTATTTGATTATTGGTAATATCCCCAACTATATCTGGTTTCCATTTAGGGTTTATGTCCATTGTCGTCCATTTATTATTTTTTCCAAAGAACCTATAAGAACCACTTGGTTTCTCATCTCCAGCAATACCTATTTCAAGTATATCCCAATCAATAGGATTCAACTCAATCGCAATTTTTTCTAAAAATACATTAACTTTATTCCGCAAACTCATAAATATTGTTTTAATGACTCTTTATAAATCTTTTCGTTAATCTTAGAAATGGTTTTTTGTTTATGCTCCTTATGAAAACCAGCTGCTTCTTTAACTCTTTTAAAACTACAGCCGATACTATCCATTCTTAACATCATTTCGTAATCATCTGCCCCGTATCCGACCATTTCTTTAGAAACTTCTTAATACATTCTTCTCTGATTGTTGGAACCACCACGATAGCTTTCATGTTTTTACAAACCTCACTAAAAACCAATTTGGAGGGAGTGGTCTTTTATTTAATACATCATACGGAATAATAATTGGAGATGCGGTCTTGCTATCATCAAAAATGCCCTTTGAAATCTCTTTGAATTCTATTGGTGTCCATTCCTGAATATGTTCTTCTGACATTAATGTATCTCCTATCTTCCATGGTGTTGTGAGGAGTAGGACTCCTTTTCTCTTTAAAACTCTTTTCATCTCTAGCAACAATTCTTTCGGTTTCTCAACGTGCTCAACAATCTCTTGGACAGAAATAACATCAAATGTATTATCCTCAAACGGTAGATGAAAAGCATCAGCGACCATATAATCTATGTTCTTAGCTAAAGTCTTTGCTTTCTTGATGGCGAACTTAGAATAATCTATACCAACGACATCCAATGCGGGATTTCTAGCTTTAATATACCGACAAAAGTTTCCTAATCCGCACCCAACATCTAACAAACTGCCCCTAGTGGGTATATGAGTACCCATCGTATCAAATCTTAATCCGTCCCACCTATAACCCATAGCCCCATTGATATGTTCTGACTTCATTAACTTCCATTCCTTCTTAAATTGCTTATCCCAGAACTTAGGATTGTTTAGGTTCATATTTAGTAGTCTTTAGTTTCTCCTTTTTGGCTTCGTATTCTGGATGAGCTTTCGCTTGAAACGATGTGAAATCCATGTGTTCTACAATTACGTTTTCAAGATATGCAAGTATGTATTGGTATTTAATAGCATATTGGCTAAATGTATAATCCTGGTCTCCGTGTAAAAAGTCGTCCTCTTCCCATCTGAAGTGCTTGTAAATAAAGGCTGGAGCCGCACAACATATTCCTCCGATGTGAGGAGCCAACCCTAAAAAGTGTTCTCCTACATAAGCATACTGTGTTCTTGGAACTCCACCTGGAGTATCTCGTAATCCTTCAACTCTTGGCGACACAACAAACTGTCTTTGTTTTTCATATAAATCAACTATATCTTTAAGCCAGTCTTTTGTTAAAAACAAACAATCGTTGTCTGCTTTTATAATTACATCATAGCCCTCACCAATTATGTCCAATAATTCATTGGAAGCCTTTGAGATACCTACATTCTCATCATCACCAATCATTTCTTTTACTTCAGCATTCTTTAATATCCAATGGCGAGTTCCATCAGTAGAACCATTATCATATACAAACCAATCAAACTTATGTCCAGCGTTCTTCTTCATTGATTCATACATGCGTTTTGTGTAATCAAGTCGGTTCATTGTTAGGGTGAATATGGCTACCTTTAACTTTGGTCGTTCGCCATATAAAGTCTTGTCTGGAAATATCTTACAATCATCTGGACTAAAGTCAGGGAGATTCTTCCCAGTAATAGGATGCTTCTTATCTTGTTTCTTAAATTGATTACACCCTGGATGAACATAGTAATCGGTAATAATAATTGGCACATGTTGAAATCTATATCCAGCTTTTGTCATTCTGACCCATAAATTCCAATCAGCATACTTTACTAATGCCTCGTCCCAACCACCAACTGCCTCAATACAAGCCTTACGAATAAGCACGTCTGAAGTATCAATGTAGTTTTCCTGAGTTAATAGTGCAGCATTAAAATCACTTGAATTGCCCTTCATTGGCTTGAACTTACCACTATCATCTACTATCCATCTATCTCCATAAACTACATCATTTTTTCCTAAATATTTATAAAGAACTTGTAAATGATCTCTACGATACTCATTATCATCATCAAGGTATGCTACCAAATCCGCTGTCGCAGCTTGCGTGCCTTCGTTCTTAGGGCGTGGATGCTGCCCAAAGTTAGAGCTACGCCTAATATACCTAATCCTATTATCTTTACGAACCATCTTTTCACAATACTTTTGGGTTTTGTCTGTTGAATAATCATCTACAATGATGAGTTCCCAATCAGTAAATGTCTGATTAAGAACTGATTTAACTGCTTTTTTTAAACGACTAACACGATTATAAGTCGTTGTTATCACACTAATCGCTGGGTCACTTGTCGAACTTGTCGAAGTAGTTATCATAAATTTAGTGCTAAAGCGGCAGTTATAAGGATTAACGCAGCGGAAAACGTCTTTCCCTATAGCCGCCACCTTAACATCCGCTATGTTTTAAATCCTTTTTGTTGCATTTTTTCTAACATCTCTTTATTTTTAGGACTTGTAAAATGCTTTACAAATTGTCTTGATGTAATGATTTTCCTACCCAATAGTGTTAATCCAATGCCAGTAAGAGAACGATGCTGTGTTCCGTCTTTTGTTTCATATCCTTGGTCTCCACGCTTATCGTTTATGTTTGACCAGCCCTTAGCCCCCTTACAACCCTTGGGGATAGATATTAAACGCTTATTGCCTAAATATAAAACCTCTATCTCTTGATTAAGCTCTGTGTATTCTTCACCAGTCTTTTCGTCAAGGAAACGTGTATTGATTTTCTCTATATGTAATCTTCTATCAAATTGTTGCAACCATTTCTCAAATGTCTTTTGAATTATCATAATAATTGTTCCCTCAGGGAGCTTCTATGTGTTCAAAGCTCCCCTAGGAACGTTTGCTAATTGCCTTTATCACAATAGCAAACTCAAAACTTAGTCTCCGAGTACTGCACCACTCTCAACACGAATCATACGACTGCTATTCAACTCTCTCGTAGCAAAAGCCATCTTGAATCCAACAGTTCCATACAAATCTAATGTTGAAACTGGAGATGGATTCTTAATAATGGTTTTGATGTCTTCGAATTCTGAAACTCCGTAGTGTTCTGGACCAAAGATATAAGACTGGTAAACATCAGTGTTAGCCGAACCAGAAGCAACCATCTTTAGAGCTTGCTGACTCAGAATAAACTCAACACCGAATAATCGACCAACTACACCCTTGCCCATTCCACTACTTGCAGCATTGCCAAATGTTCGCATATCACCCATACCACTCTCTGTGTGTTTGAGGATTTCCTGCCAGTTAGCTGTGTCGCCCTGTAAATCATACTTAACGTCCTGATTAATAATACCCCGATAAAAACCATCTGGGTATGGTTGTGCTTTAAGAGTTTCAAGACTATTAAGAGATTCACGAACTTCAGCTATGTCCATATCAAATGTACCATCTGTGGCAATAGAGTTGCGAGCAACCGCGGTCCCGCCATACTGAGCTGAACCACCTGCTGTGAAGTTACTGTCACGAATAACAGTATCAATCTCTAATGCAGCTGCACGGGCTAATCGTTCCATCACTTCTACCATTGACTGAGGAACCCAAGTGCCTTGTAAGATGTCAGAAATTTTAACGGTCTGACCATACTGAGCTAAAGCTGCGGTAAGGTCACCTGCTGACAAATTGGTCTCATCTGGGTCTGTCCCTTCGGTAAGGGCTGGACTTGCTGAAAAATCAGCAATAGACAACCAATGGACTAATTCACCCTGGTTCCTTGGGTGGGTGCTCTTTAACCCCCAACCAGCAAATACTGTGTTTGCGCGAAGTTCATTCAAGAATACTTTATTATAATATTCTTCAATAAGTTCTGCCTCTGTAGATATTGTAACTGTAGCCATCTAAATTCCGCTTACTTTTGCGAAATTGGACGATTCCAAGAAGGTAATGCCTCAACCATTTTCTTAGCATCCTCTATAGGCATGCTACGAATCTGCTCTTTGGTTATACCCTTTTCCCCTTCTGGTAATCTACCGCCCTCAACAAATTCAGGACTTGCTGGTTTCTGCAATTTTTGTTCCTGTTGAACCATTTTCTCAAAAGCAGAATCCTTATAAGCCTCACTCATAGAGACACCTTTTTGCTTAGCAATAGCCTGAACATCGTCAGAATATCCCTTAGCGTCTGGGTGTTCCATGCCAAATTCCATTTTAGCGATTTTGTCGCTGGTCGCTACATTAGCATCTTGATTCTTCTCTTCAGAAGATTTAGCTGCTTCTATTTTGTCAAACTCTGCCGCTTTTGGACCAAGCTCTCCAATATAAGAAGTTTGCTCTTTCATCCCCTTCCGAGCTTCCTCTATGCTTTTGTATTCACGACTCATCAACGTATTGATTTCCTCAAGGGTAAGATTATCGCCCTGTGGCGTAACATTTTCACCACCTTCTCCAGGGGTAACGTCTGCCCCTTGAGGGTCGGTTATTGAAGGTTTGTTTACCATAAAATTTCACTTCATTATCCGCTGTAGCCTTCCAGGCTAGGTCGACCTATCCGCTGTGGTTCCAGTGGGCAAAGCATCTGCTGCCCCTTCCACTGTTCTAATAATTTGGCTCTTAAACTCCTGAACCCCCTTAGCTTCTGGTAATCTTTGTTTAGGAATACCCCAACCGTAATACTTCTCTGCTGTATCGTTTAAGAGTTTTTTAATAATTTTCCAAGTTTCCGTATTAGCTGCTTGTGCTAATTTTTTATTATCCATTATTGTTGTGTTGCCGCAGCAACTGGAACACCCTTAGTTTTGGGGCTTAATGTTCCTTCTAAATTTCCTCTTTGAAACTCCGACATAGCTGTAGGTTCTCGACCTGCAACCTGTGTCGCTGCAGGAGTTTTTTGTCCGTTTGTAAATCTTGAACCACTTAATCCCATAATCTCAGCAACTTCTCTTCCAAGGGCTTCGCCATCCATTCCTGGGAGCTGAGCTTGAATTAAATCAATTAAGTTTCTGGCCATAACTGCCTTATCAAACTTCTCATCAGTAATCTCTATGTCTACATCATAATCTACATCAAAGAATTCTTTTAAAATCTGTATATCCCTATCCTTACCAAGTTTATTTAATCGCCCTCTAAATGCTGTCTTAAACATCTCCGCCTCTTCATCTGTCGGGACTCTGCCTGTTTCCACTATTCTATTAAGAACCTCATTATGATAAGCGTTGGTCAACATAATGTCGTCAATCATCAAAAGGTCTTCAGCTTCACCAGTAATACGCAGTATCTCACCCTGCTTCAAAGAATCTATTATTAGTGGGATAACATGTCTTTTCAGGAATCGCTTTAAGAATAAACCTATGTTCTCTTGTGTGAGAGCAAACGCAGACCTTGAACCTCTATCCTTAAGGACTGCTGTAGTTGCTGGCAGCGAAGGAGCTATGGTTTCTACATCATGAGTCCCAGTTACCCTTTCCGCCATGCCTATAATTTCAGCTGGTTCCTGATATGCTGAAGCCTTGACATCCCCTTCAACTAATGTCTGGATGTCTTCCATATTATCTACTGGGATAGCCCCACCTGATTTAATTGATTCCAGCATCTGACGTGTAATGCCCACGCCCTTACGATATTTAAACTTACCAGTTAGCTTATTCATCAATTCATCCCTACGAATATTGACCACTGTATTTAACCAAGTCTGAAGCCCTTTAATCATCTCAGCAGGAGGTCGTCCATGCCATCTGTTGGGGACTCTTTTATACCAACACTCTTCAAAAGGCTTAAATGCTCCTTTGTCCAGCTTAATTTTATGAATTATCTTTATCTGGTCTGCTAGCTGTCCTGTGCTGGAAGACACATTATCTGTCGACTCTTTAGGTTGGGCTGAAGCTATGATGGTGCCAGGAAGCCAGGTCTCTTCATCTGCCTTGTCTTTTGTTACCAAGCTCTTAGGAATAAGCCCCCACCTCTCATAAATATTCGCTGTGGGAACTGAACCCGTGCTGTATTGAATAAACTCCTTATTGTCCCAGGGCATTCTTGCCACCTCATCCTTGGTCATTGATGCTTTTTGTAGGATAGGAACATCGTGTAAAGAATGAGCTGATGGGTCTATAACCAGATTCAAAGGGTCAACGATGCTTAATCTTGGGAGATTACGCTTATACTCCTTAGACCACACTCTAACTGCTTTGGCAATTCCTGTGCCGTCTATAGTTAAACTACGGGTAAATTCATTCAAAAATTCACCAAATCCTATTATTTTTAAAAAGTGTAAAGTAACCAACCGAACCAACTGAGCTATTCTGGAATCTTTACCTGGAGGGTTTTTAATGGTTACATCTTTGGTGTCTAAATCTATATTCTTAACAATCGTTTCTATCGTCCATTCGGTTAATGGAATCCATAACTTATCAAGTCCTGTATCATCATCTACTGAATTTTCATAAACTCCGTAATAATTCTTACGATTGCTGTCAATCTCACCCCGCATAGAGAAGGTGACATCGTCTGATACTACAATGTTAATATTCTCCCACGCTTGTTTTTCGCGTTGGATAAGCCCTATAGCCAATTTGTCTTCTTTGGTCGGGTCATAATTCTCTGTCATTTATTTTCCGCTAATATTTAGGATGCTTAAAAATCATTGCTTCCTCATTCTTTTTATTGGGGTTCTCGCTAAGTTGCCATACTGCTAAAGCTAATGAATTGACACAATCATCATGCAATCCTTCTGGAGCAGAATATCGTATATTCCCGCTATCTGTCCGCTTATAACCAAAGGCTTCAAGTTCATCAATCAGAACCTCGATTGGCGGGATATTAAACCTTTTCTGCTCTATAAATATTGAAAGTTTTTCAATTAACTGGGTCTTGGACTTATTTGTATATTTAAAGTCGTCTACTGCCAAACCCATCCTTCTAAGGTCGTCCGTGATAGGGTCACCTACTCCTGTAGAATCAATCGTAATCCTTGCTCCGTTATATTTCTTAGCAGTTTCGTAAATCCTTGCTTTCTGTAAATTCCAATCTATATCCTTGAATCTGTCAAAATGAACTAACTGATGGTTTCTACGGTTAATTACCGAAAGAACTGTAAAGTCCTGGTATTTTCCCAAATCTACACCCATTACATAAAAGTTGCTCTTTTCTGGGTTTTTAACCTCTCCTGATACAATTTCTTTAACTCCTCGGAATACGGCTGCCGCGTCTCTTAAAAAGGCTGCTTCATACTCCTGATTAAAAACGTCCATAGGGAGCCGTTTCTTTTCTCGTTCCCACTCGTCTATAGGAAAATAGGGGTTATTTTTGCTTGTAAAATGAAATGAAACCCCGTCCTCTGCGTCCTTATTCTGGATGTGCTGCTGATAAAACCAGTTCTGTCCAAACGGAGTGCTTATAAAGAGAGCTGACCCCTTTCTACTTGTAAGACGTTGGGAGATATACGAATTATAGACCTCTCCCTTCATTCTGGAACATTCGTCCATAATCACCAAATCCAACTCTTCTCCTAACAGCCCTGTGGGAAATTCGGCTGACTTACACTCAACCCAGCTCTGAAACCTCACATGACGCACTGAGAGCTTCCCTGCGGCACGTTGTATCTTAATTCTGCCCCTTTTAAGGTCTTCTGGAAAACCATTGCCTAAAAAGGTGTTTAAGTGTTCAAAGACCTTTTTGCTTAAATCATAGGTTGGACTTACTATCCAAATGTGAGTTCCTGGATTAAAGAGCTTCTTAAGAGCTAAATAAGCACATAACTGAGATTTACCAAACCTTGTTCCTGCACATATTACGGTAAAACGTTTAATTCCTGTAAGAATCTCTTTTTGGGGATTATGGGGTGTCCATCTTATTCTTTCTTGTAGTTCTATCTCTTTATTTGAAAACATTATTTTGAAAGAAAACCTCTTTTTAATGGTTGTTTAACCCTTTATTTAAGCCAAGTGGCACTCTATTTACCGAGGATTGTATTTCTTAAATTCACTTGGCTTATTTAAGCCATTTTATTTTCTTCTTTTTGTCTGATTTTATAAAAATAGTTATGGGGAGGATAACAATATTTTACAACAAAACACAAGTCTGGGGGTGGGGGGGGTCATTGGCTTAGGTATGCGGTTGTATGTTTATGGTTATGAGTATAATGGTGATTATACCCTATGCATATTGGCTTTAATAAGTTGTTTTAATACAATACTGATATATGCTCTTGTCTATTTCTATGTTGTGCGTGTGAGAGATGCAGGTTAATAGGTTGATAAGTTAATAGGTTGTAGATTAAAAGGTCAATAGCTAATCTTACAAATATAACCATTTAATACCTTTTTTGCTTTTAATTAGTCTTACGGGGCAGTTTTGGGCGTCTATAATCCTTGATAGTCTTCGCTTTCTGCTTTTTCAAAGGTTATGTTATGTTTTAGTAGTCCTCTTGCTTGTAATACCATCTTAATTGCTTGGAGACTTGCCCGCTTGTCTGATGACTTGGCGTGTTTGTTTAATAATAAACCGATTGTATTGTCGTCCAGTCCTATATCATCCAGTAATGCTACGAAACCTTTTGATGCGGTCATCTTTTGAGGGGTATGAGCTGTGTTTTTCTTATAGCCAGCGTCAACCATTGCCTTGCCCATATTGCCACCATTATCCACCAAGTTCTGGAGGGCTTGTTTATGTCTGTGTTTTGGTTTTATATTATATGATTTTTTCATTATTCTGGGGATAACTATTTTGTCGTGGCTTATCTGTGCCGTTTGTCAGGGGTTGACAAGCTTGTTTTGATTTGTTAGACTTCTTATGTAAAGTTAATAAGGGATTGTATCGGGTCTTTAACAAAATTATATGACTAGAATAGTGCCAATAAAAGATTTGTTTATTGATAAGGGTATTCTTTACTGGAATGATAAACAATGGAAAATGAGGTGGTCAGGCGAAATTGTAAAGTATATTAGTAAAACGGAAGTGGAGTTCTATATCTATTAATTGCTGTTTAATTGACATCAGTATCCGATACTGCTGGTGTCAATCATAAGAGTTATTAAATAAAAGATTTGTTTAGGGGTCTTTGAAAATTAATGGATAAAGAACGATTA
>CEPZ01084861.1_pt1 | contig 12598 bp, 19 predicted proteins | sample 530461 | NCBI WGS metagenome assembly CEPZ01 (sample SAMEA2620106, study PRJEB7988) | marine metagenome | isolation source: saline water (ENVO:00002010), including | reverse complement strand
AGTTGACATCCAATTCTTTTAATTATTTAAAGGTTTCAGCAGAGCCAAATAATAGAAAGACTTAAATAACAAATAATAATTCACAGCAAAAGAATGAAGACAGTAATGGTTCACCAAGTTGGTTTTTCTTTTAAGGACAATGTTCCTAGTTCAAGCGAAAGGAAAAATAATTCATTTTCTAGCCTTGTAGAACAAGGAAGAAAAAGCGATTTAAATGTTATTTTTTCAAATATGGAATTTTATAATAGAAATAAAAAACAAATTAATATTGCTTGGACTTTTGAAGATGGGAAATGGTCTAAGATTAAAAATAAAAAATTTGATATGATCTTTTATAGGGGTAGGAATGTTAATGGTTTAAAATTTGGGAAATATATTAACAGATTAAAATATCCTATGAGAAACAATTATGAATTAGAAAATTTATGTTGTGATAAAATATTAACGAGTATTGTGTTCCCAAGGTTAATGCCAAAAACATTCTTGATTAATAATCATTATGATTTACAGAGATGCTTAAAATATATAAGAAGTGACAAAGTAGTCATTAAACCTAGGTTTGGATCTCTGGGGAGAGGTGTTGTAATTATTGATAAAAAAGATCTGAAAAATGGGATTACAAGAGATACTGTTTTACAAGAGTTTATTGATTCATCCAATGGTGTTAAGTCATTAAAAGTTAAAGGATCTCATGACCTAAGATGTGTGATTGTTGATGGGAAAATAGACCATAGTTATTTTAGATTACCAAAGAGAAATTCTTTTTTAGGCAATATGGAATATGGAGCAACAAAAAAATATATTGATAATGATGAAATCCCTAAAAACATTAAAGAGAAAGTAAATTTTATTGATAAAAAACTTAAAAAATTTGGAGAAAGATCATATTCTGCTGATTTTTTAATTGATAATGATAAAAAAGCTTGGTTAGTTGAATTGAATTCTAAACCTGGGACTTCTTTTTATGACAACGCTTTAAGAATAAGAAATAAGTACCATTTTAATTTGACTAAATCTTTAAGAAATTATGTTGAAAATTTGTAATTAGTAAATAATTTAAATTAATATTGTTTAAGGTTTAAAATGGTTAAAACAGTTTCAAAAGATATTCCTTTAGCAGAAATTACTTTAAGAAAATATGAAAGACCTTATGATCAGGGTAAAAGAGAATTGATTAGAAAATTATGTTTAAGTATTGGTCTTTTACAACCAGGAGATTCTAGAGATATTGTAGTGGATGTCTTACATGTTTTAATAAACTCTAAGGATGCTTTAAGCTCTGAAGAGATAAAGAATCTTGCTATAAAGGGTAGAGAGGAAGAGAGCTTGCCATTAAAGGGAATTGCACCATCTAATATAAGGAGACAATTGAAAAGATTAAAAGATATTTTTTTAATTGAGAATATCAATAACAATTATAGAATTACGGAAAATGAGAAATTAAAGAAAATATTTGAGGATAAGATTCAAAATTATTATTTAAGTAGCATATTAGATAGGGTGAAAGATTACTTTGATATTTTAGATGATAAAAAATGATATATGAACCACAGGAAGATTCTTACTTATTATTAAAATGTGTAAAAAAATATTGTAAAGATAAAGTATTAGATCTAGGTTGTGGTTCTGGAATATTGAGTGAAGAAGCATTAAAATATTCTAAAGATGTTCTATCTGTTGATGTTAATTCTGAAGTTGTTAAATATTGTAAGGAAAAAGGACTTAATGTAAGGCAATCAGATTTATTTTCTAATGTTAAAGAAAAATTTGATTTAATTATTTTTAATCCACCATACTTGCCTGAAAAAGAATTGGAGAAACGAGAAACTAGTGCTGTTGTTTCTGGTGGAAAGAAAGGTTATGAAATTATTGAGAGATTTTTAGAACAAATAAAAGAACACTTAACTGAAAATGGTAAAGTTTTATTATTATTTAGTTCTTTGACGAATAAAGAAAAAATAGATAGTTTGATAAGTAAAAATAATTTGAAATTTAAACTAATTGAAGAAGAGAAATTATTCTTTGAAAAATTGTATGTTTATTTGATTTTTGAAAATGAGAAAAATTAAGACTAATGATGGATCGTATACTTTCTTAGATTCAGATATTAAAGAAGTTTACAATCCTTTGTATGGGGCAGTAAAGAGAGCAAATGATGTTTATGTTAATCAAATAGATTTTGCTAAATATAAAAAATTAAGAATTTTAGATATTGGTTTTGGCTTAGGTTACAATAGTTTGTGTGTAATTGAAAAATGTATACAAAATAATATTAAATTAGAAATATTTGCTATTGAAAAAAATTCTTTAATTTTAAATGAAATAGAATCTTTAGTTATTTCTCAGAACTTAATTAATAGTTTTGACATTTTAAAAAAAGGTGTAAAACTAAAAAAGTTAAGAACAGATAATATTAATTTTAAATTAGAAGTTAGAAATGCTTCTAATATTGTAAAAAACATAAATGATAAATTCGATGTTATTCTTTTGGATCCTTTTTCATATGTTAAAAATAAGGAACTATATGGCAGGAAGTTTTTATCTGATTTGAAGAATCTCCTAGATGAAGAAGGATTTTTAGTTTGCCATAATAGTAACCCTATCCTTTTAAATAACTTGATTGAGAATAAATATAACATTAAGAAATACAAGATAAAGGAATATGAATATGGCGTTATTGCAAGTTCTTTTTTAAAACTTAAATTAGGGGAAAAAGACGAAAAACTAGCTAAAGCTTTTGGAGATGATTTTAAGATTGATGGAAAACAATTTAAGTATGATGAGATATAATTTATTGGAGGATAAAATGATAATTTCAACAACACCAAGTATAGAAGGTAAAAAAGCTACGAAATATTTAGGTCTTGTAACTGGAGAAGCAATATTGGGAGCTAATATTTTTAAAGATTTTTTTGCAGGTATTAGAGACATAGTAGGTGGAAGATCTGAAGCTTATGAAAAGGAATTAGGTAAAGCACGAGAGATAGCTGTTAAGGAAATGGAAGATAGGGCTCAAGAATTAGGTGCTAATGCTGTTTTAAGTGTTGATTTAGATTATGAAACTGTTGGTGCACAAGGTAGCATGCTAATGGTAAGTGTAAGTGGAACAGCTGTTTTAATTGAATAATTCCTTATCTTTTTTATATTTTATTTTTAAAGAATCAAATTTTTGAATTAATTCATTTCTTTGTTCTGCGTTCATGGATTTCCATTCTATAACTGCAAATTCTGGTTTTGGGATTGATTTTTCAAAAGATTGTTTAATTAAGTTTTCAGAAAGAGATTCCATGTTATATTTTGGGCAAATGTGGCTTATTGAGTAATTAGATTGTTTTAGAATTTTAATAGCTAAGTAATTATAATGAGTTCCTCCAAAGATTACAACATTTTTGTAAGAATTTATTTTTTTTGTTAATGTGTTAATAACTGTTTTTGCTATGATTTCTCCTGCTTTTTTATCTTGCCACTGTTTTTCTGATGATCCTATTTCTATAAATAGACAAGGTTTTTCGTTGTATGGTCCATGATGTGTTGATTCTATTATTGTTTCGTAATCTAGATTGTTATTTTTTTCTAATTCTAAAAATAATTCTTTTAAGTAATTTGAATTTACAGGAACTAGTTTATTTGGTAAACCTCCTAATCTTGCGTCGTTCCAATTGCCTATTGGATGTATTGATAAAGAGTTTACTTGTTTCTTACTTCTATGGGTGCTTACAAAAAGAAAGAGATCTGCTTTTATTTTTTTATGTAAATTTTCTGCATTAATATGTAATTCATTTATTGTGTATAGCTTAATATCTTTATTCTCGTTTAAAGTATAAACTGGATTATCTTCAAAGTTTTCTGTTTCTTTAAAATTATATGAATCTAGGAAAATAGAACTAACATTAATACCAACGGGACATTTTTTAGATGTAATTATTGCAATCATAAGTTGTTTTAAATTTATTTAATATAAAAATGTTATCTATACAGTAATCCTGTAAAGAAATTTATTTGATCTAATCTGTATAGTGTAAATATCATTGTAACAACTAATGTTAAGAATAATATCCCTAAAACTATAGCAACATAGAAATTCATAGTTAACAATCTTCTTGTTGATTTTTGTTCTTTTAATTGTTTTAATTGTAGTTCTTCAGACCAGCTAATTCGATATTTCTCACCATCATTATCAACCTTAAATTTTTTACCATCCTCTTCTACATACTTAATTTCAGCCATATATTCCTAAAAGAGGGTTCTTTTTATAAAGTTTTTTATTATAGAATAGTAAAATAGAAAATATAGGTTTTAGTTATGTTTTTAAGTATAATTTGTTTTAAAAGTAAAATGATAGAAATACTAAGTTTTTTGGGGTTAATATTTGGAATTTTTATATCTAAGATCTCAAAAGAAGAGTTAAAAGATTGGGAAAGATATTTTGATGTTGCTTATTCTTTTTTGTTAATTATTATAGCTGTTTTAATTTTTGATTTTAGTTATATGATTCTATTAGGAATTTTAATTGGATTCTTTTTGTATTTTATTTTAAAGAATATTTATTTTTACTTTGGATTGTTGTTAAGTGTTAATGGTTTTGTTTTACCTTTAGTGGTTTTAATTTTTATAATTGGATTAGTTTACAGTAGGAAATTTATAGATTTAACAAGAGAAAGAATAATTTTAGAAGTAATGAAAAGTTTTGTGATTTTTATTATTCCTTTTGTTTTAGTATTTTTTGGAGATTTTGTTTTAAGTTATAATGTTATTTTAAATGGGATTTGTATAGGGGCCTTTTTACATGCTATTAAAGAATATATCAAAAGACATTAAGAGAAAGAAAGAACTAAAAGATTTAGATGATAAATTTGTTTTACTTAGAGTCAAAGATTATTTAAAGAAAAACAATTTAGAAATTAAGGAAGAAGATTTTAAAAATAGAAATAAAAAATATATTAAATTTTTTAAAGATATGAGAAGAGAGCTAAGAATTGTTTATGGTGTTTTTAGAAATGTTAAAGATAAGAGAAGTTTAGAATCTTATAAGGAAATATTTTCTTTAATTGGCAAGTTTAATAGTTTATTAGATTTGGGTTGCGGGTTGAATCCATTAGATTATGCTAAGTTAAATAAAAATTCCAAATATTATTGTGGCGATGTTAATGTTGATGAGATCAAAAATATTAATGAATATTTGAAGAAGAATAAAATTAAAGGAAAAGGATTTATTTTTGATTTAATTTATGATGATTTAGGAAAATTGCCTAGAGTTGATGTTGTGTTCTTATTTAGAGTTTTAGAATCTTTAGAATACTATGAAAGAAATATTAGTAAGGATATTCTTAAAAAATTAAAGAGTAAATTAATAATTGTTAGTTTTGCGAAGAATGTTTTGAGTAAAAGAGGGAATATAAGGAAAAAAGGTAGAAGCTGGTTTAGAAGAATTTTAAGTGAATTAAACTATGAATACAAGGATTATGATATTGAAAATGAGATCTTTTTTGTAATAAGAAAGTGATTTAAAGCTAATTAATCTAATATTTCTATGGAAGTTATCACACCTCAAGAATTTAAGAAAAAGATAAATGGAGTTTTCATACTTGATGTTAGAGAGAAAGATGAGTATGATCAAGAACATATTGAGAATGCTATCCATATTCCTTTAGGAGAGGTAATTAGAGATAATGGTGCAAATATTCCTAGGAATCAAGAAATTGTTGTTTATTGTAGAAGTGGCTTTCGTTCAGGTATTGCTGCTCAATTTTTAGAATCTAGAGGGTATTCAAATATCAAAAATTTAGAAGGTGGGTTTAGTATGTGGAGTTTATTATAAAATGACATTATATTTAATTGGAATTGGACTAGATGAAAACGATTTAACTTTAAAGGCGTTAGAAGCAATAAAGGAATGCAAGGAAATTTACTTAGATAATTATACCTCTGTTGGTTCTGATGTTGAAAAATTAGAAAAACTGTTTAATAAAAAAATATTACTTGCCGATAGAGATTTATTAGAAAATAATTCTAAATCTTTAATAGAAAAAGCAAAAAAAGATAATATTGGTTTGTTAGTTTATGGAGATTGTTTAAGTGCAACTACACATATTTCTTTATTACAGGAAGCTAAAGAGCTAAATGTTAAAGTAGAAGTTATCCATGGTGTTTCTATTTTAACAAGTATAAGTGAAACTGGTTTGAATTTGTACAATTTTGGAAAAGTAGCTTCAATACCCTTTGAAAATAAAGATGTTAAGATAGCTTACGATATTTTAAAACAAAATAAAAGATTAGGGATGCATACTTTATTGCTATTAGATTTAAATCCAAAAGATAAAAAGTTTTTAACAATTAAAGAAGGATTAGATTATCTTTTAAGAAATGGTTTAGATAAAGGGGAAAAAGTGATTGGTTGTTCTCGATTAGGTAGAAAAGATAGATTTATAAAATTTGGAGAAATTGATAAAATAAAAGATGTTGATTTTGGGAAGGAACCTTACTGTATAATTGTTCCGGGAAAATTACATTTTATTGAAGAAGAATATTTATTAAACTTTAAATGAAAAATGGTAAATGAAATCTTAGGTGTGTTTGGAGTGTTTTTGTTATTCCTATTGCCAATTATACTTATTTTATATGAAGAAAAATATTTGAGTAAATTATACAAAAAATTATTTAAGAAACATGGTTAGTGAAACAATTGAATCTTTTGGGTTATTATTAGTATTTACAGCTCCACTAATTGCTATATTATATCAGATTGGTGTGTTTAATAAGATAGTTAAGAGCTTTAGAAGTGCATTTAAAAGGTGAGAAAGTTTTATAAAATAATTCTTCATTAGTATTTGTATGCGAGAGTGCCGGAGTCTGGAATTTGAGGTTTTTTAAATCTCAGACTGTCAACGGGCAGGTTAGGTTTTTTATAAATCTATGTCAAACTTAAGCGCAGATTTTTCATGTTGAGAAATCCTGTAGCTTAGTGCTTACGCAGGTTCAAATCCTGTCTCTCGCATTCATAATTTTACATGCCTTGGTAGCTTAGTAGGTAGAGCATCACATTGGTATTTTACAAAAATGTGAAGGTCTTGAGTTCAATTCTCAGCCAAGGCTTTAGAGTTTTTCTCTTAATTTTTTATTAATAAAATATAAATTTATTATAATAGAAATCAATAAAAGAATTACAACAATAACAAAACCTAAAATAATACCATTGTATTTTAGTTGTTCATCTACTACATTTTCTGTAATGGGATTATTCTGTATCTTTTCAATAGTTGTAGTGGTAGTTATGATGGTAGTTGTAGTTTCCACTATTTCTTCTTCAGTTACATTATTTTCGTTTAAGGTTGTTGTAGTTTCTCCTTGGGAAATAAAACAAGTTGTGTAATCTGATAGGTTAATATTTGGGTAATCTTTTTCTTTACAAGAATTTGCAAGGGTTGCAGGATATTTACTTTGAGGATCATAATCAACTCTTATGTTTTTAACATAATTATCTGAACCAAAATCGAAACTAAGAATATAATTATCATTACCTAAATGTTTAAAATCCACTTCAGTTGGTAGGGGTCCAGATTTATATGAAATGTTCTTTCTGGATTTAAAAGGTTCGTCTGTGTTTATAAAAAAATCTAGAACTTTACTTACATCTACATTAAAACCTCCAGATAACTTTGATTGTTTTAATCCTTTGGCGCTGAACTCAGCTGTAAATTTTCTATCTTGTGTTGAACATTTGGTGATATCTATATTTAGTAAATTACAACTAAACAATAAACCTGGACATTCTGCGTTGAATTCCTTTTTCTTATCTTGACCATCCTCTGTGTAATTTAAAGAAACTTTATAAATTTTATTTTCATTTAAAGATGCTTCTGGTATGGCGAATGTTGCATATCTTTGAGAATCACTGTATGATTTTTGTATACTAATACTGTCCCATGAACCATTATCTTCATGGTCTTCAACGATAACACCTATATCTTTTGTGTATATTTTATCATCAAACTCTCCTTCTATCTTAAATTCTAAGGAACCATCATTATTACATTCTATATTATTTACTTTTAATGCATCTGCAGAAAGCGGCAAAAGTAGTGAAATGAAGATAATTAGAGAGAATTTTTTAAAATTCATAATTATAGTTTAGGTTATGTGTTTAAAAATATTATTGTTATTTAAATTTAAGAAGATTTATATATTTTGTATAGATTTAAAGTAAAAATGGAAAAAGATAAATTTAAATTAAAAGAAGAATATTCACAATTAAAAGCTAAACTACCTAATTTTGAAAAATTAAATGATGAGTTTGAAATTTCTAGAAATGAAAGTGATTATAAAAAAGAATTTTTATTAAGGGATATTAGAAGAAAGATGAATGATAAGATTATTTTCTTTTGTAGAATTATTGAAGGTTTATTGTTTCCTGTTCAAGCTAATATAATTAACATGCATGAATCTAAATATTTTGATGATGATATTAAGAAAAAAATATTAGAATCATATAGACAATTAATGATATTTGAAAGAGAATCTTTAAGATTAGATATTATACCTAATAGTGAAAAAGATGCTAAATATATTAATAATGTTTATAATGAATTATTAAAATACAAAAAAGAGATGAAAAATGTTGTAGATATAATGCAAGAATCTTGGAGAAAAGAAGAAAAGATAGTTCCAGATAATTATTTTGGATAATTTCAAAAATATTAAATAGATGATTCTTTTTTTATTGAAGAGGTGTATTATGAATATTATAATTTTAGGTCCGCCTGGAGCTGGTAAAGATACTCAAGCAGATAGATTAGCTAATTATTTTAATTTAGAAGTAATTTCAACTGGAGAAGTATTAAGAAAAGAAACAGATCCAAGGATAAGTTCTTATATTGATAAAGGAAATTTAATTCCTGATGATTTATTTGATGAGATAGTTTCAAAATATGTTAAAGATAAAAAAAATATAGTTTTAGATGGAACTCCTAGATCTAAGGAACAGTTAAAACTTTCATATTGTAAAGACCCTGATTTTGTTATTTTAATTACTTTAAGTAAAGATGAAATAATAAAAAGATTAAAAATTAGAGGAAGAACTCAAAATAGAGCTGATGATAGAAGTGAAGATATCATTAACAAGAGAGTAAAGACATATGAAGATAATATAAAATCAATTATAGAATATTATAAGAAATTAGATAAATTAATTGTTGTTAATGGCTATCAAACTAGAAAAGATGTTTTTAAAGATATTTTAGGTAAATTAAATTTAAAAGCTTTAGATAAGATAAAAAAAGTTATTTCTCACTTGAAAAATGTTAAGGGTTTAGATAATATTTATTTATTAGATAAAGAGGTTAAAAAATATATTTTTAAAAAAGAAGATAAGAATAATAGAGGAGTTTTAGAATGTTTGAAAAGGAGATATACAATTGTGTTAACTCATAATTCCCATTTTAGAAATCCTAAAGGAAAAATCGTTGTAAAAGGTAAAAAAAATATTTTATTTCCAGGAATTCCATTTCCAGAAGTTAATGAAGAGAATGTGGTAAGTTCTTCCCCCAATAAGAAAATTCATGATTATTTAGTTGAAAAGTTTAATTTAAAATTAAAAGACGAAGCTACTTTACTGATTGGTTTCGACTAATTTTTTATCTTTAATTCTTTGTCTTGTACGTAATCTAAATCATATTTTATAGATAAGTATGCTTTTTCTAGTTCCTTGCCTAAGTAAGCAGCATGATCTGGTCTTGAGACTAATTCTAATTCTGTTATAGTAAAGTAAACATCTTGAGGTTTTTTACCTTTGATTATTTTTTCTACTACGTTGTTTTGTTTACAATGAGCTGCTTCAATTTCTTTTGTTTTTTTGTTAACGCGAATGAGAAAATACCCTTTAGGATCATATTTCCAGTCTTTCATCTCATCATAATGACCTTCAATTTCTTCTATATTTTCATCTTTTTTAGATTCTTCAAATAGTGACATTTTAAACATCCAATATAATAAATGATTCCCAAGAATTTTTAACCTTTTCTAATTTGAACTTGTGATACGTAATAGCTTTTACATCTACTAATAACTCATGTTTTTTAGGATTTAATTTTTCTCCTTTTAATTCTGCTGTTAAAGAGTTATTATCTTGATCTATCTTTATTTTAAATTTTGAAAATAGTAATAATTTAGCATCCTTTAAGAAAATTAGTTCTTGTAGGAAATTGAATAATAATTCTTCTAGATCATCTGCTTTTAGTTTTATTTTTTTAGTTGTTGTAGTTTTAATTGTTTTTAGATCTTTGATCATTGTTTGTTCTGTTGCTAACGCTGCTGATTCGAATAATTCGTCTAGAGTTTTATCTTTTATTTCAAAAGCAACATCTGCTGTATGTTCTATGAATTTATATGTCATTTTGATTTTTCTAATTCTTTCTCCATTTCACTTTGATATTTTTTAATATTTTCTCCAATGAAAACTAATTGTGTTTTCTCTTTATTAGATTTTTCTAAATTAAATCTTGAGGAAACGTAATTTAATAAGAAAGTTCCGTTTTTAAAATTTACAAAACCTTTTAATCTGTATATTTCTTTTGGTAGTGTTTTTATTATTTTTTCTAATTTAGATTTATTAAATTTAATATCTTTTTCAAATGTAAAAGTTTCTATTTTTGTATGTTGTTTATTTTTCTTTAAATTGATCCAGTGCTTTTCATGTAAAGAGAATAATAAATTGATATCAACATCACAATTTAAACATTCAATTTGAGAAGCTTTATTATTTATTTTAGTAATCTTTGTTTTAACTAAAGTTAATTGTTTTTTTGTTATAAGATCTACTTTATTTAGTAAAATAATATCTGCCATTTCTATTTGTAATATCGTTGTTCTACTTATTTGCGGAAATTCAATTATAGAATCTACATCAACTATTGTAATAACAGAATCTAGGTAAATTTCTTTTAGGTTTTTTTCTACGTCTACTATTAAGGCATCTGGTTCAGCTATTCCTGTTGTTTCTACAATTATTAATTCTGGTTTTATTTTGTTTATTACTTCTTTTATAGCCTCTTCAAACTCTCCAGTTAAGGAACAACATACACAACCATTCATTAGTTCTGTCATGTTAATGTTTTTACCTTTTACAATCTTAGAGTCTATTGATATTTCGCCAAATTCATTCATTATAATTGCAATTTTCTTTTTAGAATTTTTTAGAATATGCTTTAGTAATGTTGTTTTTCCAGATCCTAAGTATCCTGTTATTATTAATGTTGGAGTTTTTTTCATATAAATTTTAGAATAATATAGTTTAAAAATTATACGAATTAGAAAAAATCTTATAAATAGTGTAGTTTATTGAAATGTATAATGGAACAAAGAACTGGACCTCCAAAGAGTATAAAACAAGTAGATAAGCAAGGTTTAGTTTGGGAAGTACCAAAATCATTTAAGAAAGAGATGAGAGTTCCAGCAAGAATTTATGCAAATAAGAAAATTTTAAACGATATGGATTATGGAGTTTTTGACCAAATAACTAATGTTGCTACATTGCCTGGAATTGTAAAGTATGCTATGTGTATGCCTGATGGACATTATGGATATGGTTATCCTATAGGTGGAGTTTCTGCTTTTGATGTTGAAGATGGGGGTGTAATAAGTCCTGGGGGAATTGGTTTTGATATAAACTGTGGAATGCGTTTAATTACTACAAATTTAACTTTAAAAGATGTTAAACCTAAAATTAAAACTTTAGTGGATGAGTTATTTAAGAAAGTTCCAGCTGGTGTAGGTTCAAAAGGATTCTTAAAAATAAATCAAAATCAGTTTAAAGAAGTTGTGGAAGAAGGATCTAAATGGTGTGTAAAAGAAGGATATGGCTGGGAAGAAGATTTAGAAAAAACTGAATTAGATGGAAGAGCTGATTGGGCTGACAATTCTAAAATTTCAGAAAGATCAATACAAAGAGGATTTAATCAAATTGGAACTTTAGGTTCTGGAAATCATTATTTAGAAATTCAACATGTTAAGAGAGGTAATATTTTTGATGAAGAACTAGCAAAAAAATATGGAATATTTGAAGATCAAATTGTAATTATGTTTCATTGTGGTTCTAGAGGTTTTGGACATCAGGTTGCAACAGATTATTTACAGCAGTTTTTGAAAGTAATGGGACCAAAGTATAATATTAAAATTCCAGATAGAGAGTTAGCATGCGCTCCTTTTAATAGTGATGAAGGTCAAGATTATTACAAAGCAATGGCTTGTGGTGTCAATATGAGCTTTGCAAATAGACAAGTTATTGTACATAGGTTAAGGGAAACATTTTCTTCAATATTTAATAAATCTCCAGAGGAACTTGAGATGAAACAGGTTTTTGATGTTTCTCATAATCGTGCAAGTTTAGAAAAACATGAAGTTGATGGTAAAATGAAAAAATTAATTGTGCATAGAAAAGGAGCTACAGGTTCTTATTATCCTGGAAGAGAAGAAATTCCTCCTTTGTATAGAGAAAGTGGAAGCCCTGTTATAATTGGAGGGTCTATGGAGACAGGTTCTTATTTGTTAACTGGAAGTGAAAATTCAAAAGAAACTTTTTGTAGTACATGTCATGGATCTGGAAGAA
>CEPZ01084887.1_pt1 | contig 12611 bp, 23 predicted proteins | sample 530461 | NCBI WGS metagenome assembly CEPZ01 (sample SAMEA2620106, study PRJEB7988) | marine metagenome | isolation source: saline water (ENVO:00002010), including | reverse complement strand
GGTTGAATGTTGCGGCGCAGAGTTTGATGAGTATAAGTGAGTATGTTAGGAATATTGGGAAGATTAATGAGAGGTTGAGGGATTTGTTGGCGGATGTTGTTAGTGATATGAAGAGTAATATGACTTTTCTTGCGCCTCTTCTTGCAGGGATTGTTGTTGGGTTGAGTAGCATGATTACGGGGATTTTGGGGAGGTTGAAAATTTTGGCGGATTTGGGGGGGGATTCGGCGGTTACTGGTTTGGGGAATTTGGGGACGATAACTCGGTTGTTTGATATTACTGCTATGGTTCCACCTTATTTTATGCAGTTATCGATAGGGATTTATATTGTGGAGATAATTTTTATTTTATCGGGAGCTCTTGTTGTAATAGATTCTGGGGAGGATAGGTTGAGGAGGACGCATGATTTTGCTAGGAATTTGATGAGGGGGAGTTTCTTGTATTTGGTGATGGCGTTGATATCGATAATAAGTTTGTTCTTGTTGGCTAGTGTTGCGCTTCGGGGGATAACTGGGTGAGGGTTGGTGGGAAGATATATAAATTATGATAAATAAATAAGATAAGGAGAAAAGAGATGGTTAGAGGTATGAATAAAAAAGGGATGGAGATGGCTATTAATACAGTGGTTATTTTGGTTTTGGCGATAGTTGTGCTTGTGTTTTTGGTTTTGTTTTTTACGAATAGTAGTGGAGAGTTTGCAGGAAGGGTTAAGAGTTATTTTAGTTATTCTAATGTGGATAGGATTGTTGAGCAGTGTAATTTGTTGGTTGATTTGGATAGAGGGTATACGTATTGTTGTGAGAAGAATGAGGTTAGGTTTTTTAGTGATGGGGAGAGGGATGAGAGTTTGATGAGTTGTGGGGAGATGGTTGAGAGGTTTGGGGTGGAGAAGATGGGTTGTGAGGGGGTGAGTTGTTGATGATAATGAATTTAGTTGAGGTGGTTCGTTGGAGATTAATTAGAGATAGAAAAGCAGTTGCATTGGACTACTTGTTTTGGTTGATAGTTGGATTGATTGTTTTAGTTATTGGGGTTTCTGCTATAGCTATTTTGACCGGGAAGGGTCAGGGTGCTGTAGAATATATTAAAGATTTGTTTAAGTGGAGTTAGGATGGGGGATGGTTCTGGACCTTTAATTTGGAAGATAGTAAAAATAACTATTATTGTCTTGGTTTTAGTTGGAGTTGTCTTTCTCTTCTTTCGTTTTAATATTTTTGGGTTGGTTAGTGATGCTTATAATGATTTTAAGGAAACTGAAAATCAGGTAGATTGGAACGAAGAGTATTTTATTAATAGTCCTGAAATTATTGTTTATGAATTAAAGGCTAAGGAGGCGGATATTTATTTTAGATATGATAATGATCCTATTCCTGAAGGAGAGAGGCAAGGAGAGGATATAGGTTGGAGATGGAGTAAGGATAATGTTAGGTGGTTTAGTGCTGAAAATGTTGATGTGTCTTACGCTAGGAAAACTAAATTTTCAGTTTTTATGAGAAATTTGCATATTTTTAGAGGTGATATTTATTTGAGTAAAAAAAATAAGGATTTTGTTAGTGGATTGGTTGGGAAGAGTCCTGAAGAAGGTTTAGAAGATATTGTAAATAGGGTTCTGAATAATTCTGAAGGTGGTTGGTTTAATGCTAAATTATTTGTTTATTTTAATGGGGTGAAGATTCCTAAGCAACAAGATTATGATGTGGATAGCGCTTTGTTGAAGGATTTGGATGGTTTTATAGATAAGTTAAATCAGATTAGTTATGGTGTCGAGAAAAATGCAAGGGATGAATAAGATGAATAAAAAAGGAATAGATTTTACATTAAAAAATATTATGAGCTTAGTTATAGCTGCAATAGTAGCATTTATTTTTCTTTATGCTGGATCTAAAGCCTATGGTGCTTTTGATAAAAATAATGATGAAATAAGAATTAAAGATCAGATGAAAAAAGTGAGGGAGTTGGCTGAGACTATTTTTAGGGAGGGTGGAGAAGGTAAGGTTGAAATTCACCCTCCGGGGGAGGGTTGGATTGTTAGGACTTTTGCAGACCTGTACAATGATTTTCCTTCTGGACAGTGTAGGGGTGCTATTGGATGTGTTTGTATGTGTGATGGAATTGATTGTGACAATTTAGTTAGGTGTGAGGCATTCCCATTTGATGTTGAAGTTATTGGAGATTATAATCAGAGAGTTAGTGGATTATCTAGCGAAGTTGGAAGCGGAGATCTTGATAATAAGGTTAGTACTGCTCTTGAGTTAGGTTCAATACAGAGACTTATTTTATTTAAGGATGAAGATCTGGTTAAGATAAGGAGGGGAGAATGAAACGAGGAGATGCGTTTTTGGAAAGTTTTATTAAGATTTTATTGTGGGTGATATCTTTTGCAATTTTGTTTACGGGTGTATATTTTTTATTAAATAAGACTGGGGTTGTGTGATAATGGGAAAAAAAGGAGAGATTAGTGTTGATGTAATTATCAAAGTAGTATTTGCAGTGCTTGGTTTTGCGCTAGTATTATTTGTAATATATTTACTTGCCTATCAACCTTCTATTAATAGGGAGGCTTGTCATCAGTCTATTGTTCTAAGGAGTACTGCTCGGGCGGGTTTTATTGATGCTAAGGAGGCAATACCTTTGAAATGTAGGACTGATAAGATTTGTGTTAGTATGTCTGGTGAAGATTGTAGTGATTTAAGAAGTGTTGGTGATGATGTGGTTAGGAGAGTAAAGGTTAGCAAATGTAAGACTGAAGATTGTACGGAGGCTCGTAAGGAAATTCTGGATGTTGTTGGAGATAGTATGATTGCTTGTCATAGCATGTTAGGAGAAGGTAAGTTAAATTTTATGTCTCAGGAATTTGAGCGAAGAAATTATGGGTTAATTTGTTCAAGGATTGTATTTGATGATCAGATTAAGGAAAGTATTAGTACTATTGGTGCTGGTGAATTTTATTCACATCTTGAAAGAAAGCAAACTGGAAAGGTTAGTTATTTGGAATATTTATATCCTGAATGGAAGAATTCTAAAAATTCGGTTCAATTGTTTGAATCATTTAAATCTGGAGGGATTGGGGATAAGAATTCATTAGAAAATTTAAAGAATGTAGATTATGTTGACTGGAATGTTATTGATACCAATCAGGAGAATGGGTATGCAGTTATTGCTCAGATTTCAGAATTTTCTAAGATGGATGAGTGGTTGGGGGGGATTGGTGTTGGTGGAGCTGTTGCTGTTGTTTCTACTGTTGCAATTGCTTCAGGAGTTGGAGCTCCTGTGGGGGTTGTTTTGTTAACAGTTGGTGGGACTATTGCTGGAGCTTCTGTTGTTTCTGGAGGAGCAGTTATGTGGTATTTATCTGATGATGAATTTAAATATGCAAGTCCCGCAGTTTATCCGTACGATCTTCAGACTTTAAAGGATCTTGGGATTTATAGCTTTGAGATAGCACCTTAAGATGAATAAAAGGGGTCAGGATTTGATAAATGAGAATGTTGTTTTTACAATTATTGTGGTAGTATTTATTGTTGCTTTATTTATTTTTATTTCTAGATCTGGAAGTCAGGCAACACTCTATGAACAGACTTATGCGAAGGAAATTGCTTTAATTATTGATAGGGCTGAGGTGGGAATGGAAATAGAGTTAGAGATGTTTGATGCGTTTAAATTAGCTAGGAAAAATAATTTTGAGGGGAGAATTGTCAATATAGATAATGGTGCGAATCAGGTAAATATAAGACTTTATGATGCAAAGGGATATGATTTTTATTATTTTAATGATATTGATGTGGTTTGGGATTTAGATGTTGATAATAGATTGTTGATATTAAAATTTGCGGAGAATGTCGATGTTTAATAAAAAAGGATATTCCAGATTTGCACATAGTGCGATTATGTTCTTTTGGATGGCAGTCATAGCAATAGTTTTGAGCATAGCAGTTAGCGTTTTTTATTCACAAGAAATTGATGTTAGGGAGATTGAGGCTAGTTTGATTATGGATAAAATTGTCGATGTTTTTGATGATTCTGGTTTATTAAGGGAAGGTATTATTTGTGGTGATGAATATTGTGAAGGATTTAATATTTATAGAGAATCTGGATTGGATTTTGAGGTCATTAGAAATCAAGGATTTTATTTTAAGATCGAGGTGTTTGATGATGGCAATATAGTTGATAATCCTATTTTTGGAGGGCTTTCTTCTTATAATGTTGAATGTGGTTTAGAGGGAAAGAATTTTCCAAGATGTATTAATAAGGTATTGGAGTTGGAAAATTATAGGGTTGAAATTGTAACCGGATCTAATCAGAGGGGTGAAAGAGTATGATGAACAAAAAAGGAGAGGTGGATAGTTTGTTAACATGGACTTTTGCTTCATTTTTATTAGGATTTAGTTTATTTGTTTTTATGTTCCTAGTTTTTTCGATCTCTGCTGGTAAGACTTTTTTTGGAGAGGGTGATGTTGGTTTTGAAGGAAGTGGTGTTGATTTGAAGGCTAATAAAGATTTATTGGAGTTGCTTGGAAAGAGGTTTATAATTAGTGGAGAGAGTGTTAAAGTTATTGATGGAATTAAAAGAGGGTTCGATGAAAATGGGATTTTTGTTGAAGAGGGTAATGAGGAGTTGATTGAGTTTGTATCTGGTGAGCTTGATAGATTGTGTGATTACGAATTAGAAGTTAAGGAGGGGTATTTTGATGGAAATGGATTTACTAAGATGTTGTTAGTTGAGAAAGATGGAGGTTCTTTGATGAGTAACAGGGAGTTGAGGAGAGTATCTGATAGTAGGGGAAAGTTTTTGTTAAAGTCGTATGAGATTGTTCATAAAAATGTAAACAAGGGTAGGGTTTTTGAAATTAAATTTGTTAAATATAGGGATTGTGAAAATGGAAAGTAAGTTTAAGATGAATAAAGGGGCGGTTTCTTTGTCAGTTGTGCTTTTAGTCTTATCATGTTTTGTTTTAATCAGTTTGAGTTTAACTTTTTTTGTTATTAAGGAGAAAGATGCTCTTGGGAAGATTGTAATTTCAAGTGATATCGATGAAATCTATGTTAGACAAGCTTTGCTCAATTTTTATGTTCAGGATATTTTTGATAAGGCTAGTGAGGATTTTTTGATTGAGGAAGGAGTTGTTGTTTTTGTCAGTAATTTTAAGGAGGAGCTAGAAATGTATAGAGATGGAGATGGTAATTATCCAATTGGTGAGTTGGGTGATTTGGAGAATGTCGATGAGAATATGGTTGAGTTGCTTGAAGATAGATTGGTTTTAAGACTGGATTTGGTTGCTAAGAGTAAGCTTGAACACATGGATATAACTTTTAATTATCAAAGAGATTTTGAAAAGGTTTTTAAATAAAAGATTGTTATGAATAATATGGAAAAGAGAGGAGAGATGACTATAGGGACCATTGTGGTTATTATATTGGCTATATTGGTTTTGGTTTTTGTGATTTATGCGTTTACTACAGGGACTGTGCCGTTTTTGGATAGTATAAAGAATTTTGGTGGGGGGCAGGTTAATGTTCAGACTGTTGTGCAGAGTTGTCAGATAGCTTGTACTACTCAGTCGGCTTTTGATTATTGTAAGAAGAGTAGGAAGGTTGTGTTTAGTAAAGATAAGGATGATCCTAAAAATGATTTTTATACTTGTGCTGAGTTGGATGAGCCGGGTGTTGGGGCAGGATTAGATGTTTGTGCTATAGATTGTATTGGGTTGGATGATTCTACTAATGAAGAGGATGCTGATCCTGCTGTGGCTCCTTAGTGCTTAATTTTAAATATCTTATTTTGTTAGTTGTTGTATGGATTATGAAACACCTGGTAAGAGGAAGAGTAAGAATGATAAGAAGGCTAAGGGTCGGTATAGTCGGTATAAGAAGGGTGGGGGGAGGAGAACTGGGGGACGGACTGATGAGAAGAAGAGTTATGAGTAATTGTTTTAATAAAGTTTATAAGGATTTTATTACTTGTTTGTGGGAGGTGAATAGATGAATGAGAGGGTTTTGAGAGTTTTATATTATCTTGCCTGGGCTGTGGGTTTTTTTGCTGCAGGAGTTTTAATTTATGGTATTATTAGGTCATTAGGTTAGGATGATTTTTAATATTGATTTGTTAAATTGGTTCGGTAATTTTATAAATTTCTTGATCCTTGCTTTCATAGCAATAAATATTGTGAATACTCAATGTTTTAATCTGTTTGAGATGAGTTTGTCTCTTATTGGGTTGTTGAGTTCGATATTTATCCAGATAGTTTCGATGGTAATAAAAGAGAATTTGAAAAGAGGTAGAATGATGTAAGATGTTAATTGATGAAATGAATTTGTTTCTTGTAGTGTTGGGTTTGGTTTGGATAGTTGGGGCGATACTTCAGGATCTTCGAAGGAGGGAAGTGGATAATATATGGAACTTTAGTTTGATAGGGGTTGCGTTGGCTTATAGGTTGGCTGTTAGCGTGGATGTTGGAAGTTATTGGTTTTTTGTTAATGGATTGGTTGGGTTTTTGGTGTTTTTGGTTTTGGGTAATTTGTTTTATCATATGAGGATGTTTGCAGGAGGGGATGCTAAGTTGTTGATTGCTTTAGGTGCGATATTGCCTTTGAGTTTTGATTGGATTGTTAATTTTAAGATATTTGGGTGGTTTGTGTTGTTGTTTTTGTTTGGGGGTTCGATTTATGTTTTTGTTTGGTCATTGGTTTTGGTTGTTTTGAATTTTAAGAAGTTTGTTAGGGAGTTTGGGAAACAAGTTCGTGCGAATAAGAGGATTTTTTATTTGAGTTGGTTGTTTGTGCTTATTTGGTTTGTTGGGAGTTATTTTGTTTTTAGTGAGTTTGTTTTATTGGGGCTTGTGTTTTTGCTGTTTCCTATTTTGTTTGTTTTTGCTAAGAGTGTTGAGGAGAGTTGTATGATTAGAGCTGTTGAGCCTTCAAGGTTGACGGAAGGGGAGTGGTTGTATGAGGATATATTTGTTGGGGGTAAAAAGATAAAGGGTAAGTGGGAAGGAGTTAGTGCGAGTGAGTTGAGGTTGATTAGGGAGAAGTATCGGAGGAAAGTTTTGATTAAGATTGGGATTCCGTTTACTCCGGGGTTTCTGATTGGGTTTTTGTTGTTGATTGGGTTGGATTGGTTTGGGTTAATTGGGTTTTAGGGTTGTTCTTGAGGTCTTTCTTGATAAGCTATTCTTATTTCAGAACCGTACATAGGGACATTCATTTCTGGAAGTCCTCCTGTTGTTGAGGGATATGCTCTGCCAAAAATAATGTCATTTACTTGTTGCGGATCTTTTGCAGCATCTTTATGTATTACACAGCTTTTAACTAATGAGAATATTTGAGGATGGTCAACACTATTTAAAAATCCTTCAAGTTCACTATTTGAGACGTTTGAATCAAAAGTTCTTATTTTATAAGGCCTATCTTCAGTCATGTGATTTTGATATAAATTAGCTTTATATATATTTGTATTCTAAGGAATCCTAAAACTTATTTCGGGTAGGTTCTTTCCTTTCTTTTTTGTTGGTTCTCTTTTTGATCTGGTTTTTAGTTGGAGTTTTTCTTGGAGTTTTTTGAGATCTTCTTCGTTGGCTTTTGTTTTGTTTAATGGCTGTTCTTTGTAGACTGGGATTATGTTTATTGCTGGGTAGTCTTGGAATTGGAATGTTTCTATTTTGATTTCTTCGGGTTTTAGTTTGCTTTTGATACGTTTGGCTATTTTTTGGGCTAGGGAGAATGCTGTTTTAGGGATTTTTTCTATTGTGGTTTTTGTTTTGGGTAAGACTATGCAGTGGCCTTTTGATAATGGGTTGAGTTCTAGGATGGCTAGGGCTTTTGGGTTCTCGTCTATTTTGTGGCTTGGAATTTCGCCTTTGATTATTGATTCGAAGATTGGGGTTTCTGGGCCTGTTTGTTGTTCTTGTCCTTCGCTTGCTGTTGCGGGGCCTTGTTGTAAGCCTTGGTCTGTTACTTGGATGTTTTGTTGTTTTAAGAAAGCTTCTAGGCCTGCATCATCGAGGGTTTCTATGTGTTTTTTTATTTGATCTTTGTTTTCGTTTGGGAGTTGTTCTACTTGTGCTAGTAACTGAGATTTGATGTTTTTTGCTTGTTCTTCTGTGAATGCCATGATTGTAGTAAGGATTATTGTTTTTTATAATTATTGATTCCTCCAACTGGGTTAATACTCTGGGATCTTGCTCCGAGGCGGTGGGGCACATAAGTTGGAGGTTAAAAATACCTCGTAGCTTGCTGCGAAGTGAGCGAAGCGAACGATGGGATTTTTAATGGTTAGAAGTATTAGGTTTATCCGAATGCTCGTCTAAAATCTGTCCAAAAGACACCAAGGTTTCTTTTGCGAATCTTCCTTTAAATTAGTGATTTTATCCGAATGCTCGTCTAAAATCTGTTGTTTCTGCGGAGTTTACGCCTTCGATGGTCTTGAGTTTTTCTTCGAAGGGATCTGTTTCTAGGGATTCGTCGATTGAGAAGCTGGCTGAAAGTGAGATGATGCCGAAGGCTACTGGTTCTTTTTGGAATTGAGGGGATTTGCCTTCTAGGCTTTCTATGACTTGTTTTGCTTTTGCTTCTACTTCTTCCAGATTTGTTTCTGGGGATTCTGGCATCATTTTTATTGTTAGTAGTGCTGTTCCCATCTCGTATGAAAACCTAGGTTTTCCTAACAAGTCACCTTTCCTAGTTAGTAACCTATGGTTATTATAATTTATTGCGGGGTTGGTTTATAAATATGTTGGTTTGGATTTTATGTTGTTTTGATTAACCATAATTCTTATAAAGAAAAATGGGTTGGGTTGATTATGAAAAGGGATGTAAATAATTATTGGGATTTGTGAATGGAAGGAAATTATGAGAATTTGGTCGAGTTTATTGCTCAGGGTTCTGGGTTGGGGGTTGATGAGATTATTCGGAAGATTGAGGCTAAGCAGGCTAAGCTTTCGGGGTTGATAAGTAAGGAGGGGGCTGCGCAGGTTATTGCGGCTGAGTTGAATATTAGTTTTGATAAACAGATGGTTAAAATTTCGCATTTGGTTCCGGGGATGAGGAAGATAAATATTGTTGGGAAGATTGTAGATTTGAATCCGGTGAAGGAGTATAATAAGAATGGGAGGAGTGGTAGGATTGGGGTTTTTACGCTTGCGGATGATACGAGTAATATAAGGACGGTTTTGTGGGATGAGAATCATATTAATTTGATTGATAAGAAGGAGTTGGTTGAGGAGGGCGTGGTTGAGATTGGGAATGCCAGTATAAGAAATGGAGAGTTGCATTTAGGGAGTTTTTCGGAGATAAAAACTAGTGATAAGAATGTTGGGGAGGTTGTTCTTGAAAAACCAGTACTTACTAAGAAGATTAAGGATTTTAATGTGAGTGATAATGTTTCGGCAAGGGCGTTTATTGTTCAGATGTTTGAGCCGAAGTTTTTTAATGTTTGTCCAGAATGTAGGCGGAAGGTTAGTGAGGCTGGGGAGTGTAATGATCATGGGAAGGTTGTGAGTGAGAAAAGGTCGTTGTTGAGTTTTGTGGTGGATGATGGGAGTGAGAGTATTAGGTCGACTTTATTTTCGGATGTTTTGGAGAAGATTATGAGTAAGGAAGAGATTGAGGATGGTGAGTTGTTTGCTAAGAAGAAAGGGGAGATGATGGGGAAGGAGTTGATTGTTAGTGGGAATGTGAGGAGGAATCAGATGTTTGATAGTAATGATTTTGTGGTTAGTGAGATGAAGGATGTTGATATTGATCAATTGGTTGAGGAGTTGGAGAAGTAGTTAGCTTGAGATAGTTAATTTGGTGGGATAATGTTTATATAGTGGTTCTAGACTTGTTTTTTGTATGATTGAAGATTATCCAACTGCTGAGATTTCTTTTAAAGGTTATATTAAAAGAGAGTATGTTAAAGATTTAATTATTAGCGTGGCTAGTGATGCTGGTCTTGAAGTTAAAGTAACTGAGGATATTCCTCTTAGCACATTTACAAGGAATGGGGATGCTAGAAAGAGTAAGATTGTGGAGAATTCTCCTTTGACTAAAATTATTATTTATCCTAAGAAAGGAAATGATAAGGAAATTGTTTCATTTATGAAGGTTAAGTATAATCCGTTATATGGGCAGGGGGGGTTTTATTTTGAGGTTGTAGATCTTACTGAAGGGTCTGTTAATAGATATCTAAGAAAGATGGATAAAAAGGTTAATGAGACTGAAGGTATTTATATGACTCAAGAAAGTGTTGCTGAATTTGATGAAGGAGAAGAGGAAGATGATTTTGGAGAGGATGATAGAGAGGATGTCGAATTTTAAGTTTAGCATGAGATACTAAGATTTATTAATTTGATTTAATAGTTTAGATTGGTGTTAAAATGTTAATTAGAACTCACGTTATGTTTGCGATATTTTTGGTGTTGATATTTTTTCAACATGTTAGTAATGGGTTTCTTTTCTTAGTTATGGTTTTGGTTGGGACTGTGGTTCCGGATCTTGATACGAATAGGTCGAGTTATGGTAGGCATTTGATATTTAGACCGATGCAGTTTTTTATGAAGCATAGGGGGGTTTTGCATAGTTTTACTACGGCTGCTTTGTTGTCGTTGTTGATTGCGGTGTTTTATCCTGTTGCTAGTTTTGGGTTCTTTTTGGGTTATGTTGGGCATTTGATTATGGATAGTTTTACTCCGGATGGGATAAGGCCGCTTTGGCCTTTGAAGTATGGGAGTGTTGGGCCGGTTCGTACGGGGGGTAGGTTGGAAGAGACTTTGTTTTTTGTTATGGTGTTTGTGAATATTTTGGTGTTTATTGGGTTTTATATGTTGTGAATGAGTTGGATAAGGTTATAGGAGTAAATATGTTTTTGATGTTGGTAATGCTTATAAGTTGTTCTTGGCTGGGTTGGATATGGTGGAAAAAAAGGTAGATAAGAGGAAGGTGAAAGAAGTTAAGAGTAAGGCTAAGACTAAGAAAGTTAAGGAGGATAAAGAGGTAGTTGAAACAGGGGATGAGGATGTTAAGGAAGAAGAGGTGATTGAAGGGAGGGATGAAGGGGATGGAGGGGATGAAGGGGATGAAGGAGTTGAAGGGGCTGAGAGTGTTGAAGAGGGTGATGGAGCTGAAGAAGGGGCTGAAGAAGATGTTGTGATGCAACTTTCGGATTTGCCTGGGGTTGGGCCGGCGGCGGTTGAGAAACTTGAGGCTGCAGGGATATTTGATTTGATGGGGGTTGCGGTTATGAGTCCTAAGGGGTTGGGTGATGCTGCTGGGATGGGGGAGAGTGCGGCTAGGAAGGCGATACAGGCGGCTAGGCAGATGATGGACCTTGGATTTCAAGATGGGTTGGAGTTTGCGGAGAAGAGGAAAGAGATTTTTAATATTACGACTGGAAGTAAGGAGTTGGATGGGTTGTTGGGGGGGAAGGGGATTGAGACTAAGGCTATTACTGAGGCGTTTGGGGCGTATGGGAGTGGGAAGACTCAATTGGGGTTGAGTTTGGCTGTTAATACTCAGTTGCCGTTAGAGCAAGGAGGAGCTGAAGGGAAGGCAGTTTATATTGATACTGAGGGTACTTTTAGGCCGGATAGAGTTAAGGAAATAGCAGAGGGGAAGGGCTTGAACGCTGATGGGGTTTTGAAGAATATTTTGGTTGCTAGGGCTTTTAATTCTGATCATCAGATTTTGTTGATTGATAAGGTTGGGGAGCTGGTTAAGAATGGGGAGCCTATAAGGATGGTTATTATTGATTCGCTTACTGCTCACTTTAGGGCTGAGTTTTCTGGGAGGGGTCAGTTGGCTGATAGGCAGCAGAAGTTGAATAGATATTTGCATAATTTGATGAAGATGGGGGAGCAGTTTAATTTGGCTATTTATGTTACTAATCAGGTTATGGCAAATCCTGCAATGATGTTTGGAGATCCTACGACTGCTATTGGGGGGAATATTGTAGGGCATGCCTCGACGTATAGGATGTATATTAGACGAGGTAAGAAGGGCTCGAGAGTTGCTAAGTTGATTGATAGTCCTAATTTGCCAGATAATGAGTGTTTGTTTTTTATTACAGAGAAAGGTGTTGTGGATGAGGAGTAGGTTTGAAAGTTAGGGGGATTTTAGTTTTGGATGGGATATTATTTTAGTGATAAATACTTATCAAACAGTTGAAAGTAAATTAGAATCATTAGTTTAAAGATCGCCTCTTAATTTTTTGATTTCTTCTTGATCTTTTTTGAATCTTTCTTGGGCGTCTTTTAATCTTTTTTCATTGTTGCTTCTATTTTTTATTTTGTTGATTTCATCTTGGGCTTCTTTTATTCTTTTTTCTGCTGATAATAATCTTTTATCGTCTATGTTTTCTGGTGGGGACTTTTTTGATAGGTCTATTTTTTTTCTTGCTGCGATTATGATAAAGAGTAGTGCACCTACTCCGATTACTATCCATAGGACGTATGAGAATTTTCCGGAAGGCATTAGGTCGCTAATTGCGAGTCCAGTTGTTAGTGATGCTTGTACTTCTGTTTCAGGGTTTTCAATGGTTTCTTCAACTACTTCTTCTTCAACAGGTTCTTCAACTACTTCTTCAGTTTCTGTGTCTTCAGTAGTTTCGGTTTCTTTAACTACTTCTTCTTCAACAGGTT
>CEPZ01066276.1_pt1 | contig 12622 bp, 8 predicted proteins | sample 530461 | NCBI WGS metagenome assembly CEPZ01 (sample SAMEA2620106, study PRJEB7988) | marine metagenome | isolation source: saline water (ENVO:00002010), including | reverse complement strand
AGCGTGGTGCTTCCGGTTCCGGCGAATCTGACCGGTACGTCCAATGGTTGGCACGTAGAGCTCATGTGGGATGATGTGGTACCAGAAGTGGAGGGCCAAGGCTTTGAAAACGGTGTTGTCCCTGAAGGTTGGAGCACAACGACCAATAGTGCTGTTGGCTGGTTCATTACACAAGACGCCTCCAGCGAGTGGTGGACCGTCCCGCCAGGAAATGGTTTTTATGCCGCTTCCAATGATGATGCGGCCAACGATGACGGAAGTATGGACTACCTGATAACACCATCGGTGGACTTAACAAGTGTTCCCGCCGTTCTGAGTTTCAGCAGTTATTTTGATGGAACCTATTCTCAAACAGCCCATGTGGAAGTCTCTACAGACGGCGGAGAGTCATTCACGGAAGTGCTCCTGGTGACTCCATCATCTGATTGGACAACGATCAATGTTGACCTGAGTGCATACGCAGCGGAAACAAATGTAATGGTGGCCTTTCACTCTAATGATAATGGTATCTGGGCTACCGGCTGGGCGGTGGATGATATAGTCCTTGGACAGAGTGTTGATCCTATATTCTCCTATTATACTGGTTATTATAATCTTTACCGGTATAATCTCGATGGTGCCAATCCAACTGCTGAACTTTTTGCAAACACATCAAACACGTCGTACTCTGTTTATCAAACAGAGCCTGGAACCTATACATACGCTGTAACAGCTTTGTACGAAATGTTTGGTGAGTCTGAGGTCAGTAACACAGTTGATGTTGTAGTAACAGCCCCCGACCCTCATGAACCACCGGCGAACCTGACGGCAGAGAGTATGGGTAACGATGTTCATCTCAGCTGGGTACCGCCTTTTGGCGGCCCGGCATGGTTGTCCCACAGCGAAGGCGGCTTAGTGTCGGCTGTAGGCACAGATGGTCCTGCGGAATTCTCTGTAGCTCACCGCTTTGCAGGCGGAGCGCTCTATGCTTATGATGGTATGTGGGTGACCCAAATTGAGCTTATTCCTAACGTTGCTACTGCGACTTATCAGCCGTTTGTTATGCAGGTTCCAGAAGGAGCAGGCACAGTACCGGGCAACGAAAATTATGTGAGCGTAGGCGATCCGATCCCCGGCTCTCAACTTATGATGGGCCAATGGAACACTGTTCCAGTTCCCCCTCATCAGGTTGACTGGAACTATGAATTATGGATTGGTTATCATGTGGTAACCCCTGAAGGATATCCGGCCGGCTGTACTGCTGGACCAGCCCTTCAAGGCTATGGGGACCTAATCACTGGTTTTAGCGCTGATTGGATCTCTATGGGTGCGGCATATGGGATAGATCTTAACTGGGCCCTAGGCGCTTTTGTGAGTTATCCACCTCCGCCGCCTCAGGTTATGATGAATCCGGGTTTTGAAGAAATCTGGTGTTGTATGAACGGCTGGCAGAACGTTGCTACGGGTTGGAGTCAGTGGCCCATTGAAAATGGAAGTCACTTTGTGGCGCCCACTGGCGATCCTATCTATGGTTCGTCGGAGACCCTTGTGCCCTATGAGGGAGACTATTCCCTGAAAATGTGGGGACTGTATAATGGCGCTGCCAATACAAATGCCTATTACCAGACTTTTACAGGAGAAAGCTGGAACCATCCAATTTTTCCGCCGGGGACAGCAATTTCTGTAGATGCCGAAATAATGTCCCATGCAGACGACTGGATTGGTCAAGGAACAAATACTGTTACTTTGTTTATCTCTTATTGGGATATCAACTGGGGCTTTATTAGCCGGCATGACTCTCCTGTGTTTGACGCAGCAGATGAAGCAACAGTATGGCACCACCGTCATGCAGATGGTGTGGTTCCTGAAGGAGCTGTGTATGTTAACATTGGTGTTGAATTAAGCCAAGCCGACGGCAACCAGCACGGCAGTGCTTATATTGACAACCTTACAGCCCACCTGGTGCCGCCTGAAAGCACAGGTGGAAATAATGTGGTTGTAAACACAATCCAGACAGGTAAAGTATCAAACCAGTTCGATATGGTGGACCTGATACCCACAACAAACGGTCTGGAACTGCCAATAATGGAGCAAGCCGACAGAAGCATGCTTCTGGGCTATGAAGTTCGTGATGGCAGTGATTCGGTTGCTGCAACAGGCATGACTCAAACATGGACCAACCTTTTCGATGAAGATTGGGGCAACCATGTTTACACCGTTGTGGCTGTTTATGACGATGCAATCTCTGTTCCTTCCAATGAAGCAGATGTAAACCTGGTTAACAACCCTCCAGGAGACTTTCTCCTTCTTGCCCCTCCTCAAGGTGCTCTTTTGGCGATAAATCTAGACAATGCTGACGATCAGGCAGCTTTTATGTGGGAGCCATCATCCGATCTAGTGGACAATGACCCAATTTCCTACACGATATCATTAACAGAAACGACATCAGGGGCAACGGTGTCTTTTGATACCACGACAAACGGTGTTTTTATTGACTACATGGTATTTGTGGAATTGTTAACGATGGCAGATACGGTTGAAAACACCACATTTGAGTGGACTGTTTATGCAAATGATGGCTGGGACAGTACTGCAGCGGGGAATGGGCCCAGGGCCTTTACGGTAGATATTTCTAACTACCTGTCCGCGATTGAGAACGCTGGTATACCTGATGAGTTCGCGCTGTATAACAACTATCCAAACCCGTTTAATCCCATTACCAATATCAAATATGATATACCGGAAGTTGCGGATGTGCACCTGGAGATATATAATGTCGCCGGTCAGCGTATACGCACCCTGGTGCAAGGTCAGCAAGAGCCTGGCCGCTATAAGGTACAGTGGGCAGCGAAGAATGACTATGGCAGACCAGTTGCATCCGGTATGTATATTTACAGGATTCGGGCTGGTGATTTTGTCAGCGTCAAGAAACTCGTCTTGATGAAATAAGATATCAATTATATCTTCTTTTATAAAGAAAGGGGCCCAGTATTGGGCCCCTTTTTATTTGTATTTCATTGAGTATAAAAAAAATACTTGCAACACATTTTCTTTTTTTAGTAAATAATACGCGTGAGCGGCACCAGCCAACCACAAACTAACTTGTAACAATCATATTAAAGGAGTTGAGTTATGCAAAAAAGTAGCGTAAATAAAGTGATCCTGGTAGGAAATCTGGGACAGGACCCCGAGAGCCGTTTTACCCCCCAGGGAACAGCGGTTACAAACCTGAGCATTGCTACCAATGAATCTTGGAAAGACCAGAACGGCGATATACAGGAGCGCACCGAATGGCACCGGGTGGTGATGTATGGGCGCATGGCAGAAACAGCTGTAGAATACATGAGAAAAGGACAGATGGTATATGTTGAAGGTCGATTGAATACCCGGGAATGGGAAGACCAGAACCAGGTGAAACGCAAGACTACAGAGATCCGCTGCGATAATTTCACCATGTTAGGCCGCAGGGGAGACGGAACACCACAAAACAGCGGTACCGGTAATTCAGAAAAAGTGGACGACGATCTTCCATTCTAGCATGTTATGAAGCGGGGACGGGGTTGTTTTTCCGCTTTGTTACAAGCAGAGACCATCACGGCTCATGGCTGGCCCGGAATTTTTAAAAACACTTTCTCCGCGGCCGGAATGGTGGCGATATCTATTGGGCTATGCGTCTTTATTATTGTGTTCAGCCACTGCCAGGATAAAAGTGACCGGGAAATGGCATTTGCCGAAAAAAGGACCTTGTGTTATTGCATGTAACCATTTCAGTTACTATGATCCCTTGTATTTTACATATGGCGTTCAAAAACCACTGAATTTCATTGCTGCCTCTGATCAGAATGTGGAATGGTATTTTATGTGGGCTCCCATCATTTATGGTTGGATTCCTGTAGACAGGAAACGGCTGGCCCCATCCGCGATCAAAAAAGCAATACAAGTGTTAAAGCGGGGTGAAATACTGTCTATATTTCCTGAAGGAATGCAGACGGGCAGGGCCTTGCAGAAACCTCGGAACGGGGCTGTGTTTTTATCGACAGTTGGCAAAGCGCCTATCGTACCCATGTCCATATATGGGGCGGAAAATGCCTGGGAAGACCTGTTCCGAGGCGTTCGCTCCAGAGTGAGGATAAATATAGGCAAACCATTCGGGCCTTTTGAGATTAAAGGGACAAAACAGGAAAAAGACAGTATCTTGAGAGAAACAGGTCGCCAGCTCATGTGTCGGATCGCCGCCTTGCTTCCAGAGGAAAGCCATGGTATATACCAGAGCGAACCATCTATTAGAACTTATCAGCTTGAAAATGGATTTTTACCAGAGGCCATCGGCCGGCGGACCCCGAAGAAATGAATGAAAGATTAATCAGGCGATTGATTGCTCAATATATAATATAGACCAATAATAATCATAGGCCCTCCGATCAGAGATGCCGGGGGCATGGCTTCCTGGAAAAGAATAAAACCGAAAAATGATGCCAGTATAGGTTCGCCAAGGACTACGGAGGCCACCGCTGTTGAGGAAATAAAGCGGACAGCATAATTCAAAAGATTATGCCCCAGGACAGAAGGAACCAGCCCCAGAAATAAAAACCAGGGTAGATGCTGCCGTTCAAAATCGAAAGGAGAATAACCCGCCAGGAAAACAACAAGAAGTATAGTGCCGGCTGCGATAAGAAACAAATGGCGGCTGTATACAACAGTATGTGTGTTTTTCCTGATTGTCTTGGCCTGTATCCAGGCTAGAGCCATAAATAAGGAGCTTAAAAGAGCCAGTCCATTGCCGGCCGTGTTTTCGGGGTTTGTCAGGCCACCTCCCTGAATTATAACTGCTCCGGCAAGAGACAGGATAAGACCAAGTACTGTAACCCGGTTCCAGGCCTGGCCATGAAGCCGCTCAAAAAGGGCCGTGAATACTGGTGCAACATTGCCCAGCAGGGTTGCATTGGCGATGGTGGTGAGCCTAACCCCGGCAAAAAAACAGGCAAAATGTCCCCCAAGAAAAAGACCAGCCAGGATAATATGAAACCTGTTTTTATTGCTTAATCGTCCTGCGGGCTGCAGGGCACTGTAGCCCCACAGTAATCCACTGGCGGTGAACATTCTCCAGAAAGCCATGACGACTGCAGGCACTGCGGCCAGGTAGCGGATTACAAGAGAAGTCGTACTGACAGAAAAAAGAGCCAGTGCTAGGATAAGGTACAGCCGTGCCGGCATCTGATTATCAGGGAAAGCGGTTCAGGATAGCGGCGACACAGGCAGTGAGTTTTTTTGCGTAAGGAATATGTAAAAATTCATTGGGGCCATGGGCATTGGAGCCGGGGCCCAGAACGCCGGTGATCATGAATTGTGCTTTTGGGAATTGTTCTCCAAGCATAGCCATGAACGGGATTGTGCCTCCTTCACCAATTGAACATGCCGGCGCTTTGAAGTATGTTTTAGAAGCGCTGTTCATGGCTTCCGCCAGCCAGGGCGCTGTTTCTGGTGCATTCCACCCTGCAGCAGGTTCCTCAAAATGCAACGTGATAAGAGCACCGTAGGGAGGGTCCTTAGTAAGGGTTTTCTCCATTATGGATAGAGCTTTTTGTGGGCTTACTAAGGGCGGAATGCGCATGGACAACTGTAACTGGGAATATGGCCGCAGCACATTTCCGGCATTGTCTGAGGGCGGCAGGCCGTCTGCCCCAACCACAGAAAGGGCAGGCATCCAGGTCCTGCGCAACACTCCTTCTATATTGTCATTGGTAGATGGCTGCATATTACCCCGCCAGGGAAACTCATCAACAACCCCATTACCCAGAATGGAAACAAGTTTTTCTACTTCCTTTATTCTGTATTCCGGGATTACGGTTTTCAAGTCGTCCAGTAACACATCACCAGTTTTTTCATTTTCGATCCGGGAAAGGAGTTGCCTAGCGATCCTGAATGATGAAGGCACATGTCCGCTGGCACTGCCGGAATGCACCCCCTCTGTAAGCACATCTATGCGCAGGGAGCACCCGATCAACCCTCGTAGAGATGTGGTGGTCCAAAGCCTTTTATAGTCTCCAGCGCCGGAATCCAAGCAGATCACAAGATCCGGAGACCCAATAATATCTGAACACAAATCCATATAATGAGGAAGATCCGGTGATCCGCTCTCTTCGCAGAATTCAATCAGCAGCAAAATACGCGGAATCAAGACACCTTCCTCTTTAAGGGAGTTTATGGCACAGAGAGAAGCAAACAAGGCATAACCATCATCGGCTCCGCCCCGACCATAAAGCTTGTTATTCTTGATTACCGGTTTCCAGGGCCCCAGGCCATCATCCCAGCCTTCCATTTCCGGCTGCTTGTCCAGGTGGCCGTACATCAGGATGTTTCCTGCCCGCTCTCCGGGAACATCCACAAGAATCAGCGGCGTCCGACCCGGGGTTTTTTCGACAATTAATTCTGCTCTTTCAGGCATATGCTTTTTGGTCCAGGATGTGGCTAATTTTAATACACGGTCCATGTGTCCGTGTTTTTCCCAGCCAGGGTCAAAACTGGGCGACTTGTTTGGAATTTTTATATAATCAATTAGAGATGGAATGATATGATCATCCCAAAAATTATCTATATTGTTTTTTAATTGAGCGTTATCCATTGTTGTTTTATGCGGGCTTCTGAAAAACTGCGCTGAGATAAGCCAAGGATCCATCCGCAAAAGACTCGTAGGTCCTGCTGCCCTTGACACCGGCGTAAGATTCAAATACATTTTGAATAATTCTAGGCACTTTTGCTCTTATGGCATTTTTGCGAAAGTCAGACATTTTTTCCAGTGCTAGGATAACATTGCCAGTAATATCTTTTTTTTTAAGGAGTTCCAAGCCTGAAACGTTAAACTGATTGTTTAGCAGGTCTAGTTTTTCCGCTGGTCTCAGGTCGCAGAAAAGAAAATGTCCCCCCGGCTTGAGGACCCGTTTTACTTCGGATAAAAACAGATCCACCGATCCGTAGCAGTGGGAGGACTCCACGTTGATGACAACATCCATGGATTCGTCTTGGGACGGTATATTCTCTGAGTCTCCAACAATAAAATTAAGATTGTTTTCCTTGTACAATCTATCGCAAAGTTCCACCGCTGTGGTAGAAATATCAATGCCAGTGATCTGATCCGGGGCCAGATAACGGGCAATATAAGAAGCGCCGCCGCCGCGCCCGGAACCCACCTCTAATACTGTTTTTCCTGCAATGTCAACCTGGGTTGCCAAATGGTGGTAAAGGTGTATTGGATAGCGCTCCAGTTTATCATTTTCGGCAAGCTCTGGATGCAGCCCATCTTCGTGAAAGCCAAAATTCATAAATTTAAACTCAGGACTGGGAGCCAACCGGGGGAAAAAGGTGTACCACTTTTTCCAGAACCATTTTTTTGTGAACGGGGAAAACTGAATAAACCATACAAGAAGATTTTGTATCATGTTATAAATTGTATTTTAGGCATAGCCGGTAAAAAAATAGAGAATTAATTGCATAAAATCTATTTAATGAATAGCATTTTTCCGGATAGTCTTTTAAGGTTTGTATTTATTGTATAAATATAAATCCCTGCGGGAATAGCATAGCCCTGGTGGCTCGTCGCATTCCACTGTATGCTGTGGTCTCCGGGAGCCTGACTGGTTATTGTATATTCTTTCATTATAATTCCCAGAGCATTATAAATAATTATTTCCACGTCACTTTTTTCTTGCAGATAATACAATATATTTGTTGAAGGATTGAATGGGTTGGGATAAGAGAATGCTGCGGCGGACTGACTGGTGGTTGTTGAGATGTTGTTATTAAATATTTCTGTTGTAGCGGTATTCATAAAGCGGATTGCGTCAAAAACCACAACAGATCCCGTTGCGGTACTATCAACAAGGTCTCTTAATATTATACCGCATTTTGAGCCCGCTGGAAGAACCATTGTTGCTATGGCTGAAAACAGATCTGGGCTTAATGTTTGATCATGGGTGACAATTGTTTTTTGGTTTTCTCCAATTTCATTTTGAACAACTATTTCATACTGCGCAGCATTTGTGGCGTCGACCCCTCCGGGTACAAAGGTTTCAATTCTATATTCCCCGGCGCTTTCTATCCAGGGAACCCAGATCGCATAATGCCGGCTGTCTTCTTCTTCGTGAACAGTAGGCGCGGTCCAGCTGTCATTATTGTATCCTAACCCTAAATAAGTCCAATCGGATCCATGGTTTCTCTGGAAACCATTGTCTCCATCATCAACAATGTCAGAGGAAACCCACAGCCACTCACTCCCATTACCCCGCAACTCTGTTATTGGATCTGCATTGTTTCCCCACCAGCCATAAGGATCTACTGCCCAGGAAGCTTCCGTATCAAAAAAATGACTATCTTTCCGAATTTCAAAATGCAGGTGCGCATTAATTGCACAGCCGGAATTTCCATTGTACCCAAGCGTATCACCTGTTTCTACATTCTGTCCAACAGATACACTCAGAGGCGGGTTTAAATGAAAATAGCAGGAATAATAACTATTATTATGCGCAATGATTATCGTTCCCTGATCTCCATTGGGATCAATTCCCCCCGGGCATGGATTTGCCGGGTCTGAAAATGAAGCCCATATGACATAACCAGCCGCAGGGGCAACAATGGCAGTATTGAAGGGCATAAAGTAATCGGTTCCTGCGTGGCCATCATAGCAAGAAACCCCTAGATTACAGCCGCTTGGAAAGGTTACATTATTATTATAGACAGAACCATCAAATCTTAAAAACGTGCCATCTTCAATGTTTGTTGAAGGATATTGATGGTCTACAGTATTTCTCACAGGATACTGCCCCGATTGTGGCAAGACGAATGGGCGCCGCTCCAAAAATGGAACTTGAGCAGTTGCAAAACTGCAAAGGATGCTGATAGCAACGGAAAGAAGAATTTTTATTAATAGTTTGTTCATGAAGATTTAAGTTTATTGCTTAAATAATATAACATAAATAATTCTGTGTATTTAATTAATAGGATGATGAAATGAAAAGAATAGAAAAAGTTAGAAATTTTATATTTTGTTTATCATTGTCGATCGGGTTTTCAGCAGAGTATGATAGTTCTTTTTCTGTAAAATGGCAAAATCTTCCCTGGGGAGCCGGCGGGCTTATACCCGCTGGTCCACCCAGAAATATGGTGGGCCCATATGATTTTGATAATGATGGATTCGGTGATTTTGTTGTTGCCAGTTCCTATGCGGGGGAATATTGTAATGGTGTTTATCATTATGAGGCAACCCAAAATGATTCAGTAACACTGCAGTGGGTTTATACGTTTTACGATCTGAGCTGTGCGTATGATGCCTATTCCAGTGTTGCTGTTGGAGACATAGATGGCGACAATAACCCGGAAATCTTATCTCTAGTTGATACCAGTCCCGGTATATCCGGGCAAAAAGGACTGCAGATATTTGAGTGGAATCCAGATTCTTCATCCTTTTTATCGTCTCCTACGTATACCTGGGATATGGGATTAGACAGCGTCTGGGAATCTGGGCAGATATTGGCGGCAGAATTAGACGGTGATGGAAATCAGGAAATTATTGTGTCTGTTATGGATGGGCCCTGGAGCGCGTTGGGCACCGGCGGCAGCAGCAGAATGATGATTTTCGAGCTAGATAGCGTTATATCGGCAATAGACAGCACTGAGAATGATTCTGCAATATTCACCATAGAATACACAGACGATATTTGGACCAATTGGAGCGGGTATAATATTTCTACAGGAGACCTTGACAATGATGGATTTATGGAAATATATACCGTGGCGTATGAATTTTATCATTTAATCATTCATGAAAGCGATGGAGTAGATGCTTATAGTTATCAGGCAGATTTTTTTGTGAGTGAAAACACATATGACCTGGGAAGCCAAAGCATAATTGTTACCGATATAAACCAAGACGGAAACAATGAGATGTTTGTCTTGATATCTGGAACAAACAGCCTTACCAATGGAAACCCATATGCTCCCGGAGTATTTTATGCAGTTGAAAGCGTAGATGATATCAGCACTCTAAATTTTGAACACTTTCATTTTTTTAAAAACTATACTGCGGGCCTCAGACAGATTAATATCGGCGACGCAGACGGGGATGGAAATATAGACCTATACCTTGCTGGTTATTTTAATGAGGCGGTTTTTGATTGGGAATTTGGTGGGGGAGACCCTCTCAGCGTTGAAAATTACACAGAGAGAATTATTTTTAGAGACGACACAACGGATCATTTTGATAATACATCGTTCCAGGGGCTGGTTTCCCCTATGAAATTGTTTTCAGGAGACATAGATAACGATGGGAATGGCGATCTAATCATTAGTTCTGGGAGTTTTGCGTCAGATAAGCCTACACTGTTTATGGTTGAGCATGACGGAACGCTATCTAATAATGAACAAAAAAAGTCACCGCCTAACCATTTTCACCTTGAGCAGAATTATCCTAACCCATTCAATCCAGAAACCCAATTCAGCTATACTTTGACCAAAGAAGAGACAATCGAATTAGCAGTTTATGATGTAATGGGAAGAACTATTAATATTTTATATAAGGGCCGGCAGAGGGCCGGGAATCATAATGTGCTTTGGAGCGGGGTTGACCAAAACAACAATTCTGTTCCCAGCGGGATATATTTTTATCGATTACAGGCGGGGTCAACAACCAAAACCAAGAAAATGGCACTTAATCGATAAAACTTAAAATTGCACTTATGTAAAAATAAGTTTTTATTTTAATAGATTCGTATGTGCTGCGAACATATTCTTCAATGAAAATATGGCAATCTATTATTTGTTCCGCTATTGCGACAGCAGCATTTCTTCTAGAATTGTCTTGTTCCTCTGCTACAACACGAACAGACAACACCTTTATTATTGCCACCTATGATGACGTAAAGGACTGGGATCCCGCTACCGCATTTTCCCTGGAGGTGCTGCCCATGTCTAACATATACGAACCCCTGTTGTGGTACGACGCTGGTGGTAAAAAGCCGGTATTTATTCCTGGTCTGGCCACGTCCTATACAAAATCGGAGGATGGACTTACCTGGTCTTTCGCATTGCGGGAAAATGTCCACTTTCACGATGGACAGAAATTTGATGCAAATGCAGTAAAGTTTGTTGTGGAACGGAATAAAACTCTCAATCGAGGCGCAAGCTATATCTGGTCAGCCGTAGATAGTGTGCGGGTGGACGGATCCCACCAGGCAGCGTTTGAATTAAAAGAACCAGTGCCGCTGGACAAGATTGTAAGCTCCCAGTACGGAGCCTGGATGTATTCACCAGGAATAGCGCATGTATCTACCGATTCCATGAGAAACGGATTCGGGGCTGGAACCGGCCCCTATCATTTAAAAAGATGGATCCGAAACAACCATATAACTTTGGAAAAGTTCGACAACTATTGGGGAGGCTGGGGGAATAAAAATAATTTTAATGCTGTTCAGATACAGGTTGTTTCAGAATCATCCACGCGTCTGCAAATGGTCGAAAGCGGCTTGGCAGACTACGCTGTTTTAATACCAATACAGCTTTTGGACCTTCTAGAACAGAACCAAGATGTCAAGGTTTCATATCACCCGGCCTGGATCAACCATTTTTATTTATTGAATACAAAAAAGCCGCCCACAGATAATATTTGGGTACGCCGGGCAATCGCAGCATCCCTGGATCGCAGCACCCTTGCTGAATATGTATATAGGGGAATTGCCAAGGAGCCAGCGGGGGTTTTACCGTCCAACATGCCTCTGTTTGATGCCCCAGACAGCTTGGTACAGTTTAACTTGAGTAAAGCCAGTAATTACCTGAAAAAATCCGGGATAGACCCTAATCATAACCGCTTAGATATCTCTTATGTTTCCACATCCGAGGAATATCGTCTCACCGCCCTTATGCTTCTGGACAACCTTAGGAAAATAGGTCTGGAACTGGCCTTAAAACCGGGGCTGTGGTCCACGAACTGGGATAAAGCTAAATATCTGGATACTGCGCCCAATATTATTTCCATGGCCTGGTGGCCAACTGTTTCTTCCCCGGCAGATTGGTTCTTCGGTTTATACAGCTCACAGGATGTTCCTTTGTTCAATCTGTCATATTACAGCAATACGACTGTTGACTCCCTTTTAGAAAGCGCCTGGTACCAGGAATCCAGATTTCCTGATATAGCAAAAAACGCCTATAAAAGCATTCAGGAAATATTGATAAATGATTGCGTGGTAATACCAGCGGCAGACCTGAGTGTTCAATCGATCCATCGCAGCAATATTACAGGCTTCAGGAATAATCCCGCCTACTCAACCCTGCTGGTATACAATCTGGAACGCAGTGAATGATAAAATATATTATCAAACGTTCCATTCTGATGATGGTTGTACTAATTGTTGTCATAACCATAACCTTTTTTGTTTCCCGTTGTCTCCCTGGAGACCCGACAGCATTATGGGTCGGAGACCATCCCACCCCGCAGCAGCTGGACACGGCCCGGGAACAACTGGGCCTTGATAAGCCGCTGGTAAAACAATATTATTCTTTTATTAAGAAACTGGTGCGAGGTGATTTAGGAATTTCATTACGTACCCATCAACCCGTAATAACGGAATTGGGCCAGCGTTTTTCAGCAACGTTTGAA
>CEPZ01033864.1_pt1 | contig 12679 bp, 16 predicted proteins | sample 530461 | NCBI WGS metagenome assembly CEPZ01 (sample SAMEA2620106, study PRJEB7988) | marine metagenome | isolation source: saline water (ENVO:00002010), including | reverse complement strand
TAGGGCCATATAATCTATCAACTTTGGCTCTTTGTTTAGTTTTATAACTTTCAGTATGATAATGTCCGTTATTCATAAATTCTCCCTTTATAGATATTTATAAAAAATGCAATATTCAATACCTCTTCTCTCCCAAATGAGCTACGCCCCCCCAACTATGAGTAAACCTGTTACCCAGCCATATACCCCGTATTGTATATCTTTCCAAGAAAATTTATGTGGCGGATTTCTAGAGTCCCAAACTTCTTTTGCTACTGTAACAATCAATCCCATAACAATTAAAGGCCTCCACCATACTGCTAATGTAGTAAAAGCAAATGCCCAAAAAAAGTGTAATTGTTCTTCTTGGTACTTATATAACCAATTATCTAATGTATCTAATAATTTCATGTTTGTCTCTAAATATATACATTTGGTTCTACCAATAAATGACATCCTTTTTCAATATATTGATTATTGTCATGTATTACTTCTTTAACCTTATGAGTATTTTTATACATATAAATTAAATCCTAAATAATCATTCATAATAGTTTTTTAGATTATCTTTGAGCGGTTTTTTATTTACTGGTTCGTTAGAATATTCTCTTGTTACCACCAATTTATGGGCCCCTTGTTTAAACCATTCTTCGGCATCATTACCTATAATAGAATCAGTAGTACCATCAGAAAATTCAAAAATTATTTTTGAAATATTTAATTGTCTTATTTCTAACGGATGTGCTACCACTGATTTAAATAAATCATATTCTATTTTTATATTTTTAATTTCTATCATATTCTTTTACAAGCTCTATGCAATCTTTCACTGTTTGCAATCTAACAGATTCCATTACTGGTAATTCGTTAATTTTAAATACCCTTTCTAAGTTAACTGTTATTTCTAAAGAATCTAACGAATCTCCGCCCAAATCTTCAACTAATCTATCATTTTCTAAAACTTTTTTACCTTTAAATTGATTTGATATTATTTGTTTAACTTGTTCATCAATTGTCATATTCCCATTGTATTTAAAGCATCCATTACATTGTTGGGTGTTATTGTTTTAGAACATTCAAATTGCCTTTCTGTATTTTTATGTTCGGGACACCATAACCAATCAGCAGGATCAAATGGATGTTTATGCCAACATCCATTGCATACATCATAATTTATTAATCTATGTACTTTGTCATTCTCTGACATTTCGTTAAAAGGTGATGTTAATCCAGATATCATAACTAAAGGTACATCTAAGACCCATGCCAACCAAGATAATCCCGAACTTAATCCTACAAATGCTTTTGCATTTTTAAGTGTAGATATTATAAAAGATAATTCATTTCCTGATAAATCTTCTATATTCTCACTTTTAGGAAAAATATTTATATTAGGATTTAGTCCATATGCCGAATGTTTATCTATAAATTTTATCTTATAGCCTTTTTCTATTAATTTATTAGATAATATTTCCCAACCATTATCATAATTCCAATATTTTGCTTGGGCGGTAGATTGCATTCCCATACAAATATATTCGTCAGTAGTATCAATTTGTTTGTACGATATTTTAGGTTTTATTTCTTTATGTTCTAAACCTAAAATAGACGAAGATATTTGTTGAAGAGGAATTTTTTTAATATCCTGAACTGGTGTTCTATTATAATCTTTATCATCTTTAAAATATCCTATATGAAAACATGCAAATACATTTGTTTTATCGTACTCTGTCGAAACAAACTCTATATCAGGATAACAAGGTTCAAATAATTCACGCCAAAAAGTACCAACTTTTAATTTACACTTATGTTTTTTTCTAAACTCTTCTGCATAAGGAAACCAGGCTATTGTATCACCGATTGCTTTTGAATCTATTTTTATGAATACATCTTTACCTATCAAATTAAAAAAATGTTTATCTAGTATTTTTCCGTCTTTTTTTGTTGATATTTCCCACGGAACATAATATTCTTTATAACAGTTAATCCATTGATTGTTTCCAATATACCCTTTATGCAGAATTTTATTAATGCTAGTATCTTTAAATTCTATTTCAAAGTCAGAATTAGAAGGATTATTTATTATTTCAGTCGTTGGCGTATCGAAAAATCTATAGATAAATTTAGACTCATTTCTATTTAATAAATCTAAAATTAAAATTAGTGTATCTCTAGCAATTTTGTCCCACGAAAATTTTTGCCTAAAAGAATAAGAATGTGTTAAAGCATGTCCTTTATATAAATCATAATTATATTTGACATCTTCCATTAATGCTGTCAGATGATCAAAATCAGGTAAAAATAATTTACCTGGGAAATCTTTTATAAATGTATGACCTTTTATATCTACTAAATGAGATATACCTTCACAAAATTCTAATTGTCCTGAACAATTAGATGCTATTGTTGGTACACCACATGCTATTGCTTCGGCTAACGGAATATTCCAACCTTCGCCTTTTGCACAAGATATATAACAATTAGATGATTGTAAGGTTTTTATATATTCTTCTCGAGATTGAAATCCTACATTAATAATCCTAGAGTCATTTATACCTTCTCGTTTTAAAACTTCATCTGCATTTTCAAAACCTGGCCTAAAAGGATTATCTACAGATAGCAATAATCTTACATCTTTATCTTTAGGAAATGCTTTTAAAAAACCTGATATTATTTCTTTTGTAGATTTTCTATCTTCCCATCTACCTGCATGAAAAAATATAAATTGTTTATTGTTAGGATTTCCTGGTATGCAATCTGCATTTACTCCTTCGTGTACTATTTTAATTTTTTCAGGATGTAATCCTTGATTGATAATATTATTTTTTTGCCATTTTGTCGGAACCCAAATTTCTGTAAATTTTTTAATGATTTCAAAGAAATCATCAGGATATTTTGTAGATTCCCAGACATTATATGCAACAGAAATATCCTTATACATTTCATGTTGATAAAAATAAGGATGATGAACTGTATTAAGAACTATATCTATTGTTCTTTCTGTTTTATGTTCTGGTATATGATCCCTCCATGCCATTGGAGCGGTCATGGTTTTACGTTCACCGTCGATCATAGTACCAACCGTTCTTTCTACTAAAATTTTTTTCTCATCTTCAGAAAGATTTTTTTCTGCATTTATATCATGTGAAAAGTTTCTAACAAATACATTAGTTAAATGTGAAAGGTGGGTTAAAAATCCTCGGGCATGGTAATTGTAACCGTATTCGCCTACAAAAGAAGTATGTGCTTTTACACTAAATTTATTCATATATAATATTTTTTAATATATTATTTATATATGTATATAATTATAATTAATCTGGGCAACTATTTGTTTCGTATTTTACTTGCCTCCAATGATGCCCATCATCTTGGTATCGCATTCTTATCATGTTACCATTAGTATCACAATAATGCGAATATATAGTATCATTCATTGTAAAAAATCCGGCATGCCTATAACCTTCTATGTTTGGCAAAGACGAGGAAAGGGCTACCCATTTTGGCGGATAACCTTCTTCTGAAGCACAACCTAATAAGAATAAAAGTAAAATCAAATATCGCATAAAATATTTATATGGTGCCACGGTGGCGGAATGGCGGAGGAGGAAGGATTCGAACCTTCGGTACGCTTTAAGCGTACGGCACATTAGCAATGTGCTGGTTTCAGCCACTCACCCACTCCTCCTGGTGCGAGTTCATCAAGAGGTACATAATTTTACTTCCCTCTCTCCCCCACACATTAACTTAATAACCATAATTCCTGTCCCGTTACTGATCACTGTCGAACAGGAATTACATAATCTGCCTACCTTCGAGCCCTTGGGGAACGACCCTAGCAGAGCCATATGTGATTGGCTGCTATCTCGAAACCATTATGTCCACCTCTACCCTCGGCTGACTTAGGTTATTACGCCTTTAATTTCTTTTTAGTGTTTTCAATCGTTGCCTTAGCTCGATCAATCTTTTTCTTCCGGAGACGTTCAATCTCATCGGAAGTTTTGGAGAGCTCCTTGTCCTCCAAAATTTGTTTTGTGAGAGTTGCATTTGCTTCATGCATTGCAACGGTTTTTTCTAGACGCTTAATTGCGCCTTCTTGACGTTCACGCTTTCCGTGTACTCTTGCCATATTCTCCTTTTGGAAGTAATGAATGAAAAACTGCCATACCTAATGCAATACAACCTACTGCTCCAAGTAATCCTGGATATACTTCTTGCATTACATAAAGGCCAATCATAATTAATACAAATGCTAGTACCATTTTTAAACCAATAAACAACTTTTCCATGTTATTCCTTTCTATCTGTATTGACTCCAATACTTGTGTTGTTTGTGAGGTAAGGGAAATGTTTTTCTCTTATGCTCATTTAATGTTTTACAATGTTCATCGAGTTTCTTTTCGGACCATTCTGGATGAAATTGCTTAGCCACATGTTTATCACCGTCCTCCATAGTACAATGAGCACATTCACGTCTGCCATCTTCATACACAAAAGATAAAGCAAATCCTATCATATCATTGCCACATCTTGTGCAAACAAATGGTCCTCTTTTGACTATGCCGTCACTCATCGCACACCAATGTCTACCGGAAGATCTGTTGCAAATGGTGATACCGGTATTTTACCAAGGGTTTCGTCGATAATGTGCATTTCTAATGAACCTGATGTTACTTCTTTTCGAAGTTCTAAAAGCCCATCAATAGCAATTTGTAATTTAACTTGCAAGTCTGAGGCTTGGTTAATTAAATCGTTTTTGCTAGGTACCATATCATTATCTCCTTATTGTTTCAGTATGTAAGTATTATACAATCTGCGTGTCAAATGTCAACCAGTTTTTTACATTTTTTCTAAAGTTGGCATTTTTTGACTTCAATACTAAATACAAAGGTTTAGGCGGAGAATCAGAACTTATGACACAATTAATTAATCCTGTTGAATTTACAACTGTGGTTAAGCGTCTTCGTTCCTTTTTCGATGATTTAAATTTTCAAGAAGTACATACCCAAAATAGATTAAGCATATTAGCCGCTTGTGAGGATCCAACTACGGTTGCGACTTACAATTACAATGGCAATATATGGCCACTGCCACAAACAGGACAAATGTGGCTTGAATACGAACTACTAACAAAACCTGATTTACAAGGTTGTTATTGTGTTAGTACAAGTTATAGACAAGAACAAAACCCTGTAGAAGGTAGACATGAACTTATTTTTCCAATGTTTGAATTTGAAGCACCAGGTAATTTTGAGGATCTCCTCAAAATGGAGGATGCTTTACTAACCCACTTAGGATTCAAATGTGACCATGGAAGGGCTCCATATACGGACAACTTCCCTGGTGGCACATATATTAATATGTGCGGTAAGTATTCGGCAGCTGACAACGAACTTACCGCTAAACATGAGTCAGATATGTACAACGAATACGGCGATGTATTCTTCTTAACTTACTTCCCTTATCACACTTCACCTTTTTGGAACATGAAAAAGTCATCAATACCTAACTCTGTAGGAAAAGAGCAGGCGTTGAAATGTGACGTGATTGTAGGCGGAATGGAAACAATTGGAAGTGCAGAAAGAGCAGATGATGTCGACGAAATGAGAGAACAATTTCATACAATATCAGATGGTGGGTATGCCAATTTATTGTACGATTTGTTTGGTAAAGAACGGGTATTAGCAGAACTTGACGAATTTTTAGCTCATGATTTTAAACCTCGTTATGGAGGTGGAATAGGAATAACACGTTTAATTGCAGGAATGAAACAGGCAGGTCTCATAGAATGAAACAACAAGACTTTTACGAAGAGTATGGTTTTGTAAGTTGTTTTGAATGTGACGAAACTTTTACTGATAAAGAAAAATTAGAAGAACATGAAAAACAACATTTAGAGGAAGAGCAGCGGTTGAAGTAACAATACTACTGGTTATTTAGAAGATAGGCGCCCTGCATCAAATGCTAATCCATACGATATTACAAAAGTTATTATAGATACTATTGTTTAATTTAATCGGGGCGTAACATTTCGATAAATATTTAGAATAAGGAATGATATATGCCTCGACTTAGTCTTTGGCGTCAAGATAAATCTAACGATTATAATTTTTTCGATGCTAATATTAGGGAACAATTTGATATAGGCGGAACTGCATTTTTAGTTCACAAATATTTAGGCCCCGAAAACGTCGGCGAACAAAGTGATTCGTCTCAGCCAAACCATCATGGATCTACAGATGGTTCTTCGGAAATAAAAATCCAAGATATGTTATTAATGGAAAATAGAGATAGAAAATACGACCCTGACATATACGAACTACGTGGTATATATAATGTTAGCGATAACGATTTTGATCTTTCACAATTTGGTTTCTTTTTAACAGCAGATAATTTATTTGTATCATTTCACATTAATGACATGATTAATAAACTTGGTAGAAAACTAATGTCAGGTGATGTATTAGAATTACCACATTTACGTGACGATACATTATTAGACCAAGATAAAAATGGTATTAATAAATTTTATGTAGTAGAAGATGCAAATAGATCTTCGGAAGGTTTTTCACAGACTTGGTTTCCTCATGTATGGCGAGTTAAAGTAGGGCCCATGAACGATACTCAAGAATTTCAAGATATCATGGAAAATGATACTGATATATTGAGTACATATAAAGCAGAAATAGAAATATCAGAAGCAGTAGAAAACGGCGCAACAGATTCTTATGATGGCGAAATAAAAACAGATCATTTATATGGATTTGAATCTTCAACTGCTTATGGCGCAGTTTCATTATCTAAAGGAAACCGATTTCCGGCAAATCCAACTGAAGGACAGGAATTTTTACGTACAGATTTTAATCCTCCTCGTACGTATACTAGATCAGGAAATAAATGGATATATACCGCTTCGCCTAAAGCAGATTATACATGGGAAGGTCAAACATTTCCTCAGAGTAGGTTTATTAATAACAAAGGAACAATTGAATGAAAATTTCATCTAAACAAGGATTAAGTTCTGTTGTTACACCAAAAAATGAAATTGCTTCTCCTGAGTTACGAAAAAAGATTAAAACAGGAAAAATAAAATATAAATTATCGTCAAACAAAACTACTGTTAGAGAAGGAGAACAATTTACATTGTCTCTTAAAACAGACGAAAAAACATTTCCTATAGGAACCAAAATCCCATACACAATTACAGGTATAACTTCTGCTGATGTAGATAATAATTCATTAACAGGCAATTTTATTATAGGTTCTACAAAAAGAATAACATATAAAGTTACAAAGGATAATATTCAACCTGAAACAGAAACCATTACAGTAGCATTAAATGAATTCCCTACCGGCATAAATGGTACAGGTAGTGTATCTATACAACTTAGCGATCAATTACCAACCTATACTTTATTGCGTTCTGGCCAATTCCACAATGCTGGTAATACTATAACAATGACATTAAAAACACTTGGAGTCGCTAATAGTACATCTATTGCTTATGCAATAACAGGATTTGACCTAAATGATCTTTCAGGAGAATCTAGTTTAACAGGTACCATGATAGTTACTAATAGTTCTGCATCAAAAACATTAACAGTAATAGATGATTATGATCCAATTATTGAAGGATATAACGATCTAACATTTGCATTAACAGGATTAGGAACTTCGGGTACTAATTACGAAACTCCAAGTGTTATTAGTCAATCTGTTAAAATAAAAGAAAAAGTTACTTGGGAACTATCTTCTAATCAAACTGCTCTCGAGGGAAGTACAGTAACATTTAATTTAGCAACTAAGAATATACCTAACGGGAAAAAATTTAATTATGAAGTTACAGGTGTTACTACTAATGATTTTGTAGGTGTACCTGGTGTAGATTGGTCAGTGGATAATACTGTTGATATAACTCCTAATAATTCTAGCGATGAAGTATTTTTAACTTATGGTGGTGGTAAATTTATGGCAGCAACCACTGATAAAATATGGTCATCAATAGATGGCACCTCATGGACACATGTTCATACACCCACACAATCATATACAGGTATTACATATGGTAATAATCTTCATTATGATGGTACTAATTGGTGGTATGGTAATGCTAAGTGTATAGATATGTCTTCAGATGGCGGTACAACTTGGACTAATAAACAAGATCTTACACCCACAACATATTCGTATGCTGATACAATTCATTCAGACGGAAACGGTAGAGTATATTTTGCAGGATTTGGTTTTAATTACACAGATGACAATGGTGTTTCGTTTAATAACTCTTTTCCAATAATGTATTTTATGTTCACCCATTCTACCATTGGTGGCTCTTCGAGCGGAGTAACTTTAAGGAGCATAACTACCGCCACTCAAAATAGTGTAGACTATGTTGCCGCAGTAGGCCATGATGGAAGCTATAATAAGTTAAGTAGATTTACTCCAGGTATGATTGCGTATTCGACTGATAATGCTGTAAGTTGGTCAAAAGTAGGCGGCAGTTTAGGTTTATGCTTTGGCGGTAATCCGTTAGGCTTTGGTTTTTCTCCTGAAGATATAGTATATGCCGATGGCATTTGGGTTGTTGTTGGTATTCGAACTAGTGGCGATACAGATTTAGGCGATCCTCATGTATCTACTTGGGATAGAGGTCAAATTTATACATCGACTTCAATATCTAATTCTAGTTGGACAAAAATTGTAGATGATGCCAATTACGGTCCATTTTATAGAGTGCTTTATCAACATAATAGACTAATTGCATTAGGTAAACGAGTTATACTAATATCAGACGATAAAGGTACAACATGGACTGTTATAGAAAATAATAATATAATTCCAGCAGATACTTATGTAATAGGCGGTTATTATGATGGAACAAATCTTTATATGTCGGGCACAAATGGCTGGATAGGTAAAGTGAAACTAACTGATGCTACTCCTTCATTAACAGGTTCGTTTACCATAGATAATAATGCCGCGACAACATCTTTTAACCTTAAAGATAAAGATACCATTGAATCAGAAAGCATGACATTAACTATAACAACAAACGATGTCGGAGGATATTATACTAAAGCAAGTGGGTCCGATGAATACAATAATGTTATTTCAAAAACTGTTGTTATAACAGATGCAGGAGACGGGCCTAAACTTGTTTTATCTTCTTCGTCCAATACCATAGTACAAGACGGTTCCCCGACTACAATAACATTAGATAAGGACGATTATCCTGCTGGTAGTTCTATTGTTTGGCGAGCATATGGAACGTCGTTTTTTGACCTAGAACAGGGCGGAGATTTTGGTTATTTTACTACTAGTAATGCTATTACTAACATTACTCTAAATTCGCCTGTTGAACTAACAATATCAGGTTATAATGTTCTTAATAGAGGATACAAATATCCCAACGATGGAGCCCAAATACAAATAAGTGATGTTTTAGGGACAACAGAATTGAACGGTAATACATATTATATGAAAAGATTATCTCCTTATGGTGGGATCGAACCAGCTACTTTATCAATTGCGTTATACTCTGATGCAGGTTTAACTTCCCCAGTTGACGGTTCATCATTTACTGCTTATACTTCAGGTGGTTGGATTGTCAATGATACATTAACGACAACTTTTGAGGCAGGTCCTTACACAGGTCCCGGACCTGTCGCCGATCAGAAAATTGTACTATATATAGGAGGTAATCTAGACAGCAATGGTAATATAACAGGATTTCCTGTTACAATAGATCAAACCTGCGTAACTACTATAACATTACAAGGTAGTGATTCTTAAAGGTATAAAATATGGATTTTTTTTACGACAAACAATTTAGAAGATATATGCAACAATTTATGCGATTGTTTGCTAACTTTGAAATAGAAATTGATAGGGCAACCGAAACATATAGGACTGTACCTGTAAGATACGGAGATGCTACTAGAATGGCATCTCATATTTTAAAACAAAATTCTGAAAACGTAGTTAACTCTGCACCATTTATAAGTTGCTGGATACAATCTTTAGAAATGGATCCTGAATCTAGAAAAGCACCTTACGAAACATCGAAAGTACAAGTATTTGAAAAAAAGTTCGATACAGCAACAAACGAATATAACAACGAATTAGGCAATGCCTATCAAATAGAACGCCATATGCCTGTCCCTTATAATTTAACTATGCAGGTAGATATATGGACAAGTAATGCTGAACAAAAATTTCAATTATTGGAACAAATATTAACTTTATATAATCCATCTGTAAATTTAATTTCTTCAGATAATCCATTTGACTGGACTAGGCTTTCATATGCAGAAATGACAAGTGTACAATGGTCAAACAGATCGATACCTACTGGCGTCGAAGATACAATAGATATTGCATCATTAATATTTAAAATGCCTATTCATTTATCTGTACCTTCTATATTATCAAAACAAACATTAATTCATTCGATTATTTCTAACATTTTATCTGCAAAAGATTCTAATGAAATGAATACATTTAGATCTACAGGTACTATACCTAATGCACCGTCGAGTTATTTAGTAACAACATATGGTAGCAGAGGTGTAAGGTTATCTGATACTACATTAACATTGTTAACCCAAAGTGGCAGTATTAGTTCTGAATCTTGGGCAGATTTATTTGACGAAAGATCAGGGACATTAAATACCGGTGTGAGTAAAGTTAAACTCATGGATGCCTCTACCGAAAGTGAAACAAATTTTCAAGTCTATGGTACCATATCATTAGGAGGCAATGTTAACGAATTAACAGTAGCAATTGATACTGATACATTACCTAGTGATTCAACCGAAACTCCTGCTGTTACTGCAATAATAGATCCTACAGTAAATTATCCAGGAGATGGCACTTTATCTGCAGCCGCAGATAATCAACGATATCTATTAACTAGTGACTTACCTGTAATAACCGAATGGGGTAGTTTAACAGGTGTAAAGAAAAATGATATCATTGAATATTCTAGTAGTGCATGGTCTGTGAGTTTTGATGCAAGTGCAACATCAGACTTAAAATTTACAACAAATACACAAGATAGCAAAAAACACAAATGGAATGGTTCTAATTGGAGTTCGGCAATCGAACGCGATTATACATCTGGTTATTGGAGAATTTATTTATGATAAAAGGTGTTGGTGCTATTTTTTTATGTTTGTCTTCTAATAGATTATTGCTCCAACTTAGATCTTTAAATGTTAGTCATTCCGGTACTTGGGCGTTTTGGGGAGGCAAAGCAGAGAAAAACGAACAACCAATAGATACATTACATCGAGAATTAGAAGAAGAATTAGGCAATCTACCTAATTTTAAAAAAATATATCCATTGCATATTTTTAAATCTGATAAAAATGGATTTACATATAATACATTTATTATAACTATCAAAGAAGAATTTATACCTAATTTAAATTATGAATCTAGTGGATATTGTTGGGTAAATATAAACTGCTGGCCTAAACCTTTACATACAGGTGCTAAATTAGTGTTATATGATAAATCTTGTATTAAAAAAATAAAAACGATTATATATTTAAGATAAAAGTTTGTATCCTTATGTATAGATTGGAGGGCTTTTTAAATAATAAACCCTGTCTGAGTTGTTGTTCCAACTGGTTTCTGTATACACATAATAACTTCCATCCCCAGCCGACGAAGGCCCCGTTGAATAACTAGGTGTGCTTCCAGAACGTATAACCCACCCTTCTTGGTAATTAGTTGTTGATGAAACCCACCCTTGGCTCTCAACTGGCGTGCTTCCTGGACTCCAGGAAATTAACCATCCTGACATGTTATTAGCCTCCAGGCTGTAATAATTTTGTGGTCCCCCAGGATTCACATTAATTGTAATTCCATCAACCGCATAATCTCCGTTGTAACTTGACCATCTTCGGTGCTTGATTGCTAAGTAATAAGTGTTACCAGGATTTACCTGAACTGTCTGATTCTTATAATTTAATCCTGTATCTGTCCAGGAATTCCTGTAGCCAGAGTTGGTGTAACCACCACTTGAGCTATTATAAGTCCCATTACTAAAGTTAGTCAGTGTGGTATTAATAGTGTGGTTTGCATTAAGTATATACCAACGGATTTCACCAATATTTCCACCATAACGTGACTGCATCCCTTGAACATAAATATCAACAACCCCTATACTTGTATCCTTCACAATCACATTAGGAAACTCTATATTACCATCTGTAGTTACAATATCAATCATTTCATCACCTTCGCCGGTTGAAGTATCGGCAGTAAATTGAAATGGTATATGACCTTCACCATTACTATCCGTTATAAAACTTCCTGTATAGGGCAAGGATGCAACAGATGGTTGCACAAAATCTGATGGAGAAATAGCTCCAGCATCACCTTGACTTATCGTATAACCATAAGTAGTATTTGGTTCCGCAGTGAAATGCATTATGTTAATTCCAGAAGAGGTGTAGATGGTTCCAGAACTACCCACTAGTACAAACGTGCTATTTGCGTAGGTGACTTCCAAAAAAATATTATAAGTCCCAGAAGTCTGAGAAGTCCATGTGATTTCATCAGAGGAGGTGAGAATGGTACCTGAATCTCCCACTGCCATAAAGGTGCTATTTCCATAGGTGATTCCCCTAAGAGAATTTGAAGTCCCAGAAGTCCTTGAAGTCCATGAGGTTCCATCAGAGGAGGTGAGGAT
>CEPZ01209604.1_pt1 | contig 12715 bp, 11 predicted proteins | sample 530461 | NCBI WGS metagenome assembly CEPZ01 (sample SAMEA2620106, study PRJEB7988) | marine metagenome | isolation source: saline water (ENVO:00002010), including | reverse complement strand
CCTCCCCATTGTGCAGTAACCGCAAGTACTTGATGAAGGAGTGTTGAGAAGTGATAAAGTGATGTATCAGCTGGTTCATACCATTTACTGCCGATAAGAAGTCTGATCATGGCCAGAGACTGAATAAGCTCCAGCCTCAGTTTGTCGATGACGCTAGAATCTTTTGTCAATTCAGCTTCAGCGATTAGCATTCGCAATATTGAGGCTCCACCGCGTCTTCCTGAGCGTCCCATTCTTTGACGTAAACTTGAAATAGAGTGGGGGGCTGTTACTTGAATTACGGAGTTTACCTTGCCGATATCAATGCCTAGTTCAAGAGTCATTGTGCAAATCGCTGTGGTAGGATAATGCTCCTGTTGCAATCGCTTTTCTAAGCTTTCTCGAAGATCTTTAGATAGCGAACCATGGTGAGGAAAAAATTCATTCGGTACAATTTTCTCTTCGCAGAAGTCAGATAATGTAGCCGCAATGCTTTCTGTACGGCTTCTACTATTTGCAAACACAAGATGATTTCCGCCTCGACAAAATTTAAATAAATCTTGGCAGATCGTATATTCGGCATCATTGGAAGACTCAGCTGCTAAGTTAGCAGGGTTGACATACCCCTTTACCTGAACCTTCAGGGTTGAAGTCGAATGTGTATCTTTGATGATCTTGCAAGGTAAAGAGCGATTAGGGCGAAGTGATAGAGGTACTTTCTCTAACTCACCAAGCGTAGCACTCAAAGCGACTCTCGGGATTGGTGTTTCTAGTCTTCCAAGAAGGTGTTCAAGTCTATGAAGTAAAGAGAGTAAGTGATGGCCGCGCTCAGAGCCAATAAAGGCATGAAACTCATCAATAACGATATATTTCAAATTAGAGAATGCTGCTTTGATCCAGCCAGAGTCTCTGATGAGTAATGACTCCAATGACTCAGGTGTTATTAACACGACACCGGACGGTGATGCTTTCAATTTCTTCTTTCGGCCCTGTGAGCTATCACCATGCCAGGGAGTAACCGGTATTTCTAACTGGTCAGACAGACTTTCTAAGCGCCTATCTTGATCATTTATAAGGGCTTTTAAAGGGCTAACGTAAAGGATCCCTACACCTGTTTCTTGAGGTGCTATGGCGCTGAGCGCAGGCAAGAAAAATGCCTCTGTCTTTCCTGCTGCGGTTGAAGCGCTGATCAGCACATCTGTCTTTTCAGACAATATAGGTTCAATAGCAAGGCATTGTATTTCTCGTAAGCCAGTCCAGCCTTGTTTGAATATCCAGCGCTGAATCCGATGGTCTAATTTTTCATGTTCATCAATCATAGTTTGAAGTCAGCAAATCCATCTTCATTGTCCTCTGTTTCGAGTTCAACATCGGAAGGCTTATCTTCATTAATTGCTACTGATGAGATTAGACTATGCCATGCAATTTGCGGGTTTTGGTCGATCACCGCGAGCATGTCTAAAAATGCTTTAATGGTGTTACGTGGCGTTCTAAAGTACGCATCCCCTATAGTTTGGCTGCAATGCTGTAAGAACGCTTTGAGGGATTCGTCTGGAACCAAGTACTTCGCTTCGTCACCTTCAGCGTAAACATGACGCAAGTTTTTAAGCAAAATATAAAGTTCTTCAGGCGTTAAGCTAGCGAGGTGTAGCGCTGGTGACGAATAATCAATCACACCCGCTTGTTTAGCAAAGCTGTTATCTGCCAATCTAGATTGTAGTGCTTCATAGCTATACAAGCCTTTACGTGGATCTAGCAAAAACTCAGGGGTTCCGCCGAGAAGGAATCCCAAATGCTCAGCGCTTCCTTGCAAGCAATCGTTTAGAATTCGGAGTATTTGTTCATAGTTAGAAGTTCTCGCTGTGGTGTTGTTCAACTTATATAGATTTACCATCTCGTCTAAGTTAACTAGAAGCCCTTGGTAGCCAGCTTGTCTGACAAATAAACTCATTAATTTCAGCGCGTCATAAAAAGATGTATCCGAAATAATTGTTCGAACTCCTAGGTCATTTCGGGCATCGGTTTTAGTTGAATACTCTGCTCGTAACCATTTTATGGCGTTAGCTTTTAATATCTCATCATCTTTCTCATGGCCTATCCAATAAGCCTCAATAACTTTTGCAAAATCATAACCGCCAACGAGTTCAGAAAGTGATGCTAATTTTTCATGGATAATTGAATTTATACTTTTTCCTGAAGTATCAGCTTCTTTCATCGCTTCTGTGATGAACTTTTCAACTACACTTGTTAAAGCATTACCATCAGGTTTGTTGCGAGTCGCCATGTTACGCATTAGCTCAGAGTAAAGGTTTCTAGCTTGACCAGCCGATGCATGAATACGTCTATCAGGAGATAAGTCTGCATTGACGGTTACAAGCTTATTCTCTAGAGCAATAGCACGTACAACACTTAAAAAGAATGTTTTACCAGAACCGTAATCGCCGATAATGAGCCTGAAAGCTGAACCTCCATCTGAGATCCGATCAATGTCTTGGATCAGCGCTTTTAATTCATTTACTCGACCAACTTGGATATGCTGGATTCCAATCTTAGGAGTCACACCTGACTTCAGAGATTGGATAATTGCATCTCTTTCTTTAGCACGTATTCTTTTTGCAACCATTGTTTATCCCTTCAATTCTTCTACGATTTCTAGATCGACATAGATATCACCATCGTCATCTAGAACTGGCGCATCGACTTTGTCATAAGCCCAGTCATTAATAGTTTCTATTGCGCCATCAACCATTATGTTTAGTTTGCTGCACAGTTCATGAACTTCTTTACGTGGCCACGACTCTTTAGCTATCAAAGTTTCAAAAAGTTCTTTGTAAGGGCTATCTAAGCCTTCTTCATTGACATCAGCTGTGGGGGTCACTTCCAGTTCAGCTTCTTCATCAACGGCAAATATACTCTCCAGCATACTCTTTGCATCGTTGGTGTCACTTTCATGCATAGCCAGAATACCTTCATCCAACTGAAAGGTACTTTTATCAGTTGAAGCGCTTTTAGATGTGGCAGAAATAGGTTGTTTACTGGAGGCAAACGCATGAATGTCACTTGTAACGAGTGATTTGTCTAAGCCTAACGAGGTATATAACTTTTCAATTTGCTTAATTTCAGAAGCATCGATTTTTCCATCAGCAAGAGCGATGGAAAGCATAAATCTTTTCAAGAATTCCACCTGTGGAACGCCGAGTTTTTCAATCCTAGCTTTCAAGCCGGTATTATTTACAGGAGCATTTAGACGCCAAGTTAAATATGCATTTAACGAGTTCTTTTCAGAAGGTGAGAGTTTGTCATCGTGGTTTATCAACGTTTGTAAGGCGATTTTCTCATGCTGATCTACAGTACCGTCTATCGTTGCAACCATTGCCCCTAACCTAATTGCTAAACTTACTTGGTTGAATGCCGGGCTTGGCTCAAAAAACTCTCCATGGCCAGGTGAGAAGAGCACAATGTTGTCATCGATTTTCAATTTTGCATGGTGAAAACGTTGGTCTGGCGCAATACCTATTTCAGCCTTAGCAGCCAAATTAGAGACTAGTTCATTTTCTTTTTTGTTAAACGCCTTAGGGAGAGGTGTACCTGTATGAGACCAGAAATCCTTGACAGTGGTTAGCCCATCATTTGAACTAATTATCTGATTTGCCCAGGACTTAAATGTTTCTATAACTGGTGAATTTGCTTCGTTTGCCAGTTCTTTAGGTAATAACATTAACGCTGCAATGTCACTCCTTGAGGTATCAGCTTTTCCTAAATAACGGCTATAGCTACTCAACTCTTCTGTACATTGTTCGGCAATAGGAATGAGTTTTTTAATTGGTCCTTTGAGAATACTTGGATCAGGTAAGTCACCCAATTCCAAATCAACCCCATGCACACCATTACTTGCAGCATGGTATGAAAGTCGCAGTTTAGTTTTATTGGGCTTTACGCAAATTCCTTCGCCAAACTTATCAGAAAATCTAATTTTGAAAAGCTGACTAAACTCTTCTTCACATCTACGGGCGGGAGTTTTTAGGGAATACTCGAATGTATTTTTTAGCCAATCTAAAGCTAAGGGAGCTGTTACAGGGTTCCCATTGGCTATAGTGTTTGCAAGTTTAACTTTAAATGATAATGCATTATTAGTTTCTGGTATATCGGACAGTCTATCTTCAAATAAGGCGGGTCTTTGCAGTGCCATTAATTCCAGGAAATTAGCAGAGTACCCTTTAAACGAGCGATTTGCGTTGAAAACGCTATTGAGGCGCAACACTTCATCAAATATTGCTATGTACTCTTCATCAGATACTTGATTATTGGATTTGTTTTCGATGATTCTTCTCTCAAACCCGTAGAAATAGATAAAGACATAACCAATTGGGGTACTGGGGTTTGAGCGATCAGAGGCAAGCCAATCTAGATAAGCACCTCTACAGCCTTTAGACAAGGAAGCGTAGCTCGGCCAGTACCCTAAGGATTCATCAGTATATATTTCTGAATCTACCGAAGGACTTGAAGCCGGGCGTTTATCATCTACTAGAGATGGTTCTATACCGTAACCATCTAGTGAATTCATTGCTCCACCAAAGTAGAAAAAACCTCTCTTCAGCCGTCTTCCATTAACAGAAAGTTGTTCTTCTTCTCTTACCCATCGGCCTTTTTGTTTATTCGTTGTTTTTTCTGGCTCACTGCCAAAGCTCGTATGAATAGTAAAAGTAGCAAAGTCATCATCATCATCTAAATAATCATGATTAGACGTACTTGATACACTTATACTGGAAGATCCTACGTCAATACTGGGGGAAGACATTTCTCTTTCAGAAACAGTTGGGGGAGTTCTTTCATGAAAAGCTTGAGGGTTTCTTGTTGAGGTGCGTTGTTGTATGGACGATTTGTTATTGCCTTTAAATATTTTATAAATCACATAAATGACGAATAACCCAATAAAAAATTCCATTTCACTCCCTCTGTATCAAGGGTCTAATGCAAGCACTTTACCCATTGATTTTAATATGCTTTAGTTGATTTTATATAAAATAAAAATAAACAATACAACTCTTGTTAGTAATCAAACCCACGCTTTTTATTAGTCTATGGAGTTCCTAAAAAGCTTATAGTTATATTTAAAATAGTTTTTAAAATTGTAAGTTTAGCGGAGGTAAACATTTGTTCACTAAGTAATATGAGCTAATCAGCGCTGCCTCTAGCGCCCTTGGTAAGTTCGGTAAATTATCGCTGTTTGGCCTTATACAAAAAACCGTCATATTTCCATTAGCAACTGTATTTTTAATATCGCCACTTACGTAACTCGAAGATTCCCATTGATGCTTTTTAAACTTAGGAAGCCATTCTTGTTTTGTTTCAGGATCGTAAATGGTTCCTACATGGCTCCAAATTCGGCCACAAACATCAACCTCACTCATGCCAATATACAGAACTTCTAGATCGCAGTTATCAAACTCAGCTTGAGTTTTCCCCTTTGCGTAAATATACACACCTGGGCTACCTCTAAATGGCGGATAAGTACTTTTAGCATCGTCAAAATGCCAACTATTGCTAAATTCAAAAAGCTCATCACATGCTGGAAGCTGGGAATATAATTTTGTCCATTTATAAATATCCTTAACTAACACTTGAGCATCCCCCTTTTATTAAATGATAAAAATATCTGCCTATTAATGCTTACACTTCAACTCTTGTATTTCGTTCAATTCTCAATAAAGCCAATATCATGGTGAAGTTCATGAATAAACCGAAGGCAACGCCTATCGCTATTAATTGAGGGCCAATAGAGTCTAAAGTTTTGGCTATTTTTTTATCTTGTTGCTGTGCAGCTTGTTCTTGAGCTTCTAAGTTTTTAGCATATCTTTGAGTGAACCACTTTAACGCAGTCATCCACTCAATTTTTCTTGCATCTTCTTTCTTCAGTTCTTCTAATGAACTTGCATCATCTGCTAAATCTTCTGTAAAACGGATTAAATCTTTCCAAAATGCATTGTTCTCAACTTCATTGTCTAACTGTGTAAACATACTCTTGAGCTGACTTCGTTTACCTGAGCTGCTAACTGACTCCTGACCTAGCTCTTTAGCGTATGCGTTAATATTGACTTCAAATTGTTTAAAATAGTCGTCAATTAATTTGGCCCTCTCCTCTCGAGCCTTTTGTTCTTCGTTAGACTCTTTTACCGCCTTTTCATAGCTTGCATTGTCATCATTTACTGCATATTTTTGCTCTTCTTCTTTTTCAAGCTCTTCAGCTAAATAGCTATAAGAAGTTTCTTGAGCTTCCACATCAGGACCACCTAAAGCATCCATGACTTTTACACCTGTACCTGTTGCTATAAGAATAGCGGCTATGATGGAAATAGTGGCCCAAAAGAAACTGATGTAGGCAACAATCTTAAAATATCGCCTTTGCCAAATCGTAGACTTTTTGGGTTTTACAGTTTGGTTGCTTTCAATCACGACTGTATTAGCTTGTGACTCTTTCTGCTCTTTTAAATCTGCTGCCACTTCACTCGCTTTTGACATGAACGTGCTGGTGGCACTTTTACAGACTTCAGATGCAGATGTTATCGATTGCTTTACTGTGCTCGATAAAGCTTCTAAGTCTACTTTATTTGCATTAGATGATTGTTGAGAATTTGGTTGCTGAGCCTGTTCGCCACCTTTCAAATGAACAATTAACCCTATCGCTTGTAGCTTAGCTAATTTATCTTCAGCTTCTTGTTTGGTAAGGTTCTTAGCTATGGCAAAGGCTTTGCCTGAAAACAGTTTATCTATTGATTTTGGAGATATACCAATTAACTCACACAAGCTTTTCTTGGCGTCTTCGATGTTGGTATTTGGCTGGATATTTCCTTTGAATATAAGCTTATAAGAAGCGTCCATCTGAAATAAGTCCTTTTCTAGAGTGCTAACTGGCAATTAATTTAGCAGAGGTCTTATTATTTTTATAGCGCTAAGTAACTGATTATTTATCTAGATCATGAAACCACTTCAGTTTTAAGACCTATTTAAACCAAGTATCCAAGCATCTACTTCACTTTCGACCCATGCCACTGACCTTGCACCCAACTTCACCGAGTTAGGAAATAAACCTTTGCTCATGTAGTCATAAATACTTGAACGGCTTAAAGCTGTTTTTTCAATAACTTTACTGATTTTAATTAAACGTAATTCTGTACTCATTTTGATAACTCCTAATTTTAGTCATCAAATAAGCAAGTGAGGTATTGTTTTACCGACCGCTCAAATCGAATCTTTTTCGCGCATATATCACCCCTATGAAAACGTACCTGTTTGGAGTGATTATGAAAGTTGAAGAACAAGTAACCCCGATTCATAAGTTTGCTTTGTCGGATGATGAAGTTTTAAGCCTAGCCTCTCGTATTTTGCTAAGAAGACTAGAAAGACAAGGAACAATCACCAGCCCAACCGATGCTGTCGATTTTCTAAGAACTAAATTGATGAGTTATGAAAGAGAGGTATTTGCGATTTTGTACCTAGACTCAGCGAATCAAATAATCGAATACAAAGAATTGTTCTTTGGGACAATCAATGCAGCTTCTGTGTACCCAAGAGAAGTTGTAAAAGATGTTCTAAGGTGCAATGCAGCCAATGTCATTTTGGCGCATAACCACCCTTCTGGCAGTTGTGATGTTTCAGCTGCAGATAAAGGGATCACTCAAAAGCTCATGCAAGCTCTAGCATTAATAGACGTCAATGTTCTTGACCACTTAATTCTAGGCAAGTCGTACACCTCGTTTGCTGAGCGAAATCTACTTAACTAAGAGGAGAAGTAATGTTACCACCCCCTAGTACAGCCCGCTTATTAACTCATGCAATTGCCATTCTCGTCATTTTGCGAGAAATGGCTCTGCACAAGCAGTGACTGTTTACAACAAAAAAGAGGGCCGTCAGGCCCTCTGCTTATAAACAGTATTTATTTGCACTTAAACATGGCTTTGGTTGTCTTTTAGCTGGCCTGTAAATAAGTGGAGCGCCTGTACCTATACATCTTCCATTTACACCTATCTGTTTAGATTGTGGCTTAGCCATATAGCTTAAATGCGCCATAAGGCTTATATACTCATCCTTAAAAGCTAAACTCCCTTTTGTAACCCAGCGACATGCTGTTGTTGAAAAGAACACCTGTTGAGCACCCTGATGATTATCAATATTAAGTGCTGATGCCCAAGCTTCTTGAACGCATTCTTTAAATGACTTGAAGTCTTTACCAGCTCTTCTTCTGACCATCCTAGGTTGTGTTCTCACCATATCACTGTAACGACTCTTTAAAGACATTCCAAAATCATCTTTATTCAGAAACACAGCTACATGGTAATGGTCTTTATTTTTTTGCCCTCCAGACTCTTTTACCCAAACGTAATGTAAGTGCTGCTCTCTTATATGCTTCCTAAAGTTAAATGAAGCTTTCAACTTACTTTGTAAAGAAGCAAAGAACCGCTTCATTAAATCAGCTCTTGGCATATTTGGGTTATCTAAGCCTAATACTGAATCTGGTAGCCTCAAGTCAAAACGAAATACTGCAAGCCTTGGGTACTCAGCTTGAGCTTTGTCATATACGGATTCTATCGTATTCAAGTAATTGGTGATTACAGAGAAGTGTTTGTTGTATGGGTTAAGTGAAATTGAGAGGTTTGGATTACTCATTTTTGATCCTAGTTAGTTAATTTTCATACAACTAGGAACGTGAGTATTGTTTTACTTATTATTCTATTTCTTGCAACCAACTATGCATTGGTTTTTCTACTAATGAGATTACTCCTATCATGTATTACTTAACTATTTCATTGAATACCTACATATATTAACTATACGGATTTGAGTGAGCTCACAACATAAAAAAACCCTTGAGTTAATAACTCTTAGTGCTAGATAACTTCAGTTATTTCTAGAAAAGACTTACTCTGAAGTTAAATATTTAAATAGAACCCCTTACTTACCTCAATCTATGGGCCCTGAAGATATAAAACAACTCTTTCATAATTCTATTTTATAACTTATAAATAACTCATTAATAACTTAATAATCACGGAGTGATATAAATTGAAAGGTTTAATTAAGACACTAATAGATACTGAAGACTTAGAAATAGATCGAGAATCAATAAACTCGTTGTTAAAGGATAAGTTGTTTGTTTGCGTTACTTACAACACAATTTTCAGAGAGGGAATTTTGGGGAATAAGTTTGTATTATCCCCAAATAAACAATTAAAAGAACTCTATAAACTTCTTAAAAAAGAAGATATTGAACCCATTAAGTTACGTGAAATTTTAATAAAACTAGACAACGTTAAAGATATTATTGACATGCTCGATAGATATGACGGTGACTCAATACATCTATGGAATTTTATTTGTGCTAATTTTTTGATGTACTATACAAAGCAACACAATAGCAGGACCTTTAAGTCGAACATGTACAACAGCTCAATTGAGCCTTGCTCCTATTCTAGTGTTCCAAAACTTCAGTGCTTTACATTTATTTCTATAAACTTAAGTTCCTCAATTATAAACATAAGCAGGGACGAGATTAGCCAGTTTTTACAGAGTTATGAAAAATTAAAAAAGCACACTGATTGGCTTAACAAAAAAGATGAAGAACAAGTAGATTGGGCATTTCAATATATTCAGAATTTCTATGTGCCTGGAAGACCAGATCATAAAGCTCGAATCGAACAAGCTTGCAATTTACCCTCCCCCACAACCTCAAAGATAAAATATATTTATACTCACTTATTTATAACAACATACTCAAGCTATAGCTCAAATGCCGAGTTTATTCTCTTTTTGAGAGATATCAAGGGGGCTTATTCTAGTAAAAAATACAGAGAAAAAAATGATGGAAAAGTATCTAAAAACTTCAAAATATCCAAAAAACATGCGAAGCAATTCGCTCAACTAGCCCAATCAGCGCAACTAACTCATAGTCAGTTTTTAGAACTAATGATCGAAAGAGTTGCTAACAATGAAGTTAATCTAAAGCCCCGTTCTCCACTATTACACGAGGAAGATTAAAGCTCGATTTATCTTCGATAAGATCACTCCACCAGCTCATAATCAGTCTTCTTTGCTCTAAATAATCAGAACGGTTATAGCTGGCTCTAACTTCATTAGTATCAGCGTGAGCTAAGCAAGCTTCAATCAGCAAACTATCGAAGCCTTGTTCATGTAATGCGGTTGAAGCGATTGCTCTCAAGCCATGTGCTACAAGCTCACCTTTAAAGCCTAGGCTTCTTTTAATCACTGCATTTGCAGTATAAGTACTCATATGACTTTGAGGATCACGCTCACCAGGGAAGACAAATTCAGCTCTACCGCTTAAAGGTCTCATTCGATCTAAGATATCAATTGCAGCATCTGTTAAAGGCACTGTATGAGCCCTTCTCTTCTTCATTTCTTCTTTCGGTATAGTCCACACCTTATTTTCGATATCAATGTCTCTCCAGCGAGTTCTGGCAGCTTCTTTTGGTCGTGTCATTGTGTGGAGCTGCCAAAGAATTAAATACTTAGTTTTATTTTGCACATGCTCTGCTGAAAGTAGTTTATTTACAAAATCCCCCAACTTTTCGGGCTCAAGAGTTGGCATATGCTCAACCTGATTTTTAGCAAATACTTTATTTATTTTTGCTAGTGGATTGGCCTGTATGTAGCCACTATTAACAGCAAAATCCATGATTTGGTTAACTGTCTGACAAAGGCGTTTTATGGTTGAAAGCTTGCCTTCAGATTCTAATGGTCTTAAATGATCTATCGTATTCGGTGCATTAATGTCGCTTATAGGCGTCTTACCAAGTATTGGGAGAAAGTATTTCTCTAAAGTTCGCCACTCTCTTTTTGCATGCTCAGGAGAGACTCGCTGTTGCTTTCTCTCAAACCACATCATCGCAATATGCTCAAAAGTATTTGCAAGCGCTTTTTTGCCCTCATCTTTTTTAATTTGAACATGGTTTTTAGGGTTAATACCTTGTGCTACCAGCTCACTAAATTCTTGCGCCTTCTTTCGTGCATTAGCTAGAGACAATGATGGGTAAGTGCCTAAGCCTAATTTTTGAAGTTTATCTGAAATAGGATCTTTAAAGCGAAACTGCCATGACTTTGTTCCATTCACGCGAACCCTAAGCTGAAGGCCCCCACCATCAGATAGCGTTTGCTCTTTGCCTGTACTTTGAACATTTTTAATTTTAGCGTCAGTAAGTCGCGTTGCTGGTCTTGCCATAGTCTCACCTTGAATAGCTAACTAAGAACAATATAACTGAATTTATTAGTTTGGGGTATTAAATGGGGTATTAAAAGTGCTGGTTTGGGGTATTAAACTCTGGACAACCCCGGATAAAAAACCCACTTAATAATCTGTTTTATATAAGTTTATTGGTTTTTACTGGATGACACTGGAAGTCGTATTAGGAGACCAGGAAACCACTGAATGGCCATACTTGCGCTCCTAAATTCTGTTCGGCAAAAATTGATTGCGCTATTTTACGCAAAAATCAGCAAAAACACTAAACAACCTCGTTGATAAAATCGTATTTAAACGTACATGCTCATGTATACTGCTGCCATTCTTACTAGCATGAACGAAGACAATGGCTTTAAAATCGACCATCATCAAAGCGCAACTCGCTTTGAGCGATATGGATAAACACGTATACGAAACACTTTCTCTAACGGTAGCGCAACACCCATCTGAAAATGAACAGCGCTTGATGATCCGCATTTTGGCATTTGCGCTTCATTACCAAGAACGTTTGGAGTTTACCAAAGGTCTATGTGCTGATGATGAGCCTGAAGTTTGGTTAAAAAACTATAATGAAGAGATTGAGCTTTGGATAGAGCTCGGTCTACCTGATGAAAAGCGTGTTAAGAAAGCCTGTAATCGAGCTAAAGATGTGGTGCTATATTGTTATGGCGAAAACAACCAAGAGATTTGGTGGCAAAAGAATCAACCTAAGTTGTACAGTCACGATAATCTATCGGTTATCAGTTTACCGTATGACGCAACATCACAACTTGCTACCATGGTAAAACGTGGCATGAACTTAACCGTGACTGTGCAAGATGGTGAAATTTGGGTCAGTGACGAAGAACAAAGTGTGCACATTATTCCGACCATTTGGAAATAGTCGCCACTAACTACGATTAGTAGCGTTATGAGTTTTCATCGATCGATTAAGCATCTGCTCAGTTTCACTTGTTAAAGTAAACTTGACGAAACAAGGACGGCTTAATTAGGAGGCACAATGGCTATAAAAAAAATCATCGTTTTGCACGGACTCTATATGTCTGGCTTTGTGATGCAGCCATTGTGCAATAAACTCAAACAACACCCGTTTGAGATCTTAAACCTTTCCTACAATACCCTTAGCCCCAATAAATCAGACATATTCTCTAAAATAGATGAGTTTATCGGTCACGATAAAGCTGCGATGGTATGCCATTCTATGGGCGGATTGATAGCCCGAGCCTACTTAGACAATCACTCACAAACCAGTGAACAAGTTGAAAAAGTCATTACCTTGGGCACCCCGCATAAAGGCAGTATGTTTGCCAAGCAAATGCATGAAAAAGGGCTCGATGTTTTTTTAAAAAACAGTGTGGAGTTTTTGGTCTCAGACAACCAAGATTGGCCCTATAAAGCGCGGCTTTACAGCATTGCCGGTGATTTACCTTTGGGACTGATGCCTATTTTACAAAAAGGCAGTAGCTCTGATGGCACAGTATT
>CEPZ01032713.1_pt1 | contig 12729 bp, 10 predicted proteins | sample 530461 | NCBI WGS metagenome assembly CEPZ01 (sample SAMEA2620106, study PRJEB7988) | marine metagenome | isolation source: saline water (ENVO:00002010), including | reverse complement strand
CGGGAGGCGCATTTGGTCATCAGGTTATCGGCCTGAAATTCACCATCAATATAGTAACCTTCAACAATTACTTCAGCACCATCACCGAACATATCTGGCACAATTTTGTGATACCTCACCGGCAACATTTCTGTCTCTTGCTTCAGCACGAAGCTGAGATCGAGCTGATCGCTTTCGCTCCTGAGGATTGATCCTTCTTCCACATTCCCACCCAGGCGGAACCGCTTCGACGGTCTCTTAGAGGCGGCGTCTTTCAACTCAACGATAGTCACATAAGGTAGCTCATTGCCCTCAAATCCCATCACCACCCATATGACCAGAATAATAGCGATGGCACCTATGACGACACCGAATTTTTTACTGTTCATACCTTGTTTTCTCTCATTTCAAAGGACAGGTGATTCCTGCCAGTCCCCAAAAACGTTCTTCATACATGCAACGATTTCACCAACTGTAGCACCTGATTTTGCCGCATCCACGATGGGCTGAACCAGGTTCAAGTTCCCAGACGCAGCCTGTTCAACCTTCTTCAAAGATTTTTCAGCGGCGACATCATCTCTGGTCTTTCTAAACGCTTTAAGTTTTTTTATCTGAGATTGTTCCACTGCCGGGCCTATTTGCAAGACAGGAATTTCGATTTCTTCATCCTCTTTGACAAACCTATTTACACCCACGACCACCCTTTTATTCTCATTTACCTCTTTCTCGTATTCGAAAGAAGCCCTGGCGATTTCTCTCTGGAAATATCCTTCCTCGACAGCTCGGATCACGCCTCCCATCTTCTTCACCGTTTCGAAGTATTCTTCCGCCTTGGCCTCAAGCTTATCAGTCAGCGATTCAAGGTACCACGATCCGCCAAGTGGATCGGCCACATTCGCCACCCCTGTCTCATACGCGATCACCTGCTGCGTTCTGAGGGCGATCTCAGCCGCCTTTTGTGTCGGCAGTGCCAGTGTCTCATCCATGGAATTGGTATGCAGGGACTGCGTTCCACCGAGTACGCCGGCAAGAGCCTGAAATGCTGTGCGGGCGATATTGATTTCGGGCTGTTGCGCCGTGAGGCTACATCCAGCGGTCTGAGTGTGAAAGCGGAGTTTCCACGTCCGCTCTTCCTTCGCCTTGTAGCGCTCCTTAATATGTCTTGCCCAGATACGCCGTGCAGCCCGGAACTTGGCAATCTCCTCAAAGAAATCGAGATGAGAATTGAAGAAAAATGAGAGACGCGGCGCAAAATCGTCAATATCTATACCCCGTTCCATAGCGTGATCCACATAACAGAATCCGTCAAGGAGCGTAAAAGCGAGTTCCTGGGCAGCAGTGGAACCGGCCTCGCGAATGTGATACCCGCTGACTGAAATAGTGTTGAACTTCGGCATCTTGGACGTGCAGAACTCGATAATATCAGTAATGACCCGCATATGTGGTTTAGGCGGAAAGATCCACTCCTTTTGGGCAATAAATTCCTTCAGGATATCGTTCTGCAGGGTACCCTGAAGTTTGTCTATGGCGACACCCTGTCTTTCTGCAGTAGCGATATAAAAGGCAAGCAAAATAATTGCCGGACCGTTAATTGTCTGCGAGACACTGACTGCTCCCAGGTCGATCCCGTCAAATAGAACTTCCATATCTGCCAGGGAACTGACCGCCACACCGCACTTTCCTACCTCTCCGGCGGCCAGCTGATCGTCGGCATCATAACCCATAAGTGTCGGCATATCGTAAGCTACGGAGAGACCCGTTTGCCCCTGATCCAACAGAAACTTGTAGCGTTCGTTGGTTTCTTCGGGCGTACCGAAACCCGAAAACTGCCGCATGGTCCACAGTTTGCCACGATACATATTGGCATGGATACCGCGGGTATAAGGGTACTGTCCCGGAAAACCGAGCTTATCCAAATAGTCACTATCCGGGAATTCCGGATAGTAGAGCGGATCGATCTCCTCTCCACTCACCGTGTCGAAGCTGTAGTCTCTCCCTTCACCGGCACTTGCTTCAGCTTCCCACTCGGCCCGTCGCTTTTCGAAAAAGTCAGCCTTCTTGTTAACCACCAGCCTCTCCATTCACAGGGGGCGGCGCTTCTTTGCGACGCCTTGCCGCCAGTATCCCTTCAACGATCATCCACCCTATGAGCACTGTCAGAATAGTATTGATAAGAAAAAGTACGTTGTTCTGGCCATAGAAATCTACTGTCTTCAGCATGAGAGATGAAAGGGTAGCCACCATCACAAGAACCATGGGGATAAAAAGAGCACTGATAGATTTCTTGCGCTGCCAGAAGTAGAGGGTGACCACCATGAGCGTCAAGGCGGCCAGCATCTGATTACTGGCGCCAAAGATAGGCCAGAGAACCCATCCTGCCTGCTTCACACTTCCGCTGGCGGGATCAGTGATATTCCACAGCGCAAGCCACGCTCCAGGAAGAACAGCCACCGCTGTCGCCAGATACCTGTTGGTGAGGGACTTGATTTTGAGGGCTATTCCAAGTTCACTCAAGACAAAACGTTGGATCCTCGTGGCCGTGTCGAGGGTAGTTGCCGCAAACGAAATAACCAGAACCGCCATGAGTGTCTTAGCCAGTGCTGACGGCAAGCCAATCTGCTCCAGGAGCGCTCCGCCGCCTAAAACAAATGCCGCCGCCTTATTGCCGCTGGCGTGGGCCCACGTATCGTAATAGACCGCCCAGGAAAGATTATCCACATGACCAATAGAGGGAAGTTCACAGGATGCTACGAGCGTTATGCCGGCAACCGCCGCTACCGTGGATGCCAGTGCAAGAGATCCCTCCCCAAGCATGCCGCCATAGCCGATAATTCGGGTGTCTCTCATTTCGTTCGCCTGTTTGGATGTAGTACCCGAAGCTACCAAACCGTGAAAGCCGCTGATGGCGCCACAGGCTATAGTAACAAAAAGGAGTGGGATCATGGGTGGCGCACCGGGATCTACTGCTGTACGGATGGCGGGTGCATCTATGGCCGGCTGAGCAATAAAAATACCAAGATAAAGAAGACCGAGTCCTACGAACAGCTGATGACTGTTAATGTAATCCCGCGGCTGCAGCAGAAACCAGACCGGCAACAGGCTCGCTATTGATGAATAGATAAAAAGCAACACCACCCAGATAGTGGTAGCATCCTGTTTCGTCATCCCCAGTGATTCGAAACTGAGAGGCATGTGGGTACCAGCCCAGACAAAAAAGTATAGCAAAGCCAGTGCAATAAGGGAAGGAGCCAGCGCCATTGTATTCTTCCTGTAGATTAACCAGCCGACGGCTATCGCCAGGATGATTTCGATATTAATGGGAAGGACAGCTGTAGGCACCGCCACGAAGAGGTCTGCGATGGCCATGGCAAAGACGGCAAGAACAAGCCACACCAGCATGAGGATGAAAATAAGGAACATGATGCGGGCACGATCGCTGATAACCTTACTGCTGATATCGGCAATACTTCTTCCCTTCTCACGAACGCTGACTACCAGAGCCCCGAAGTCGTGTACAGCGCCCATAAAAACAGTGCCGATTACAATCCAGAGGAAAGCTGGAAGCCAGCCCCAGTAGGCCGCAACGCACGGTCCTATGATGGGCGCCGCACCGGCAATTGAAGTGAAATGGTGCCCAAACAGAATGTGTCGTTTCGTGGGGACATAATCGAGATCATCGCGAAGCTCATGGGCCGGCATTTTGCGCAATTCATTGTACGCGTATATTCTGGTGCCTATGTAACGGGAGTAGAAACGATAGCCGAGAAGGAATATTACAATTCCGACAATAGCCAGATAAGCCGAATTCACTGTGAAAATGCGTTAAGTGGCGAGTACCTTTCTGGCGCTCTGGATGCGGCTGACGGTTCCGGCAATCTGTCGGGCGCTAAGGCCGAGATTGTCCAGAAGCACTCTCCGGCTGCCGTGATCCACAAATTCATCGGCAATCCCCAGCTGTTGCGTCGTCCCTCTGTAGCCGTGTTCGTTAAGCCACGAGAGGATCACAGAACCAAATCCTCCGGCAAGGCTCCCCTCTTCTATAGTCAAGACGGCAGGAAACCTATTACTGATATTTCTCAACATTGCTTCATCTATCGGCTTCACAAATCTTGCATTTACAATATGCGGACTGATGCCCTCGGCTCTTATAGCGGAAATCGCCTTCAGCGTTTCATCCACCATACTTCCCACTGCCAGAATTGCAACATCCTTACCTTCCGCCAAAACTTCCCAGGAACCGATTTCGACCGCTTTTGGCTGCGCATCCTCATCAAAGCTCAGACTTGAGGTCTTCGGATAGCGAACGGAGAAAGGGCCTTCGTAGTGATTGAGTCCCGTATACAGGAGGTCCCTCAACTCATTACCGTCTTTGGGTGCTGTAATTGCCATGCCGGGAATCATTTGCAGAAAAGAAAAATCGAATACACCATGATGAGTTGGGCCGTCCGGACCGACAACGCCACCGCGATCAAGGGCAAAGACCACGTGCAGATTCTGAAGAGCAACATCGTGGATTATCATATCGAAACTTCGCTGAAGAAAGGTGGAATAGATGGCTACCACAGGTTTCAGACCGGATATCGCTAATCCTCCGGCGAAGGTTACCGCATGTTCTTCAGCGATTCCACAGTCGAAAAAACGTTCGGGATATCTCTCTGCGAACTCTACAAGGCCGGTCCCCTCGCGCATGGCAGCGACCACGCAGGCGATATCTTCATCTTCAGCTGCCAGCTGACAGGTGATCTTGCCGAAAGCGTCACTGTATCCCACCGCCAGATCATCTCCCTTCTTCCCGTCCGCGCGTCCAGATAGACTATAGTACTTGAGAGGATCTTCCTCAGCATGATCCCTGCCGACCCCTTTTTTCGTCAGAACATGGACAACAGCAGGTTGATTGAAATTCTTAAGGTTCGCAAAAGTCTCGATCATTTCATTCATGTCGTGTCCGTCGATGGGACCAAAATATCGTATGCCCAGTTCCTCAAAGATCATACCGGGAACGAGAAAATTCTTAAGTCCTTCCTGCAAGCTGTGGAGGAATCGTCTGACCGCGCCGGAGATCTTTGGTAACTTACCCGTCAGTTTCCATATCTCGTCCCGGACGCGATTGTAGATTGGGTTGGTGACGATCTTTGTCAGATAGTGTGAGAGGGCACCCACCGTGGGTGAAATGGACATGCGGTTATCATTTAGTACTATCAATAACTGACTTTTCAGGACGCCGGCATTATTTAGCCCTTCGTAAGCGAGACCGCCTGTCAGGGCGCCGTCACCAATAATGGTAACAATCTTATGTTTCTTTCCCTTCAGGTCTCTTGCTTTGGCGAGCCCGACAGCGGCAGAAATCGAAGTGCTGGCGTGACCAGTACCGAAGACATCATATTCGCTCTCCTCCCGGCTGCAGTAACCGCTGATACCGCCGTCCTGACGCAAGGTAGGAAACTCATCGCGGCGACCGGTGAGAATCTTGTGAGCATAGCACTGGTGGCTGACATCCCAAATGAGTTGATCTGTGGGTGTATCGAATGCCCTGTGAAGAGCCACCGTTAAATCGACCACTCCAAGAGGTGAGGCGAAATGTCCCCCTTTTTCTTCCACTACATCGATAATATATGTGCGCAACTCATTACAAACCGCATCGAGCTCTTTTTGGGAGAGCTTTCTTAGATCGTCAGGCGAGTCAATCTTGTGAAGGTGTTTAAAACTATTCTGCAAGAACCGTCTCCTCGGCTAATGACACGAAATATTCATGGACAGTGGTGTTGTCTGACAACTCGGGATGAAATGAACTTGCCAGATGGTGACCCTGCCGCACAAACACCGGCTCACCATCAATAGAGGCGAGTACACTCACATCTTTACCTACTGACTTGATCCGTGGTGCCCGGATAAAGACGCCCGCCATCCGGGAGATAGACCCATTTGTAGAGATCTCCAGCGAGCGGATAAATGAATCGACCTGTCGGCCGTAGGCGTTGCGCACCACTTCAATATCGATAAGGTTCAGAGGGCGCACTTGTAGATCCTCCACTTGTGAAGCCATTATGATCATTCCGGCACAAGTACCGAGGAGAGGGTATCGTTCAGCAAAATCTAGCAGTGGTTCCCGAATACCGATATAGTCCATAAGCTTGGTTATAGTAGTGGACTCACCCCCCGGAATGATGACACCATCGCATCCATCAAGGTCGGCGGGGAGACGGACAATCCGCGTATAGACATTGAGCCGCGACAGGACAGCTTCATGTCTGGCAAAAGCGCCCTGCAAGCCGAGGATACCGATTGTGATCACTACCAGCCTCTTTCCTGCAGTCTCTGCTCCTGCGGAATTTCGGCAATATCAAGACCTTTCATCGCCTTCTTCAGACCGTAAGACACCTCAGCCAACTTTTCAGGATTGGCATAATAGGTCACCGCGGCGACGATGGCGGCAGCTCTTACCGGTGGATCCTCAGACTTAAATATGCCGGAACCGACGAAAACGCTTTCGGCGCCCAGCTGCATCATAAGTGACGCATCAGCCGGCGTAGCTATACCGCCGGCAGCAAAGTTAGGAACAGGTAGTTTGCCCAGTTTAGCCACCTGTTTTACGAGACTGTAAGGGGCTCCCAGTTCCTTGGCTTGCGCCATCATCTCTTCCTCTCCGAACACGGTCAATTTCCTTATGTCGCCCTGCACCTTGCGCATGTGGCGCACAGCCTCCACAATATTGCCACTGCCGGCTTCACCCTTGGTGCGGATCATGGCTGCGCCTTCCCCGATTCGCCGCAGCGCTTCACCAAGATCACGACAGCCGCAGACAAAAGGAATCTTGAAAGCGTGCTTATCGATGTGGTTGTGCTCATCCGCCGGCGTCAGAACTTCACTCTCATCTACAAAATCGACACCGATAGATTCAAGAATCTGCGCCTCGGCAAAATGACCGATACGGCACTTGGCCATGACGGGAATTGAGACTGCCTCCTGGATATCCTTGATCATCTGAGGATCTGACATGCGGGCAATACCGCCGTCTTCGCGGATATCTGCCGGAATGCGTTCAAGAGCCATTACGGCCGCAGCCCCTGCATCTTCGGCTATCTTAGCATCCTCCACGTTGGTCACATCCATGATGACGGCGCCTTTCAGCATCTCGGCAAGACCGACCTTTACTTCAAATGAACCCTTTTCCATTCTAACACACCTCCTCTAATTCGGTGATAAACTGTTCAATTCTTGCTTTTACCTCTTCAATGAGATAGTCCGGTGTTGAGGCGCCGGCGGAGATGCCTACATGAGCAACATCCCGAAACCATAACTCGTCCAGCTCATCGGCTGAATTGACCTGATATGTAACTGGATTAACCTGACTGGACAGCAGTGCGAGACGTTTCGAATTCGCGCTGGTGAATGAACCGATAATAATTATTGCGTCACTCTCTTTTGCTAATTCTATAATCTGTTCCTGGTTCCGCTTGGTGGGGAAACAGATAGTATTCACAAATCGTAGATCGAAGACTTTCGTCATCAGGATATTGATAATGGCTTGCACATTTTCAATTGACTGTGTCGATTGACTTACCACGCCGGCCCTCTTCATCTTACGCAATCTTTTAGCTTCATCCGCTGTGGCCACCACAACAGCATTCTCAACCTGACTGGCAATCCCCACTACCTCATCGTGCCCGTGATCACCGATGATAATAACAGGCCTGTCTTCCTGCGCAAGTTTTTTTACCTCGTGATGAATCTCTTTTACCAGCGGACAGGTAGCATCGATGATGTTCAAGTTTTTCTTCTCAGCTTTACTCCATACTTCGGTCTCTGTTCCGTGGGCACGGAAAAGGACAGGTTTTTCGCTGGGAATTGCGGACATAGTATCTACTACCCTGGCTCCCGCCTGTCCCAGATCGTGAACAACATGTTCGTTATGGACGATATGTCCTAGCATATAGACCTCTCCATGTTCATGCGCGGTCTCGTACGCCAGATTCACCGCATCTCTGACGCCAAAGCAGTATCCGGCATCTTTTGCCACGCTGATTTTCACCGGATCATTCCTCAAGATTCAGCTGGATCTTGATCTCCGTCAGGATCTTTGAAACGACAAGGCTGGTAGCCTCCTCAATGGGCTGTTCCAACAAGACTCCAGCGGCGAAGGCGTGACCTCCTCCACCGAGGCACCTCGCCAGTTCATCTATTCTCACCCGGCCTTTGGAGCGGAAGTTCACGCGTGATTGGCCTCCCGGTTTCTCATGTACCATCGCAGCTACTTCAACTCCTTTGATAGAACGCACAAGATCGGTAAAACCGCCTACATGCTCATCTTTGGCTCCCGCCTCTTCCATCATCTCCTTCGTCACGGTAAACCACGCTAGAGTACCATCCCCCTCAACCTCAACCGTATCCAGTGCCAGCGCCATCAGGCGTATTCTTTCAACCGGTGTTGATTCGTAAACCTGTTCATAAACGTCGTAAGGCCTTACGCCGCTTCTTATCAGTTCGCTGGCCATCTCGTGAGCTTCAGCGGATGTATTGTTGAACCTGAACGACCCTGTATCCGTAAGGATTGCAACATATAGACTCTTAGCAATCTCTGGCTCGAGAGCTGGCCTAGAACCGTTCTTACCGTTCGCATATTTTATGTACTCATAAACGAGAAAACCTGTGGCACAGGCAGAAATGTCGTGAACGGAGTAGGTAAATCCGTTGGGAGAAGGATGAGGATGATGGTCAATGGACAATGCGGGAAGACATGCCTTCTGAAAATCATGTCCCAGCCGGCCGAGCCTTTTGTAGTCACCGATATCGAATGCTATGGCCAGATCCGCACTCTTTACCCAATCAAAGTGCATCTGGCGATCATATTCCTCAAAAGTTCCAAACTCGGTTAAAAAGTGCATATCACCCGGTAGTGGCGTAGGGTTGAAAATTCTGCACTCTTTGCCACGTTTTTCCAGAAACCTGGCCATGGCGAGTTGGGAGCCAAGACCATCGCCATCAGGACTGATGTGCGTCGAAAACACGATCCGATCTGAATCATCAATAAGCTGGTGCACCGACGCCCACCGCTTTTCCAGTTTTGAGTCAATCATCGTCGCTTCTCTCTTATGAGGAAATCATATCCTACTCAGTCAGGAAATTTACGCTGGCATGTCCGCAACTCAAAATGCTATTCGGGCAACTCCCGACGGAAGCCAGGTCTTTGAGTTGAAGGATAGATATACCTGACGAGTCCGACACCTGATCCAGAAAGTACGTTGCAACACACCAATTCAGGTTCGAGTAAACTGTTTCCCGCTCAGTTGTGTCACCGCCCCTTTCAGCTCCAAACCGAGTAGGATAGTGAGTACTGTTGAAGGATCGAGTTCGGTCTGTGCCACAATATCGTCCACATACTTGGGATCACCCGAGAGAACCGAGTAGACGGCCATTTCCGGCTCGGTCATTTCAAGCTTAAGTTCGCGCTGGACTGGTCTGGCGGGTGTATGGAGCCGCGGGTTAAGAATTTCGAGTATATGCTGGGAGTCCCGGACAGGGATGGCGCCGTTGCGGATGAGTCTGTTACAGCCAACACTTTTGGAATCCGTCACCCTTCCCGGCACCGCGAAGACATCACGGTTCTGATCTACGGCATTGAGGGCGGTGAGAATAGCACCGCTGCGGTGACCCGCCTCCACTACGACGATTGCGTGACTGAGACCACTTATGATCCGGTTGCGGCGTGGAAAGTTGCCGGCATCGGGCTTTGTGCCGAATGGAAACTCAGAAATTACTGCACCGTTATTTTCCACCTGGTCAACTATCTTGCGGTTCGCCGCCGGATAGACAATATCGAGACCGTTACCGAGAACAGCAATAGTCCGGCCACCCACCACCAAGGCACCTCTGTGAGCCACAGTGTCGATCCCTTTTGCAAAACCACTCACCACGGTCAATCCGGAAGAAGCCATGCCGCGAGCCAGTTCCTGAGCTATCTGCCTGCCGTAAGCTGACGGCATCCGTGTACCCACAATTGCAACAGCATCGCGATCAGCTTCGGCAAACGACCCGCGAACGAAAAGGAGCACTGGCGGATCGTAAATCCTCTTCAGATAGTCGGGATAAGCCTCGTCACGGAATGAAATTATGGTACATCCTTCGGCCTCACTTTTCTCCAGCTGTACATCCGCAAATCCAGCCGGTTTGTAGCGTGAGATAGTCTGCGCCAGTTTGAGGTCAATACCTTCCAGACGACTCATCTCCGCAACGGAAGCTTCCAGTACAGCTTCAGAACTCCCCAACCGGGTTACAAGCGTGCGGATACGCGCCGGCCCGAGACCGTGAATCTGGGTCAGTTCCAGAAGAGCACTGATTTCAGCTGTCTGCATGGAGAATCGTAGTTAGTTCTTGCACCAGTTCACCTAATCCTGCACCGGTCACGCTACTGACAGCAACGGCTTTTTCCCCCGCAAATGATGAAGGAAGATCGATACTCTGCGGCAAAAGATCGCGCTTGGTGAACACAATCAGTCTCGGACGTTGAAGGAGTACTTCATTGTGATTTTTCAGTTCTTTCATCAGTGTAGCGAAGGTCACTTCAGGATTGTCATCGTTTGCTTCAATTAGAAGCGACAGTACAGACGTTCTCTCGATATGCTTTAGAAACTTGATCCCCATCCCCTTGCCTCGACTGGCACCTTCGATGAGACCGGGGATATCCACCATCACAAACGATTGGAAGTCGCCATACTTAACGATACCGAGATGAGGTTCGAGAGTGGTGAAGGGATAATCAGCGATCTTGGGCCGGGCGGCGGAAAGTTTTGAGAGAAGGGTTGACTTGCCGGCATTGGGAAGTCCGATAAGGCCAACATCCGCCAGTACTTTCAGTTCCACTTCATAGACAAATTCTTCTCCCGGTTGACCCGGCTCGGCAATCCTCGGCGTCTGTCGCGTTGCGGTTGCAAAGAGGGCGTTGCCCCTGCCGCCCTTACCACCTCGCGCTCCTACAAACTGTTCTTCCGCTTCTGTCAGATCAGCAGCGACCGTCTTACAGTAATCCCGCCGCAGAACAGTCCCGGGTGGAACGGGGATGATGACATTTTTACCATCGCGGCCGGTCTTGCGTGCACCGGAACCGTCACGACCGTTATCGGCGCGGTATGACTTGCGATACTTTACATCCTGCAAGGTGTGCAGCTGCGGATCCACCTCAAAGAAGATACTGCCGCCGCGGCCGCCATTTCCTCCATCAGGTCCCCCCTTCGGTATGAACTTCTCACGCCGAAAGCTGACGCATCCATTTCCGCCGTGACCGGCAGACACCTTGATCTTTGCATAGTCGACAAACATTGGTCGTGCGAAATTTATATAACAAACCGGTGGGACGCACCTGGAATAGATCCTCTGGTAGTTGACGTGCAGAGATCACGTAGATAAAAAAGGGGCACTCTTTCTCCCTTTTCCAAAAGATAACTATGCAGATACTAACTCAGACTGCCTGGTAAGTCTGCCACCTGTTCTCGAGATCGGGATCCTGTATTGTCTCCATCAGATAGGCGGAGAATTTCTCTCCCGTAGCACCTGTGTCCCGGCCAGTCATGACGAGTTTCTTCTCGAACTGACCGCAAATATCCAGGGCCATCTCCAGCTTTTGCGCGCGGTCAAGATAACCGATATGCTGCATAAGCATGGCACCGGCCCGAATCATGCTACTGGGATCGGCGTATTTAGCGCGTTCTTCATCCACCATTCTCGGCGCGGAGCCGTGAATCGCCTCAAACATAGAATACTTCCGACCAATGTTGGCAGCCCCGGCAGTACCGACACCGCCCTGGAATTCAGCCGCTTCATCAGTGAGGATATCGCCGTAGAGATTCGGCAAAGCCATGACACGGAACTGAGTCCGCCGCTTGGGATCTACCAACTTAGCCGTCATAATATCTATATACCAGTCGTCCACCTCCACATCGGGGTACTCCTTGGCAATCTCATAGCCGATCTTAAGAAATTTGCCGTCTGTCGTTTTTACAACATTGGCCTTAGTCACAAGCGTCAGCTTATTGATACCGTTCTTGCTGGCGTAGTCAAAGGCCAACCGGATGAGGCGCTCTGACCCCTGCGTGGTGGCAACAGTGAAATCGATTGCCATGTCATCCGTAACTTCTATCCCATCGTCGCCGAGAGCGTAGGCCCCTTCAGTATTTTCCCTGAAAAACATCCAGTCGATTCCTTCAGAAGGGACACGAACGGGACGGACGTTTGCGAAGAGATCAAGCTCTTTTCTCATCGCTACGTTGGCGCTCTCGATGTTGGGCCATGGATCACCCTTCCTTGGCGTGGTAGTAGGTCCCTTCAGCGTCACGTGACATTTCTTTATCTCTTCCAGAACGTCATCCGGAATTGGTTTTTCCACTTCTGCACGATATTCAATTGTAAGACCCTCGATATCCCTGAATTCCACCTTGCCCGATTTCTGCTCTTCCGCCAATAGGAATTTGAGGATACGCCGCGCCTCTTCAGCAATGTACGGGCCGATGCCGTCACCACCAATAATTCCGATAATGATAGGTTTGAGCGCGGCGTAGTCGGTCTCTTCTTCTCCCGCCTTCATCTTCTCGATGCGGACCAACTGTTGCTCCAGTACTCGACCAAAATGCTCCTTCGCCTGCTCAACTGCTGGGTTACTCATGATTCCTCCTGTTAGATTTAGGAAGACTTAAAAACTACACGGTAAACAGTTAGCTCCGGTTAGAAGCGACGTTGCTGCCGTGCTTAGATAGAATGATA
>CEPZ01008428.1_pt1 | contig 12736 bp, 15 predicted proteins | sample 530461 | NCBI WGS metagenome assembly CEPZ01 (sample SAMEA2620106, study PRJEB7988) | marine metagenome | isolation source: saline water (ENVO:00002010), including | reverse complement strand
ACCTTATTTGTCTTTACTCTCGGCAAATCACGCTGTCCTGTGACTTCCCTGCCTACACCTTCTCCATCAATGTAAATAGGACAGGATTTCACAATCGTTTCTATTTCGGGATTTGATGGCCGATGTTGTAGTCCTCTCGCATACGCACCTGTTTCTTCTTTGTATCGTTCCACTTCTTCAAAAGATATAATAGGGTTCTTCAATCCAAAATCACGGCGCAAAATATCAGCAATAAGAACCGAAAGAGCCTGTCCTGTTCCACCCGCAGAACGAATTGGCCCTGCAAAGGAAATAGCGAGGGAAGGGCTACCATCAGCATTAGTGATGAAACGAGCCGATACTACACCTTCAAGGGGTGCTACGAGGATTCCTTCGGTTAATACAGCCAATCCCGCACAGACTCCATGATAAATGGCTAATTCGGATAAGAATTGTGAATCCTCTCCACTTTTCCAAAGTGCCGATTTCTTTCGGTTTTCAAATTCCGAGAGAGTTGCCTCCCATACAGAATTCCCGATTTCGTCTTTGAAACCCATATCTTTGCCTAAACCTCCGCAATCATAACATTCAGCCTTCCAATTCCCTTTCTTGATTTCACCACTTCCGCCACAATCGGAACAATTGACGATTTCCCCATACAAATAAGATTCCGCACAGACGATTTTAGCGATTTCAATAGCCACACGCTCTCGGTTTCCATCATATTTCTTAGTTAATTCCCGAATCTGTTCTGCTGTCTGTCTTGGGTGAAGGAAATCTAACAATTTTTGAGTCCTGTCGGCTAAATCATTAGCCTTTGGAATCTCCACACTTGTTTTCGGGTCAAAGCCTTTGGAACGGGCTTCTTCCGCTACCTCATAGATAGCATCTGCTTCCGAATGAAGGTCTTTGATGTAATCTTCATACGAACCCATAGGGATTCATTATCCAAGGCCGTATTTATACGCTCACTCAAAGGATTGGATTACATTCAAAACATACCCACGCAATATCCATTATCGCATACGGAGTAATAAGTATCTCATTACAATGTTCACAACAACAAGTAAAGCGTAGGTCGCCGGTTTTAGCGACATACATTCGCCATGTATCATAATCCATTTCGTTGTATTCCTCATCATTCATTTATTATCCCCCGTTGTTATGAAGCGAAGAAGGAGATTGTCTTTTTCATCGTTGTATAGGATGACTTCTGCCACATCCCAATAAAACTCATAAGCATTATGCCAATAATCCACACGCCCTGTAATCCAAGATGATACAAGTTGTTTCGCAATCCAATGTTTCGGACACGATTCAAAATTGATATAGATTAAATCTTCTCCATTCTCGGAGTGAACAGTAATTTTTATGTGGTGGCTATTGATGTATTTCCAACGAATATATTCCTTGATTTCATCTGCTATTTGCCCTGCATAATCATTTTCGTATTTGTGTGACATACAGGGTTTGATAACTTACCCTTAATAAACCCTTAACGCTCACTCAATGATAGCAAATAAGTCTTTTCCACGCCACAGAAGCAATCCAATACCGAGTGCGGCTGATGTAGCAAGGCTCTTTGTTTTGTCGTTAGGATAGAAATACAATTCTTGGAAGTCTTGACTTGCTCGGAATAGACAAGTGGCCGCTATGAACAGCACAACGCCGTCTAATACACCCAATTGCTTGAAAAAGGAACCTTCGGCATCACGGATGATAGCAGGGAGAGGCATAGATAGAGTTTATTGACCCGACTATCTAAAATCTTCAACCGAAATTCAATTCGTGCTGACTGATAGAACCTTTAGGTTCGGGTGCAGGGTTAGCCTTATCCCAACAAACTGCACACTCAATGTTGTTGAAAGTGGTTGAAGGCCAATCGTGCATCCAAAAGGTTTCCCCACAATCGCATTCTAATTTCATTTCTATGGTTAATAACTTACTGCCCATGATGTTTCGGACAAGACACTACTATAAAAGGATTCCTCAAGCATTCAGCAAGCGTTCAATCAAGTCGGCCTTCTTACCATCGGTGTCTAATCCACGCTCGGAAAGCATCTCCCGAAGGGCGTTAATAGTCATATCTTTTAGGGCTTCTTCCAAATCTTCTGCTACTTCTGCCGCCAATTCTTCGGCAACATCGGAAAGTGGGGTGTCTAATACGCCGTCTTCGGCAATATCGGTAGCAACATCAAGCCCCGCATCAACCACAGAATCAACGACTTCATCCAATTCAAGGTCTAAACCTGTCTTTTCTTCCACGAAATCCTCTAATTCGTTCACAAGCGTTGTTTTATGCTCTCGCCACAGTTTTTCAGCGATTGCTACAAGGGCTAATCCACCACCAATAGCGGCGGCTTCCGCATATTCCGAAGGTATGATACCTGCTGAACCAAGTGAAGCAAGTCCTGTTCCCGCTAAGGCTAACGCATTTTGAAGGTATTCCCGAAGGTTATCCATAGCATTTCATAGTGTTTCTCGCTATCTATACCTTCCTTTCATACATTTTAGATAGTTAGAGTGGGCAATATCTATCATGGCGAAAAGTAATACTGCTATGATTGGAGTTGCCGTTGTCGCTCTTGGTGGAGTCGCATGGTGGTATTTAGCCGCACAAAAGGATAAAACCCCTGTTGGATTAGTCGTCATAAATGCAATTGAAAGCGGCCACTCTTTAGGAGAAACTTCCGATGGAAAGGCATTGACCGCAGGTGCAGTTGAAGGAACATGGAGAGCAGATGAAGATTCACTCTCCGTTGCCTCCGAATCAGCAGAAAAGCCACTTATGGTTATCTATGAAGATGGAACACCGATTCATGCAGAAGTCATAACAATTAGTGAATGGGCATTGGCGGGGCAATCCGATACATTACCTTCGGAATGCTATGATGATGACGGAAATGTGTATGAAGATTGGCCGCAAGAGTGTGAAGATGCTTTCATAAACTCGGAGAAAGACAGCATAGATAAATGGCGCACATTAGCAAAGGAACACGGTGCTACTGATGAATCCATTGAAGCCCTCTTCCCTACTCTTGAAGAATCCACAACCCAAGAAGCAGAATCAATTTTCGGCCCAATGTTGTCCCTACAATCTCACTTTGTTTGGTGAAATTTCATTACTACGAATTGAGTAGCCGTTGTTTAGGGAAGATTCTCCGACCCCTGTTTATTTTCCGCTTTAATCTAATTTTCTCGGAATTTTATCAAAATCTCCCCCATAACAAATCCCTTGAACAAAGAAACCCCAATATGGCTTACGCTCATATCCACCTGTCAAGATGTGAACACATCAAAGTAGGATGCGTCATTTTTCGTCAGCCAAAGAATACTTGAATGGGAACTTCTTTGCGGCAGGGTATGATTTTAAGGCATCGCCAAGATATGATACTTGGAATTGAATGTCCACTTTTCGGTTAATTTTCTTTCCGGTAAAGTCTTTTTTTGGTATCAAATTGATATTGCTACGGGATTCGTAAGTCGTAGCCGTTCCCACTTTCGCCCCTTCAAGGACTACACCATATCGTTGAGTAATCTGTTCAACGGGTGAAACTGTGTAGGGTGGTGGGGTTCTGCTATCTTGCGCCATTTGTTTTGCTACTGTCTTATTAGTTGAAAATTGCTTCATCAAGTTAGCATCTTGGATTCCTAAAGATTCCATGTTGGTTTTGATAACCTTCAAGATTTCATCTTTCCAAAACATCTGCGCTTCTCCGGGCGTAGCAAAAGTAGTCCCGAAATCATAGACGAAGGCATCCCACCAAATTTCCATATAATCGGGGTCACGCTTATTCTTGTTCTTAGGTGAAGCGGCATACGGGCCACTTACATTATTCCCACCAAGAATGTTCCCTTGAGGATTGCGAATATGCCCATAAAATTGCATCACAATCTTTTCTTCGGGAATAAATTGTGAAACCCATCGGCCATTTTCTTTCTTGATAATCGGTTGCCCTTTGTATTTTTGCTTACTCATTGTCCGAACCGTTGTTTTCAATTCTCTTGCGGCTTGCGTAGCCGATGACCCATAGTGCATTTTGATAAGGAAATCTTCAATCTTTTGAAATGGTAGCCCTACGAATTGGAGAGCCATTCCTTCTTTACCCTTGAATTTCACTCCAAGATGTTGTCCATATTTACGGACACTACGCCGAGTGGTCTTTGCGACCTTAGCCGACTTCTCAATACCCCACCCGTTTGATTGCATTAAACGCAAGGCATAGAGAACCCTATTTAGGGTATCTTCCTTTGGACTCCACGCCATGAATATCTATACCTCCATTTTCTATCTAATTGTTCGGAATGTGAGCATGGCCTCTCGCATTTTTTGATGCACGGTGTAATATCCATTTTCACAGACGGTGAAACCCATACAAAAGAAGTGCAAATAGTCTTTTCGTGCAACATAGTCCATCATATCTTTAATCGGTTCATCCGAGCGTTCTTCCCATACTTTTTCGGAGTGTTTGTCATCATATAGGGCTTTGAGAAAGCCATATCGTTCATCCCATTCCATGCCTTTCAGCACAGTAAGGAATTTGGGGTAGTAGTATGCCGTAATGAACGACCACGATAAATCATCCCGATTCATGGAGTATCACTCCTTAAATTGTCTTTGATAATGAGTGTGTTTTGGAATACCTCAATGAGCATTCCACCATCGGGTAGTTTTACCTTGCACAAATCATCCCATTGTTTTTTCCTCCCTTGTTGGGCGGCAAACCTTTCAATTTCTTTCCTTGTTCCACTCGCTTGACCCGACCCATCACCAAAGTTTCGCAAAATCTGTCGGTGTAATTCCATTTGTTCCCCATCCACGCCTAATTCCATAGCCTTACGAGGGAAGTTAGCGGTCAATGTTTCCATTGAATCAAGGAAAATATCTCTTGCTTCTGTAATGTCTTGAATCGTCATCTTCTTCCGCCCGTTCAAGCGAGCGAATCCTTTAATCAAATTCAAAAATTCAGCCCACTTTCGGTAATCCGTTTTGCCTCTTTTAGCGAATGCAAGTTTGAATTCATCCATCTTTTCAATTTCGTCAAATTCGGAATGAATCGTTCCTTCATAAAATCCCAATTTAGGTTGATAGCGAGAAACGCACTTGAGATATTCACGGAAAAAGGTGCGTAAAGTCTGTATTTGTTCCTTATTTGTCCCTTTAGCCACAGTCTTGTCCATGTTCTCAAGAATCTTTTGTTTAATCAAATCCGTTGCTTGTTGGCCTTGACTCAAGGTGGGCTTCGCAAAAATTAGTGTGAGCCGAGAGATGATAGCCATTGTGTATTTTCCAAACGCCGCAAGCATTTCTTCTTTCTTGTGGTCTTTTTCGTTCCAATACTTCGGAGGATTCCCAAAGAAAGCCATGTTCAACATCGCATGACGGGTGACATCCATTTTGCCCTTTTGAATGTTGTAGTGTCCATCACTCATTACATTGAGCATTTCACCGAATACCTCTTCTTCAATTGTTTGAAACTCGGAGAATACGATGCGGTCATGGTGCATTTTAGGCAATAGCCCTAATTCAATTGAATTCAAATCATCGGAAGACATAGCACCAAACATGGCGGCGAATGTGGATAATTTGCCTGTTCCCGCCATCCTACATCGGACTAACGGTTTGATGACTTTATCCACCAAATGATTCTTGCCTTCGCCCGGATTTGTAATCAACCCAATGTGAATCATGTCTTCTTTCTCAAACGGAGATAGACAATAGAGTAAAATTGCTTTCTTCAAGTCTTCATCGGCATAGATTTCAGCCCACAGTCCCGAATCATCCATCATCACATCAAGGGGCGTAATATCTGCCTTTGTGCAAACTTTGATGAATTCATTTACGACAGCCTCATTGATTTGAGATTTATGCACATCTTCTGCCCACTCAATCGTGTCAATGACGAAGACCCTATCAGCCTTAAAATTGGCGTAGCAACCTTTCACTTTGACGGGTTTTCCATCTGCAAGTGATTTCCGAATAATCGTATCAAATGCTGACAGCACATCGCCCTTCAAGCCGGAACCAAGTCCGTATTTTTCGTTGCAGTTATGGGCTACGCATTGAACAGCGTTTTCGCCATCCGATACACCAAACTTGATGAGGGTTTTATCCTTTCCACTATCCTTCGTGGACACGCCCTTGATTTCCCGTTTAGTGATTACGCCCGACCCTGTTGCGGTCTTGGCTGAAACCAATGTTTCAATAATTGAAAGGACATTCGCATGACGGTCTTCAATGGGTTTCGCTTGCTTAGGGTGCTTGCCCATGACCACCTTTTTCACGAAGTCGTGAACGGTCTTAGGAATCATAATAACCACATTGTCCTAACGCCTATATCAAAGGTTGCGAAAGAACGAATCCGGTGGCCCACACCGAGCCGAACCAAAGGAACGACCCGATGCAGACGGGGGTTATCATGCCGAGAGGGGAAACCCGACAGGATTCGGATATGGCTTACGCTAACGCTTATTAAGGCGGTTGCACAATGAGTCAAAGATGACTCAATCATTCCGGCACTTGGTCGGCAGGGATTGGTGGGATTACCACATCGTCACCTGCGCTGTCAAGGCGAAGAACCATTTTGTTGAATTGGCGACCACTCTTTTCGGAGGTCTGCTTGGTTCGGAGGAAAGATACTGCAAGAGGAAGGGTGTTCCCGTTTGCGGCCTGTCCCTCAATGAATTGGGAGAAATGGTTGGTTTCGTAGCCGCCGACCCAAAGGGTGACACGGCGACCATCGTTGTTGGTATCAATCATATTAACTGCGGTGGAAACTCCATACTCGCCTTCAATACCTTCGTTGTAGCCCTCAATGATGTAGCCTTGATAGAGAGTATCAAACTCGGCTTTCATCTTCTCACGGACAGGGAATACTGCCTCGCTTCTTTCCGGTGCTTGTTCTGCGGCTTCCGCCAAAAATGCTTCAATTTCACTTTTCTTGCTCATAATTTCACTTCCATGTTTGTTGCCCTCTTTGTCGGGCTGAATAACTACTTGTCCGACCCCCTTAATAAAGGTTCACAGGGCAACGAGAGGTAATTATCTAAATGAAAGCGCACCATTAAATACTTGTTTTAATAAAAGCATACTATGTTGTGGCTGAATTTACCCACAGGGGATGTAATAGAAGCCCCAAAACGACCCTCTCCCGCATGGGTGACAGTAGTAGGAGTCAAAATTGTCAATCAAGAAGTGGAATCCACACTTGAAGGACTACGCCGTGCGATGATGAAATCCGAAGCCTATACTTTGCGCCCAAATGATTTTGAATGGGTGGAAAAGAAGGGTCTTAATGTATATGCACACGAAGCATGGTGGTTGAAAACAATTACTGATGCAGATTTTCCTTATCTCAAGATGGCTATTGCATCCGATGGAACGCTTGAAATCCGATATGATGAAAAGGCAAAGGATGATACCTCTAAAGATACTATACGCACGAAGGAGATTTCCGAAGACGATTCTCCTTTGAAAAGAGGGGGTCAGCGAGGAACGGGTAAATCCGGTCAAGGCGGTGGCGGTGGAGAAGAAATACCCGGTGGAGAAGGTGGAGAAGAAGATGGCGAAGGTGAAGGTGAAGAAGGTGAAGGTGATGCCGATGGAGAGGGTGAAGGAGAATCCGATTCCGATAAAGAAGGCGATGGTGAAGACCGTGATGCTTACCAAGAAGGTCAAGAGAGTGCAGATGAAATTTCCGATGAAATAAAAGAGAAAATGAAGGAGAAAATGCAAGGAAAGGGCAAACCCGCAGACGAAAGTGGCCCTTCAAGCGGCCCCGCACCCGATGGTAGCGAAGGTGGCGCACCAACAGACGACCCAACAGGAGAAGCAGGGAAAGGAACAGGCGATGGTCAAGGAACACCCTCTCAAGGAGAAGGTGGAGAAGGCGATGCTGATGGCGGAGAGGGTCAAGGGGACGGTGGCGAAGGCGAAGGAGAAGACGGAAGTGGTGGCGATGGTGAACCTTGCGATTCTTGCGGAAAACAGGGCGAAGAATGTTCCTGTGATAGTCCTTCCGAAGATGGGCAACCCGAACCAACAGACGACCCTCAAGATGCAAGCGGGGATGGCGGCGATGAAGGCAACATTTGGGAACAAGCGGTTGCTTTAGCCAAAGAGCATTTAGAAGAAACAAAGAAAGCGATGTATGAAGGAAGACAACAGGATGCAAACCAAAACGCATTTTCAACAGAAATGGATGCTAAATTCATAAAAGCACTTGCAGACGCAATAGCAAATGACGATTGGGCAACTGTTAGTCATTGTATGAAAAATCTTGCACTTATTGGTGATGTGCGAGGGGTAAGTGTTGATGATGTGAAGAAAATGGTGGAAATACCCGATTCACAACCCTATATTGACCAAGCGCAAGAATATGCCGAAGAAGCACGAAGAATTGCTGATGGTGGCGAATTTGAATACACACCCCCTACTAACCTTCCACCCGAAGAAAAAGATGCCTTAGACCAATGTGTTGAGGAAGCAGAAGATGGAAAGGACTCGGCAGAAGAAGCCATGCAAAATGCGGATAGTGAAGCGGCGAAAAAGGCATCCGACCAAGCGAGAGATGCGGCAGATGAAGCACACGATATTGTGGACTCGCATGAAAAGGAAAACGAAGGAAACGACCCAATGGATAACGAGAAGGTGCAAGAAGCGATGGAATATGCTGATGAAGCAGAAGAATTTGCGAAATTAGCAGAAGAATTAGAAGAAGAAATCCGAGAATTGTTTGAAGAAAGCGGTCTTGACGAAGAAGATTATGAAGAATTCAAAGAAGGGCTACTTGACGAATTGTTTGGTGAAGATTCCGAATTCAGCGATGAATTAACAGAAAGAGAGAAGCGTTTGAAAGAGAAAATTGAGCGCAGGGAACAGTTAATGGAAGGGCGTGGCCTTGTCCGTTGTGTAAATTGGGAAACGGGAAAAATCAAATCCTTCCCCGAAAATGAAACGATTGGTGATACATGGATTCAAATTACGAAATTCTTTTCACCTTTTGAAACGGCTGATGGAAAGCAAATTGTCGTTGATAGAACGATTGAGGGTGCAACCAAAATGGTGAAAGCGTTAGGGTATGAGGTAGTCTTGTCCACATCTCAAAATGCTCACTATACCGTTGATAATGAAGAAGACCTCGTAAAATTGGTGGATGCACTCAAGAAAATGCGAATGTTCAGCCTCACAACAAGTTATACATTCCCCAATCCCCATTCTATTAACATTTCATATTGATTCGTGACCTTTAGATAACGGGAACGACAATCTATCCTTATGTCTTCCGAGCCATGGAAAGAGGAATGGGCTAAATTCACTCCCGAAGCCATTGAGGAAATGAAGGAGTATTCCGACCAAACTCACCTTCACCGTGAATGGATGAGTTATGTCTATGAAAAAGACGGAAGATACCGTTTAGGAAAGCCCTCATACGGTGATGAATCCCGAATTGAAGTGAATCCTAATGAAAAAACACAGGAAGATTCTTCCAAAGGACTATCCGAAGGCGAAAGAAAGTGGACTATTCACGGCCACCCTCTAAAAGACGGCAAAATTTACACAGGCAGACAATACTTTTCATCAACCGACATTCTCCAAGAATTCGTTAAAGCAAGGGATAATGACGAAAAGGTGGTTCAATATGTCGTTTATCCTCACCAACAAGAGCAAGATGGACAAAAGATTATTCACAACCGAGTCCGAATCCTTGTTTTTCCTAATCGTTCAACGATTGTAAAGGCGATGCAGATGGCTCACCCCAATATGAGTGAAAAAGAAATAATGGCTATCAATGAAAAGAACGGATATAACAAGAATGCCGTTGATGGGTCTTTGAAAAACGAAGCCGGTGTGGATTGGTTCGCTTTCCAAGAAGCACTCGGAAAGTTAGGATATATGGGAATCATTGATATTGAAGGCCCGAAAGGTGGGGCTAAAGTGGAGGCCGCAGACACAATGTTCATGCAGAATGCAGAAATGACTCGGAATCCTTTCTATTTGGTTATCGGCATCATCGGAATTATTGCTTTTGGTAAGTGGTGGAAAACAGGAAAGGTTCTTGGTGCAGATACCGTCATTCAAGAAGGATTTGACGCAGACTTTGAGCATAAGCATTTTTGGAAGTGAGTAAATGGAGGTTTCACCCTCTAAATTTGGACTCGCCATATCTTTAGTAGTAGGGATTTCAGGTATATTTTTAATTACAAGGGCTAAAACCGGAAATACTGTCACCCGGTTGAGTTCAAACATCCACACTCGGAGTTCAAACATTGGTGAAGATTTTGAAGCAGACATTATTGGAGATTATGTCGCACACGGTCATGCCGGAAGTGTATTTAGACTACCTTCGGGAGATGTATTGAAAATAGTATCGCTTGAAAATGATATGTTGAGGGGTGATGGAGAACCCAATCGTGACCAAGCAGAATTCATTGAAAATCTATGGTTGAAAAAATTAGATGGTGAAAATTCATTCAGTCCCGAATTTGCCGAAATAAAACATTATCATAGAGGCTACGCAGGGCCAAAAATGACAGAATTAGTGAATGGAGAATCACCCGCTTATGAAAAACGCCCGCTAAAAGTAGGTGAAAAAATTGCTTATTGGGTTATGGAATACATACCGACTATTGGTGATATGGAAATGGACGAAGACTACCGACAGGAAAGTATGCAAAAACTTAGAAATTGGGCTAAAACTCATGGTTATGAATTGGATGACTTGACACAAGGGAATTATGGACAAAGAGCAGATGGTTCATTTGTCGCTTTTGACCCATGGCCTACCAAGATTTCAAAGGAAGTCAATGACTCTCTTGACCGTTGAGCCGTCATTGGATGCAGGGATAACCAAGTCAAACAAGTCTAACGGTATTGCATCCACTTCGCTTTCCGAAGCATCTGTCCGATTATTCCAATGCACTTCCCAATCATCGGGATAGGTATTTTGTAATCGTTGTTTTTGTAAATCATCGGTGATTACCAATTTAATGAGAATCCATCCATCTGCTTTCAAAGTATTGGCCTCATTGATGAATCTAACATCATCGCATACTACCGAATAGCCATACAATTCTTGTTTATTTGATTCTCGGATTAAAGCATCTAACCATACCGATGCACGGATTTCACGCATTTTCATTCCAATTTGTTGTAAAAGTGGTCTATCTTTGTCTTTCATCCCAAATAATTCTCTTCCAACACGCTTTACTTCACCTGCTAAAGATAATACTTGGAATCCTTCAAGGGATTGTGCAACGGTTGTTTTTCCACTCGCCATTTTGCCGCAAATTGCTATTTTCATATCGTTCACCTGTTATGTATTATTGATTCCGAAACATAGGGTGGGAGAATTCTCGCTAATGGATTGTTTTTCATCCCCTTTTCAAAGTGGAACATGAATGATGGGTCAATAATGTAAGTATGCCCTGTATCGTCTTGACTACGGACACACCTGCCCGCCATTTGCGCTAACTCAATTGCCGTCATGGTTTGATACCATTTAGGGTCATTTTCAGCCTTAGCCCTTACTTGAATATCTCCGAGTGGGCCAAACGGCACTTTAGCAATCACCGTAAAGTCCACCATTTTCCCATCAAACCCTTGATTAGCATAGGTGGAGATTAGTATTTCATTGTTTTGGTCATCTTCAAATTCACGGAATACGGCATCCCGTTCTTTGGGGATTTTACTATGTTGCCTTAACCTTGCATAAACCAATGGGTGATTGTCTTTTAGAGCCTCCACAATACCATTTTCAATATCGTCTGTAAAAGGCAGAATCAATCCTTTTTGGTCGGGATATTTTGCCGCAATTGTAGCAATAGCGTTAGCGCACTTTTTGTAAGATTCTAAGCCTCGTTCTTTTCTTGACAATTTTCCACCTTTTATTCCGGTGTAAATAGGTCGGTTCTTTTCGGGGAACGGTGAATACTCCACATTGATGAATGTTGTTTCTTCGGGCTTTAATCCCAATTCCCTACCAAAGATTTCGTAATCAAGAATTGTTCCCGACATGAAAATCCGTTGTTGCCCAAGTCCCAAAAGTAATTCTTCGGAATAGTCGGCAACTTTCAATGGCTTAAAAGCCACCCAAATAGGATATTCGTTATGGTCATCCACTTGATACACCCAATTTTCCCAATCAGTAGCGATAGAACCCAATAAATCATCAATCCGAGCCGCACAATTGGAAGCATAACTCAATTCTCGCTTATCATATTTGGTTTGCGTGTCCTTATCTTTCATTTTTCTCTTGATTTCATCCCTCAATGCGAATAAATATCTCCCAAAGGTCTGTAAGGATTTCTTTCGTTCTTCTAAAGGTGTCGTCAAGGTCATAGATTTCAATTTTGGAACGCCAAAGCCTCCTTTACCATCAAATACCTTGAATACTGTTTCTCGCTCTTTTCGGAAAATCTCTTTCTTTTTCTCGCTTTTTGCATTGGAGATGTCCTGTTGTGTCGGTAATCGGAATAATTTCTCCAACATTCTTTGTGAAACAGTTAGGCTATGAAAAGACATCATGTTATTTGCTAATTGATGTGCTTCATCCACAATCAAAAACGGTCTTTGGGGCAAAATCCTTCCACTCTTGTTTATCGCCATCATATACGCAGTATTCCCTACAAAGAACATAGAATTTTGTGCTTTAGTGAGGGCAGAATAGTATGCACATAGATTATCGGGATTCACGGTGAAATCAAATGCGCCCATAGCATCAGTAGGATTCTTTTTCGTGCATTTGAATCCTTTTGC
>CEPZ01087843.1_pt1 | contig 12748 bp, 13 predicted proteins | sample 530461 | NCBI WGS metagenome assembly CEPZ01 (sample SAMEA2620106, study PRJEB7988) | marine metagenome | isolation source: saline water (ENVO:00002010), including | reverse complement strand
CTTATCAAATTCTTTTTTTAATTTCATAATCACCTCCCCCTTCCAAGCCAAACCAATCTTATAAATCTAACCTAACTTAATTCAAACTATAATTCCCAACATTTCTCCGACTTCTACTTGTTTTAGTACTATCCACACTCCCAACATCAAAAAGACCCCTACTACCTAAATTATAAGTCGGGGCAGTTTCTTTAGAATGCCTTTTTTTCTTATATTTATCCATCCAATTATCATAAATTGGTTGAAATGAATGAAATTCATATGCCTTAGGTTTTGTCTCTTTTCTCCATCCAGCATAATCAAATGATTTAGCAGTCGTTGGAATATAACTTTTCATTCCCCCTCTTGATGGCATAGCATAAGCTACTGAAGTTCCCTTACTAGGCACAGAATAACCTCCACCTGGCAATGCTCCTGTCGAACCTTGGTATCCCATATTTTTATTCAATTTTAAGGGTTTTTAGATTTTTTGATTTTTTGATTTTTATAACATCAGGAAAGATTAACTAAAACTTTTTATAATTAGTAATATCATCTTCACACTGCCCACAAAAGATAGGTGCTTTTTTTCTTGCTCTTTTATTAGCATAGTTTATAGCGCTAGGCACAGTATCTTTTTGCTGCATAACACATAAATCATTTGAACAATGAGAACCTAAAAGTTCATAAGTATTGCTCCTTCCTTCTGGTGCTGCTCCAAACATATGTCCTAATTCATGTCTAATTAAATCTCTTTCATGATTTTTATTTTGCAATCTTGCTGTTGATAATTGTATATATCCAAGACCCATTGAATTACCAACATATCCTCCAAAAAACCAATTTGATCTGGGATCAGAGCCATCATATAAATCATGGTCAATAAGAATTATTTTTCCAGGTTCTGGAAATCTCTCCCCAACTTCTCCATGAAAAATATTTAAGAATTTAGTTCCATCTACTTGCCCTCTATTATAACTATAACACTCTTCAGACATTCTTTCTAAAAAATCTCTACATTCTACAGTTGAAGCTGTAATATCTCTATAACAACCTATTTCTCTAACCCTATCTAAAGCTGATTTATCAGATATTTTATCTGAACCATTAAAAATAATTAATTCATCTTCCATATTAACTCCTCCCACCAATCAATTTACCTTCATCCAAAAATCTCTTCAAACTATACTCAATAACATGACTTCTATTTCTAAACTTTTCATCTTCAAGTTTTTGTTCAACTAAATTCAATGTTTGTTCATCAATTGTTACAGATATTTTTTGTTTCATATTATCTCTTCCTCCATTTAGTATTATAACTAACTCTAATTGCTTCTAAACTTCTATTATTTCCAAAATTAGAACTAGAATTTACTAATTCTGTAATCTCTCTCCAAGGCAATTTCTCCACTTCCTTAAGATAAACTATTAAAGACTTTTCATTCATTTCTCCATAATCTGTATTTCTTACTTCATGCTCATAAGGAACTAATCCTCTTGCAATTGCACCTTTAACCCCATTTTCTTTTAGTTCTTCAGCAGTTAATCTAGCAATCCCTATTCCATTATCATAATTTTTTCTTCCAGCAATTGAACCTCCTGCTTTTCCACCACTTATACGAGCTTGTTTTTGTTTTTCTTTACTCATTCCAAAACAACCTACTCCTTTTTCAAAAGTAGATGTTCCACCTTTTCTTCCGCTTTCCTCTGCATAAGCATGTAAATGTTCATTACCAAGTTTCGCTACTTCTTCTTCACCTATAAGCTCTATTAAAGCATAACGAACAGCATTCATAGTCACATGAGGAGATATTTGATAATTCCTTTTATCTTTTTCCTGTGCTATCTTATCTAAAGTATCCCCATTTCTAGATTCATCAGCCATCTCTGGATGAGCTTTTGCTAGTTTGCCCCCTATTAATTGAGACATTGTCATTCCAATTACTTGTGTTCTATCAATTATTGCAGGTATTGTTTGTTTCATTTTAAGCTGCCCCCCTCACTCTTGATTCAAGATTTTCTCTTAAGTCTTGTAATTCTTCTTCTCTTTCAGGCGTCATATTAGCATAAATTTCCTGAATTCTTCCAGTTAGAATTTCTTGCCATACTGGTTGGTCACCGTTTGATGTTGTTTCGTTTATATGGCAGAGCCTACATAAACTAATAAGATTCTCTTCAGAATCATTTTCTTTATTATGATCTATATGATGAACAGATAATTCTCTTCCATTTTCAGGAGTCTCGCAAAATTGACACTCATGATTGTCTCTTTCTCTTATATATTCTCTCATGACTTTCTTAAATAATGGATTGTATGGTAAGAATGAAGTTCCTCCATTCCAATTATGATTGTTTTCTCCAGCCATAGCTTCAGATATTTTTCTTTTTGTTTCTTCAGAACGAGTTTTTCCAGTATTAGCTTCAGACATTTTTCTCTTATGTATTTCAGAAAGAGTTTTTCCATAAAAATGATGATTTTCTCCAGTATGAGCTTCAGACATTTTTCTTCTTGTCTCTCTAGAATGATGTTTTCCATACAGGTAATGTTTTTTTCCAGATTGAGCTTCAGACATTTTTCTTCTTGATTCTTCTGAATGGGTTTTTCCAATATTAGCTTTAGATAGTTTTCTCTTATATTCTTTAGGAAGAGTTTTTCCATAAAGATGATGGTTTTCTCCAGATTTAGATTGTGATCTTAAGTAAAATTTTCTTTCCTTAAAAATTTTTTCTGGTATAAGTTTTTGGATATATCTATTAATTGTCATAGGTGAACGTCCTTCAAACAGCCTTTCCCCCAAATCTTCTGCTATTGTTAATCTTGCCTTGAAAACATCTCCCTCATATCCGGGTGTTTGCTCCCATTCTTTATGGTTATCTCTATAAGTTTCATATATTTTCATTTCTTGTTCAACAATATATTTTAATTGTTCTTTTTGTTCACTATTTATAGGTTTTCTCATTTTACATCACATTCCATAAAAATCTTACTTTATCCTACCTTATAAAGCTTTCTATGTGTAACTACTATAGAGTTAAGATAATAGTAAGATTTAAATAATAGGTTCTACAAATAAAAACATGGTAAAAAAATCTTTTTTCAAAGATAGAACTAAAAAGCAAATTAAAGAACTTCATGTTAGCAGAGCATTTAGTCAAAAAAGTCTAGTAAGAAAAATTGATTCTTTAGATCCTAAAGAAGATGCCTTAGAAGTAAGGACAAATATTGTTCCAGGAAAGTTCTATAGAAACACAAAAACAGGAGCAGAAGCTTCAAGAAAATGCCTTAAACATGGAGATTCAATTATATTATCTCAACCTCAAACACAAGCAGAAGCATATACTAGCTCAGATATACCTTTAGCAATACGAGCAAGAGATTTTTCTGAATTAGAATCTATCCCCGAAGAAGATATCAATTATGTTGGATACTCTTTCAGACCAGTACAAGGAAGAGACAGAACAAAAAGAGTTGTTCCATTTGTTTGGATTCCAGAAGGAATAAAATTATTTAGCTATGCGGAGAATTTAACACAAAAAGGAATAGAAATAGTAAAAGCTTATTCAGATGCAGAAAGAGTTAGAAAAGAAGGAGCAGATGTTGTTGTAACAGTCCCTTCAAGAACAAAAGGACAAGGAAGATATGAATTTAGACTTACTCACGTTCCAATTGTCAGAGGAAACGAAAATTTAGCAAGTGTTTTAAGTTTAAAACCTGCAATCTTACAAGATGAATTAGGAGAACCTAAAAAAGGAAGACCTAGTCATGATACATTTCATATAAGATATACCTGGGCAAGCGGAAGAGAAGAAAGCGATGTCATAACTTTCTATCCCCAAGATGTTGCAGCATACACAGGAATTATTAAAGATGAATCAAAAAAACATAACCTAACTCCTTTAGAAATGAATCCTTTTGCATTACCCTCAAGACACCAAGCAGAATTTTACACTAAACTTAACAACAATGTCTTAATCTTCGATCCAACTTTATCAAGCAAAGACAAATTAAGAAAACCACATTTAGCAGAAAAATCTATTCTTTTAGCAAGAGCAATTGGGCAATTTGGACATGATGATTTTTCTTATTGGGAACCTGGAAGAGACGGAAAATTGAAAGATTATAATTGGAGAAGTTAGGATTAAAAATATCCCAAAGCAAACAATTTAAAAATATCATAAACATAATAAAAACATGGCAGAAATAAAAGAGGCATTTGGAAAAGCAACAAATTACAAAAAAGGGAAATCACTCTCATCTTTCAATATGACTTATGACTCACCCCAAAACCAAATTGAACCTATCTATTACTGGATTCTTGACTTTGTAAATAACTTGGGAATGCAAACAAAAAAAATAACAGATAATTTTACTTCATCTCCTGGAAGTGGACATTTCTCAGAAATGGGGCAAAAATTAGCAAGAGCACAAGAAGAAGGTATGAAAATCTATGGACTTCTAAATCAAACAATTAAGAATGCAATTAATCTACTTTATGATTTAAAAGAATTTGAAATAAGGCTTGATCATTATAAAGATGCAAAATCAGAAGATCCAAAAAAGAAAGAAGCAGGAATGTTGGCAATAAAACAAATCTGGCTTGACAATGTTGATATGAAACGTGGAAGAGGAGCAATCCATCAGATGGCAAATGAAATGGGTTTCACAACATTAAGAGAAGCCTTTATGATAGCTAATAATTTAGAAGACTTAAAAAAAATGTCTGGTAAGGATGGATTAATTAATGACCAAGTTATGCGAATATTAATCCCAAGATTAGATGAATTCATAAAATGGAGAGAATACTCAGAAAAAGAATTAAGAAAAAGATTTGAAATAGAAAAATCATATCTAAGAACACAAGTAGAAACAATTAAACTCCAATCATCTTGGATTCGTCCTTATTTAAAAACAGCAGAAGAATTAAAACAAAAAGGATTTGACCAAAATCCCGCCTTAGTAAATGCATTTTCAACAACAATGTTTGAATTAACACTTTTCGGAAAAAGACAAATAAATTTAGAAAATGAAGTAAAAGATGAAACCCTTCCATCAGGTTTTAGAAATTACAAATTAAAAAGAGATTATTTTTCCTGTGTTCTTATTACCTTAACATTCAGAGGACATGTTTCACAACGAGTAACTCAAAGAGGAGACCAAAGTTTTGCAATGGGTGGGCGAGTTGATATGAAATTTGATTCTTATGCTTTAAACAGTGAAGAACTTGAATTATTTGAAAAAGAATTAGGAAAACAAGATATTGATGAAAGTTTCAAATTTATACAAGATACTGCATCAGATTCTTTAGAACAATTAAAAGAAGATATTGACCATTTCTTACTTAAAGAAGAATTTCCAGAAGAAAAAGAAAAACCAAAACAAGATAATACTAATCCTTTTTCTGCATTACTTGGACTTGGGAGAAAATCAAAGAAAAAAGAAAAAAAATCAAAAGAAATCACTGAATTAAAACAAATAAAAAAAGATAATTACATAGAAGACTATGTAAGAGCTCTTGCAGCAACAGGTGCTCAAAAAAGTTTATATCTTGTATATGATATTTACAAAAAAGCACATGGTATGGCTTCAAGTCCAACAGATTTTGATGCTAATATGGGAGTTAAACCAAAAAAAGTAGGATTTTTGGATTCTTTCAAAAAGTAGATTAAAGGGAAGTTGAATGGCAAAAGAAAAAAAGAAAAAACAAACAAATAAAAAAGAAAAATCAAAAGAGAAAAAAGACGAAAGCTTAGAAGAAGTTATTGAACCAGAATCCGAAGGACAAGAGTTTTCTCCTATTCAAGAACAAACATCTTCTCGCCCAATTAATTTAACATTATCTTCAGAAACTTCTCAACAAACACAATCATGGAAACAAGTTCCAACAGAAAATTTAGAAGAATCAATAAAAGATGCACCAACAAAACCAGAAGAAGAAAAACCAGATGAAATCTATAAATCAAATGTTGTGCAAGATCAGAAAACTTATGATTTTGAAACAGGTAAAGAAACAAAAGAACAAGGAAGAGAAAGAATACAAACCCAAGGAGTTAGTTCTGCAGGAATAATTGAATCTCCAGCTGTAAAAAGCCCAGCAACTACAAGAAATGTCGGAATGATGAGATCAGCAGAAATGCAACAAGCACCTATAGAAGAATCAGGAGAACAAAACAGAATTTATAGCACTCGTCTATCTCCTGAACAAGAAAGATCCAAAAAAAGAGGCCCATTTGGAGAATCAGCAGAAGAAACAATTAGAAAATATAAATAGTTTTATATAATCTTTTTTCTTATTACTACTAATAAAAAGCAGGTATGGCATCAGAAATTAAAAATTACGAAACCTTTTACTCAGGAGGTTATTCTTCTCTTAATCCTGAGTATGGGAATTATGTAGGTTTTAGACTAAGTGCTGGAGCTCTTGGTTCTCCAACAGGAATTCAAACAGCAAATCAACTTAATGAAGTAGTAGCAAGAATGCGTGAAGGTGTAAAAAATGTTGAACTTCAACCACTTCAACCAGATGTTTTTGAACAAATTCCAAAACAACATTTTAATGAAATCAGAGCATTAATGAAACTCTCAGGTGTTAAACCATCAGTCCACGCCCCAATGATAGACCCTGCTGGTTTTGGAGAAAAAGGATATGGAGGAGATGTAGCAAGAGAAGATGCAGAAAGAAGACTATGGAATGTTGTAGAAAAATCACATGAATTAGATCCTCAAGGAAATACTCCAATTGTTATTCATTCATCTGGAGGAGTTCCTGGAAGAGAATGGCGTCCAGGTAAAACAAAAGAAGGAAAAGAAATTAAACCTGGTGAAAAAGGTAGATTTGAAGAATTTAGAGGTATTGCAATTAATAGAGATACAGGTCAGATGGCTGACTTAAAGCGAGAAAAATTATTCAGACCCACAAGTACACAAGAAGAATTAGATATTGAAGCTAAAGAAGGAACTCTTTTCAAACCTGAAGATAGGATACATTCAATAAATGCAGGAGAATGGGAAAATAAACTTACAGAATTAGCACAATTTAAAAAACATGCAAATGAAATAATGGGTGATGCCCCGGTAATCTTGGGTGAAAAAATGCATCTCCCTGCATCACAAAATTTCATAGATTATTTAAAAAAAACAAATGCAGATGGAGCAGAGTCAAAAGAATCTCAAGCATATAATAAAATGCAAGATGCAGATATATTTTTAGAAAATGCTAGACTAGGTTTTAATGGGGCTTTTGAAAAAGCATTCAAATATGGAGAAAAAGAACAAAGAAAGAAATTAAAAGACATTGCTAAAGATTATCAGGAAAAAATGAAAGAAGCTTCAGTAGTAATAGGTACCCATAAGGGAGAAGAAATAAGAGCACCAATAATCGGAGCACCTGCTAAAAAAAGAGAAGCATTAGATAATGCAATACATGAACTTGCTAGGGTAACATCACGAGCACCCCCAGAAACATTTGTACCTGTTGAAGAATTTGCAATGGAAAAAGCAGCAGAAACAATGGGTAATCTTGCAGCAAAATCTTATGAAAAATATGGGAAAAACGCCCCAATTCTTGCACTTGAAAATATGTATCAAGGTTTTGCATTTGCTAGAGCAAAAGATATGAAAGAACTTGTTAAAGCTTCAAAAAAGAAATTTATAGATAATGCAACTGTTTCTAAAAAAAATGGTGGTTTAGGTTTATCAGAATCAAAAGCAAAAAAAGCAGCAGATAAAATGCTTGGAGTAACTTGGGACGTAGGACACCTAAATATTATGAGAAAACATGGTTTCACAAAAGAAGATATAGTTAAAGAAACAGAAAAAATAGCCCCATTAGTTAAACATATTCACTTAACAGATAATTTTGGATATTCAGATTCACATCTTCCTCCTGGAATGGGAAATGTTCCAACAAAAGAAATACTTGAAAAATTAGAAAAAGCAGGTGCATTAAAAGATACAAGAGCAATTGTAGAGGCAGGAGCTTTTGCAGTTGGCTTTAAAAAATCACCACATCCATTTACATTAAGTGCTTTAGGTTCTCCAATTTATAGCGCTAAAATGGCTCCTTATTGGAATCAAGTTTCAGGAGTACAAGGAAATTATTTTGAATTTCCAATGACTCACATGCCTGATAAACATTTTTCAATTTATGGTTCTGGATTCTCATTACTTCCAGAAGAACTTGGAGGAATAATGCCAGGTACTCAATCAAGATTTACTGGAACACCTAACGCTTAAGTCTAAACTCTTTTTAGAATCATATTGTCTTATTTGCTCTCTAACTTCTGCATTCTCAGTATGACTATTCCAATATTCTCTACCAACCCCTCTTCTTACTAAAAATTTCCCTAGTCTTCCTAATTCATTATAAGGTTTCATATAAAAATCATAAAATCATATTATTTAAATCTATACATTAAAAAACCTAACCTTTATAAATTACAACAACTAAATATGATTGAAAAAGATGGCGAAGAAAGATTCTAATAAGAGCAAGGCAAAGACTCCACCAACAATGAAACTTACTTCAGAGCGAGACATTGCTATGGATTTTGCTACAAAAATCTACAAAGAATTTGACCAAATGATTAAATCAGTTGTTATGTTTGGCTCAAGTGCTAAAAAAGTTACAACACCTGACTCAGATATTGATGTAATTGTTATAATTGATGATGTAGCAATTCAATGGGATGCAGAACTTGTAGCACATTACAGAGGAACATTAGGAGATGTAATAAAATCAAATCCTTACAAAAGAGCACTTCATATTAATACTGTAAAATTATCAACATGGTGGCAAGACTTAATGAGGGGAGATCCAATTATAGTTAATATTTTAAGATATGGAAATGCGCTAATTGATTTTGGAGGTTTTTTTAATCCATTAAAAATATTATTAAAAGACGGATTTATTAAATCCACACCAGAATCAATTTATACATTATTACAACGAGCTCCAAATCATATGGCTCGAGCAAGAACAAGTATGTTAGCAACTGTTGATGGTTTATATTGGGCTTGTGTTGATGCAGCACACGCAGCTTTAATAGCAGCAAAAATAAAACCAGCATCACCAGAACAAATTCCAGAAATACTTACAACAACTTTTGTTCAAAAAAAGATGCTAGATAAAAAATTTGTAAAACATTATGCAGTTCTTCATGAATTAGCAAAAGATATAATCCATGGAAGATTAACAAAAGTAGAAGGTTCTGATTTAGATGAATTATATTCAAGAACAGATTCATTTGTTGGAGAAATGGCTAAACTTGTAGATAACTTAATTGAGAAAGACTAATTTTTCTTTCCCTTTTTACCTTTTCCATTACCTGTTTTCTTATCATTATTCTCTTTAGCTTGTTCATACATTTTCTTAGCTTGTTCTTGCTTTTTATTTTCAACATCAATTGATTGGTAAGCTCCCTTAGCTACACCCATACCAATTGCTCTTCCCTTCATCTGAGTTTCTTCTTCACTTGAAGCTGAATAATGATCCATGTATGCTTTAATAAAATCTCCAGCTTTATCTCTAGTAAATTCACCCTTATCAGTACTAAAATATTTTAAAACATTAGACTGTAAAGAACCTAAAGAATGTTGAATAATCGCACTTGCCCCATATCTAGCAACAATTTCCCTAAAATCTTTATGAACCTTATCAAGTTCGCTAGAAATATATTTTAAAGGATCTTCATTTGCTTCTTTTTCAGCTTTATGAAATTTATCAACAGCTTCAACAACCTTATCATTTCCATTAGCAACACCTTTTTCAGTAGGAATACCAAAAACTAATGAAACTAAACCATTATCATCTAATTTACCAGAAACATCTTTAAAATTTTTTTGAGTATAATTAAATAAATCTTGTTCAGATTTACCATAAAGAGCATTACGTAATCCAAGAGCTTTTTCAGTATCAGCACCAGCAATAAACTTCTCATCATCAGCAACTAACTTACCTAAATCTGCCTTTGCTTTATCAGGATTATTAAAATCAACTTGAGACAAAGCTACATAATCACTCATTCTATTGTAAAATTCATTTGAATCAAACTCTTTTGAAGAGTCAATTGGTTCAATTACCATATAAAACATATCTAAAACCTCTTTATAAGCTTTTCTGTTGTATCTATTACGGGGTAACAAATACAAGGATTTTTAAAGTATGTTAATTCTAAATTAATATGGAAAATTTTATTGAATTATCTAAAGAAAAACAAGAACAAATTAGAAAATATGGAGAATATCTCACTGTAACTAGTCCATCCTTTCCATACTCTCTAGATAAACTACCTCTTGGAGGGTTTCATGCTCCGAGATTTGCAATAACAAAAAGAGAAAATCATGGTTTAGGTTATCATGCACATATTCAAATGTTAAAATCTGGAAAATATCTAAGAGCAGGTTATATTGTTACATTAGATAATAATACAATTATGACAACACCCCATGGTAGAAATCCTTTATTTAACATAGAACAAAGAAAAAATGCAATTATTAAAGATGTAAAACATTATTCTAATGATATTTTTAAGGGGATTCCCTTAGAAGAAATGTTACCTGTTTCAAGAAATGCAATCCCATTAATCAGAATCAATTAACTAAAAACATCAAAAACCTTTTTTTTAACTTCTTTAACTTCTTCAATAACTTTTTCTTCAATATCCTTAACTTCTTCTTTAACTTTTTCCACAAAACCTTCTTTTTTCTCACCCACATCTTTCCCTTGTTCTTTTTCCTTATCTGTCTTATCTCCCTCAACTGCCCCACCTTCAACTACTCCATGCTTCCCACTTTCTTCTTTAGCTTTTTCTCCAGGTTTTTTCCCTTGTTCTAAATCTAAAACAAACTGAGAAATTTCCTGAGCAACATCAGCATTAACAGAAATAGAATCAATTTTCCGAGAAACTAAAAACTCAACCATATCTTTATCACTTCCTGCTTGCCCACAAATACTTGTTTCAACCTTAGGATCACGAGATTGACATTCTCTAATAACTCGAGAAATCTGCTTTTTAATAGCCCAACTCATTTCATCATATAAATACTGAACATCTTCATTACCTCTATCAACAGCTAAAGTATACTGAGTTAAATCATTTGTTCCAAAAGAAATAAAATCAATTCCCTCATCACAAAGGTCTTTAATTAAAATACTTGATGCAGGAGTTTCAATCATTACTCCAACTCTAATATTTGAGTTATCTAACATACCTACTTCTTCTAAAACCTTTTTTGATTCTTTAACTTCTTCAGGAGAAATAATCTGTGGAAACATAATTCCAAATTTATGCCCTTTATCAGCTAATAATTTAATTGCTCTAAGTTCTGCTTTAAAAATATCTGGATTTTTCAATGAAAATCTAATACCATGATATCCTAACATTGGATTTTTTTCAATTTCCTTAGGAGCTCCTTTTAGATTAGCATATTCATCACTTCTAATATCACTTGTCCTAATCCAAATTTCCTTACCAACAAAAAAAGAAGCAATTTTACCTAACCCCTCTCTCAACATTTTAGTATATTCATCTAATTTTTCTTCTTTTTCATAAGCTAAGGGATGTTTTCCACCAGATGCAATAATTCCTTCTAATCTAACTAAACCAATTCCATCTGCATTTGTTTTTGATGCCCTATCAGCAAACTCAGGTAAATCAAGTAAAACTTTAATCCTAGTTTTAGTGCCTTTAATTATAGGTAAAACCTCAACTTTCTTACTCTTTGCAAGTCCAGTAAAAACTTTTCCATTAAAACCATCAACAGTAATCTCCTGTCCATCTTCTAATACAGAAGTAGCATTTTCAGTTCCAACAACAGCAGGAATCCCCATTTCCCGAGAAACAATTGCAGCATGTGCAGTAATCCCCCCCTCATTTGTAACAATCGCAGTTGCTTTTTGCATAGTCACAACCATATCAGGATTAGTCATCTCAGTAACCAAAACATCACCTTTCTTTACTTTACTTAAATCTTCCATAGACTTAACAATTTTTACAACACCTGAAGCAATACCAGGACTTGCAGCCAACCCCTGAACTAAAACCTGTCCTTCTAATTCATCTCTTTCTTTTGCTTTTTGTTTTTCTAATGTTGTAACTGGCCTAGTTTGTAAAATAAAAATATGTTCATCTTCAATTGCAAATTCAATATCTTGAGGTTTTTTATAATGTTCTTCAAGTTTTAATGCATGTTCAGCTAATTGTTTAATTTCAAAATTTTTTAAAACTTTTTTCTTAGAAACTTCATCACTAAGTTTAATTGTTTTAGTAATACCAGATGAATCTCTTACAATTGCAATTTTTTTATCAGCAAGTTTTTCTTCAACAATTTCTAATTTAGGAGAAACCATATAAAGATCTGGTTTAATTTTTCCAGAAACAATCCCCTCCCCCTGCCCAAAAACTGCCTCAATCATAATACTATCACTTCCACCTCGTGGATCTTTAGAAAATATAACACCTGATTTATTTGAATTAACCATCTTTTGAACAATTGCAGCAATCCCTACAAAACTTTCAAATCCTTTTTTCTTCCGATAAAAAATACTTCTTGCAGTAAAAATAGAAGCAAAAACTTTTTTCACATGTTCAATTAAATCTACATTTCCCTTTACATTAATAAAACTACTTTGCTGTCCTGCAAAACTTGCATCACCTAAATCCTCTGCAGTTGCACTTGAACGAACAGAAACAAAAATTGCTTCTCTCGCAGATTTCATAATAGACAAAGCACCAGGAGAATCTTTCAACCCCTCTAAATCAATATTAAAAT